>Ga0207683_10001956_pt1 | contig 18241 bp, 17 predicted proteins | sample KBSM73metaG_FD_184333 | JGI IMG/M metagenome (GOLD analysis project Ga0207683, IMG submission 184333) | Miscanthus rhizosphere microbial communities from Kellogg Biological Station, Michigan, USA - KBS M7-3 metaG (SPAdes) (version 2) | ecosystem: Host-associated > Plants > Roots > Rhizosphere >... | reverse complement strand
CGCCGCGAGCACCACCCGCCGTACCGCGTCCTCCTCCCCCGGCCGCGCACGGCGGCAGGTGACCGCACCGGTAAACGAACGCCCGAACCTCACCAGCGATCGGTCTTCTGACCTACGCTATTTGCCAAAGGAGTGCGATTGGACTGCACATCGCAACGCGGTAGTTGTACGATTTATAGTTCCCTCCCTCGCGGGCAGAGGCCCTCTTCCCCTGGGAACGCTGGAACGACCGGAACAGCGAGATTGAGCCCGAAAGCCACGATTCTGGTTGTCGATGACGATCCGGATGTACGCGAGGTACTGGAGGAGTATCTCGTCGCGCACGGCTACGCGGTGATCGGCGCCGAAAACGCGAGCGCCGCGAAGACGATCGCGGCAGAGCGCTCCATCGACCTGGCGCTGCTGGACATCAATATGCCCGGCGAGGATGGACTGAGTCTCGCCCGACACCTGCGCGAGCGCTATGCGAATGTCGCGATCGTCATGCTCACGTCCGCCGCCACGGTCGTGGACCGGATCGTGGGCCTCGAGATGGGTGCCGACGACTACGTCCCCAAGCCTTTCGATCCGCGCGAGCTGGTGGCACGCGTCAAGAGCGTGCTGCGGCGAACGTCGCCAGCGGGTCGCGCCGACCTGGGTGCGGCCAAGGTGCGATTCGGTCGGTGCGTGCTCGACCTCGCCGCTCACCGGCTCACGGACGATCATGGCGCCGAAGTGCCGATGTCGCCGCTCGAGTTCGACCTGCTGAAGGCGCTTGCGGAACATCCCAACCGGCCGTTTTCCCGCGAGCGGATTCTCAATCTCAATGCGCAACGGGACTGGGACCCGTTCGATCGCAGCGTGGATCTGCGCATCATGCGATTGCGCAGGAAGATCGAGCCCGATCCCGAGCATCCGAGATTCATCAGGACCCTGCGCAACGAAGGCTACATCTTCGTGCCGGACGGAGCGTGAGGATCCGATGAATCCCCCTGCTCGCGCCTGGACCCGCCTTTGCGCGGGCGCGTGTGTCGCGCTTCTCGTTATGCTCGGCGGCTGCATGCGCGAGCCGGAAACCGCACTGCGCATCGGCACTAACGTCTGGATCGGAAGCGAACCGCTGTATCTCGCGCGGGAGCTCGGAAGCCTCGATCCCGCGGCGGTGCAACTCGTGGAGTATCCGTCGGCGAGCGAGGTGCTGCGCGCCTTTCGCAACCAGGCGATCGACGGCATGGTCATCAGCCTGGACGAGCTTTTCGGCCTTGCCGCCGACGGCTTTCAGCCGCGAATCGTCCTGGTAGTGGACGTGTCTCACGGCGCCGACGTCGTCGTGGGGCGTTCGGGCATGCGGACGATGCGCGATCTCAAAGGGAAGTCCGTCGCCGTCGAAAGCAGCGCGCTGGGCGCCTTCGTCTTGAGCCGTGCGCTGGCCGTCAATGGCATGCAGGCAAGCGATGTCAATGTCGTGCACCTGGAGTCGAACGAGCAAGCCGCAGCGTTCGAGAAGGGCCAGGTGGATGGTGCCGTCACTTTCGACCCTTTCCGCGCACAGTTTCTTCGGGCCGGTGCCAGTCCCCTGTTCGACAGCACGCAGATTCCCGGGGAGATCGTCGATCTGCTCGCGCTGCGTGCCTCGGTTGTGGACAAGCAGCCGAAGGCAGTCGCGGCGTTGCTGGCCGGCTGGTTCGATGCCATCGACTACATGAAGCGCGATCCCAAGGACGCCGCGCGACGCATGGGGATTCGCCAGCAGATCAGCGGAGACGAGTTTCTGAAGGCGCTGCAGGGCCTTCATGTTCCTTCGCGCGCCGAGAACATGAAGATGCTGGGCGGCACGGCGCCCGAGCTGGCGGTCACCGGACATCGGCTCATGGCCCTGATGGTGGAAGCCAAGCTGCTTCGCACCGGCCTCCAGATCGAAGGCCTGCTTGCGCCGGGCCCGCTCTCGGACCTGCCGCAATGAACGTTGGCGGACCACGGTGCACGTCCACGTGCTGCGGACAGGACACAGCGGTGACAAGCGCGAGCGTGGGGGATGCATGAAGGTTCGCGTCCCCGCATCGCTCAAGTTCACGGTGCCGCTCATCCTGCTCGGTTTTGTCGCGGCGCTGAGCGCGGTGAACATTCTCTATCACGTGCCTCAGGCCGAGCGCGCAGCAGAGGAAGACGGCCGGAAACGCATGGCGCAGGAAATGTCGCGTCTTCAGAGCACGCTGGAGTACTTGCTGCTCAAGGGCGACATGACGGGAGCGCAGCACGAGATCGCGGTGCTGGCGCACAACCACGACGTCATCCTCGCCGCGCTGACCGACGACCGAAACGAAGTCATCGCGGCGACGCGGCGTGCCTGGCTGGGGCGACCGATCGCGGAAGTGGTGCCGCAGTTCGATCTCAGCCAGTTCGCCGGTGTCGCACGCGAGCGTCGGGCGGGAATGGCGATCGATTCCAACGGCAACGAGCTGCTCGGGCACGCAGGCATCCTGATGGGCAGCGAACGCGAGCAGCTTCGCCCCTCCCGCACCGGCACCGTGTTCCTGGTCTATGACCTGAAGCGGTACAAGGCGGAGGCGCGGGCGCAGGTTCTCCAGCAGTCGCTTTACTGGGCAGGATGGGTGACTGCACTGGCCCTGGCCATGTGGCTCGTCTTCCATTTCCTCCTCACCCGGCGTACCGCGCGGCTCGTGGGCGCAGCGGAGGCTCTCGCGGCAGGCAATCTCGCGGCGCGCAGCGGCTTGAAGGGAACCGACGAGCTCGGCCGGCTGAGCCGCGCATTCGATGTCATGGCGCTCAAGGTGGCGGACACGCAAACCCGCCTGCGACGGGACATCGCCGAGCGGGCGCGTGTGCAGCAGGAGCTCGAGAACAGCGAAGCGCGGCTGCACCAGATCCTCGACAACGCGACCGCGGTGGTTTCCGTGAAGGACACCGAAGGACGCTATCTGTTCGTCAACCGGCAATGGGAGCGCCTCTTCCATTCGAGCCAGGCCGAAGTCGAGGGGAGGACTGACCAGGAATGTCTCGCGGAAGAGGTCGCACGCGCATTCCGCGCCAACGACCTGCTCGTCCAGCAGCGCGACGCTCCCATGGAGTTCGAGGAAACCGCTGTGCTGGACGACGGGCTGCACACGTACATCTCGATCAAGTTTCCGCTGCACGACGCAAACGGCGTGACCTACGCCGTCTGCGGTATCTCGACCGATATCACCGAGCGCAAGCGTTCCGCCGAGGCGCTGCGGGTGTCGGAGGCGAGCTACCGGTCGATCTTCGACGCCGCCGAGGATGCCATCTTCGTGCACGACATCGAAACGGGCGCCATCGTCGATGTCAACCTGAAGGCCTGCGCAACCTTCGGCTATACCCGCGAAGAGTTTCGAGCGATCGACATCGGTACGCTCGGCACGGGTGAGCGCCCGTACACGCAGCAGGACGCGATGGGCCTGCTCGCCCGCGCCTCCGCCGGAGAAGAGCTGCGCGTCGAATGGCACGGCAAGCGCAAGGACGAAAGCCTGCGCTGGCACGAAGTGTTCGTGAAGCGCGTGACGATCGGAGGCAAGGACCGGATCCTCGCGCTCGCGCGCGACATCACGGCCCGCAGAATGGCGGAGGCCGCTCTGCGGGCGAGCGAAGAGCAGTATCGCGCGATGTTCAATGCATCGATCGACGGCCTCGCGCTCTGGAATGCCGCAGGCGAGATCGTGGACACCAATCCCGCGCTTTGGCGGATGTACGGCTACAGCGACCGCGAGTCTTCGGCGCTACCGCCCGGCGGCTACATGGACCCGTCGTATCACGCCGAGTTTCTGCGCGCGGTGGCGGCCGGCGAATCGCTGCATTCGGAGGTGACGGAGCTCCGCCGGGACGGTACGGCGTTGGAGCTCGAATTGCACGGCGTTCCCATGCAATATCAAGGGAAGCCCCATGCACTGACGATCACCCGCGACATCACCGAAAAGAAGCGCTCGGCAGCCGAGTTGGCGCAGCAGCGCGAGAAGCTGTACCAGCGCGAAAAGCTTGCCGCGCTCGGGTCGCTGCTGGCGGGGGTCGCCCACGAGCTCAACAATCCGCTGTCGGTGGTCGTGGCCCGGGCGGTACTGCTCGAGGAACGTGGCGACGCCGCGACGCAGACGGCCGCGACGAAGATTCGCACCGCGGCCGAGCGCTGCGCGCGCATCGTGCGGACCTTCCTCGCCATGGCGCGGCAGCAGCAGCCCCAGCGCGTCCCCGTCGCCATGAACGACGTGGTCTCGGCGGCGCTGGACATCACCGGATACGCCGTTCGCACGAGCGGCATCGAGTTGACGCTCGATCTCGCCAACGACATTCCGCCGGTTCTTGCCGACGCCGACCAGCTTCACCAGGTGCTGCTCAACCTGGTCATCAACGCGCAGCAATCCCTGCAGGACCGGTCGCCGCCGCGCCGCATCCGCTTGCAGAGTCGATTCGATCGCGCCGCGAATGTGATTCGCATCACGGTGGCGGACAATGGACCGGGCATTCCGACACACCTTCGCGCACGGGTGTTCGAGCCCTACTTCACCACCAAGCCCGTCGGCGTCGGCACTGGCGTCGGACTGGCCGTGAGTCTGGGCGTGGTCGAGGCGCATGGCGGCACGCTCACGTTGTCTTGCCCATCAGAGGGAGGCGCGGTATTCACCATCGCGCTGCCCGCCGGCGAGGCGGCCGTCCTCATTCCAGACGTGCGCGCGTTCCCGCAGACTAATTCGGGCCAGCACACGATCCTCGTCGTCGATGACGAGGCGGAGATTCGTGAAGCGCTGGTCGAGATCCTCGCCGGCGCGCGACACAAGGTGACTACGGCCGCTTCCGGGCGCGAAGCGCTGGAGCGCCTGGCCACGGAACGTTTCGACGTGATCCTGACGGATATCCGCATGCCCGATCTCGACGGACATGCGCTGTATCGCGAGATCGAGCTGCGCTGGCCCGAGCAAGCCACGCGCGTCGTCTTCGTGACGGGAGACACTTTGGCGTCGGCGTTGCCCGAGTTCGTATGCGACAGCGGCCGTCCCGTTATCGAAAAGCCATTCCTGCCCGACGAAGTGCGTCGCATCGTCGACGAAACGGCCCTGAGCGGCGACCTGGCCCGTCGCGACTAAAGCGCTTGCGCGCGGCCGATGGCGCCGCGCATTTGTTCCAAGGCCCGCGTCATCTCAAGCGGACTTGCGATCGCTGCCCATTCGTGCGAAACGGCGCACGCGAAACAAATGAAACCAAAACGGCTCCAGGTGAAGTCCTGGTGCTGCGCCTTTCTCGTAGATTGCATAGGTCCTCGTTGCGCCGCCGTCGGCGATGATCCATCGACCGCCGCGAGCGCCTCCCGAGGCCCTCAAGCGAAAGGACCGCAATATGACGTGCTACAAACCTGCGACACCACGCGCCTTGTTCGGCCTGACCGCCGTCATGATGACTGCGATCACCCTGGGTGCACTGGTCGTCGTGCCGGCGAAGCTGGACTTCGTCAGCGCCGACCCCTCGTCGCTGGCGACGGGAACCGTCGTGTCGAATTCTTCGACCGATTTCGTCAACGGACCGGCCTATCCTACTACTTCCGAGTCGTCGACGGGGAACGCCCGCGACCACCGCGATATCGCGAGCGTCGCCACGGACAATCAGGCCATCGCTATTCGCAATCGCCGGCCTGAAATGCACACCAGTGCGAGGCGAATTCGTTAGTGTCAGAACCTCGCATTGCGAGGCCTTACGGTCCGATGCGCAGTATGCTCATGTCGCCTGTGTCTCCACTCGCTGCGCCGAACCAGACGCCGAGAAGTTCCATCGTTTTGCCGGAGCCCGTCGTCGGCGCCTTCGTATCGGCGATCCCGACGTCCAGCGTGTAGTTCGCGGTTTCGTTGCGCCGCGCCGCATTGCGGATCAAGTACACGCGGATCGTATACATGCCGTTTGCCGGCAGCGTGCCTTCGAAACGATTGCCGGAAACCGAGCCTACGAACAGCGCTGCCTGGGATTTGGGCGGCAGCACATTGAAGTAGGCGGACGGGTTGCCCGGCTTGAAGGTGACGGTGAGCGACTGGCCCGATCGCGCACGCACCGTGTAATCGACGAACTGGTGTCCCTTGATCGTTCCGGCGAGATTTGCCTCCGACGCTCCTGCCGAGAACTGAACTTCGACGCGGCGAACGTTGGACTGGGCGCTGGCATGCGCGCTGGCAACCGCGAGTCCGAACCAGGCGAGCAACAGTAGTCGTTTCATATCGGATTCTTCGGTTGTTTGACAGCCTAACACCACTTCCGCAGACGGGGCTCGAAGACGCGCGCGATCGCTCCGCGAACGGGCATCACGTTGCGACGGTATTTCTGGCTGTTTCTCGGGAAGAGCCCGAGGCCATCCTGGTCCGAGTACGCCGCAACCCGGAGGCGATCTCGCGGCCCGGACGGTCCGCCGACGAGTCGGCTCGACTCCGCAATGTCGTCGATGACGCAGTGCGAAGCCCCATGCCAGGCGAGCAGAGGGTCGCCATTTTCGAGGCTATCAGGTCAGTTTGCCGACATGCTTTTCGAGGAGGGTCCAGGCCTCGGTGCCGACCTTCTCGCGCCATTCCTGGTAGAACCCGGCCGCGCGCAACCTGTCGCGGAAGGTGGCGAGATCGGGCTTGGTGAACGTAACACCTTTTTTTTCTAGCTCGGGTTTCCGCGATCGGCGGCTCCATGGGGACGACCCGCGATCGGGCCAACCACGCGAGCAGCAGTCCGCGACGAATCATGTTCGCCTCTTCCGGAAACGAGGCGGGAATCTGGCGCGCCGCTGGTCGGGAAGTCAAGGCGATCAAGAGGCCGCCGCCATCGTCAGCCACGATCGTTCAAAGGCGAAAGGATGCAACACGTCCAGAAGTGCAACGTGAGTCCCGCGGGCAACAGAAGCTGCCCGCGGTTTTGCCTCGGCATCAATAGGGGCTGAACAAATCCTGTGCAATGCCTGCCTTGTTGAAGACGTAATCGCGGGAGTTCTCCAGATCGCGACGCAGCTTGTCCAGGTCGACGTCGAGGAGACGTCCCTTCCACTTGCGGATCTTGCCGGCGACGATCACGGTCTCGACGTTGGTGCGGTCCATGAGCGATACGACGGCGCCCGGCACCTGGTTGAGCGGCGCGACGTTGATCGCCGTGGCGTCCAGGATCACGATGTCCGCCTCCTTGCCGGGCGTCAGCGAGCCGGTCTTGGCGTCGAGCCGCAAGGCCTTCGCGCCGTTCATCGTGGCGTAGCGCAGGACGTCGCGCGTCGTGAGCAACGCCGGCGTGCCGGGTGGCGGCGTCGGCCACCAGTTTTCGGTCGCGAATCCCGGATCGAGAATCATCTGGTTCACGAGTGCGCGCTGCAGGTTCATCGTGGATCGCATCTGCGTGAAGAAATCCGCGGTGAGCGTGCACTCCACGTCAACGCTCAGCGACGGTTCCATGCCCAGGCTTGCCATCTTGAGAATCGGCGGCATGCCATGTCGCATGTTCATTTCGATCGGGACGGCCAGCGAGACCTGCGCGCCGACGTCCCTGACCTTCTGCCACGCCATGTCGGACATGCCTGTCATGTGGATGAACAGGTTGTCGGGACCGAGTCCGATGTCGCCGTTGACGCCGCCCTTGCCTTGGGCGAGCAGGTCCATGATCGGACGGATTCCGAAGGGAGAGAGGATGTGCGCCGCAATCTGGAGACCGAGCTGGCGCCCGGTCTGCCACGCCTGCGTGTAGGTCGGAGCCCCGAGGTACACCTCGCCCCCCATGATCATGCTGACGAGCTGGTCGCTCGACGAGAACCATGTCTGCTTGATGCGGGCAGCGTCCTGGGGATAGGCATACTTGGAACCGTGGGTCTGGCCCGCGCCTTCAAAATAGCCGAAGGCGGCGCGACGTCCCGCATCGACCAAACCCTGGACGGCGGCATCGGAGTGTTCAGGCGAGTGGTGGATCTGCGAGATGTCGTGCACCGTCGTGACACCGTCATCGAGCTGGCTCAACCCGCCGAACAGTTCGTTGATGTGAACGTCCTGCGGCCGGTATACGGGCGCGAACGTGAGAAGGATGTATTCGTAGTAGGTACGGTTCGCGCTCGGCGTGTTGGAGCCGTCGTTGATGAGAATTCCGTCGGCGAGGAAGCTGCGGAGCACCGTCTCGAACTGGTGGTGGTGCGTATCGATGAAGCCCGGCATGACGATACGGCCGGTGGCGTCGATCTGGGTGGCGCCGCCCACAGGCAGGTTGCGACCGACCGCGACGATCTTCTTGCCTTCGATCAGGACGTCGCCCTTGGGGAAATCGCCCACGCTCGGGTCCATCGACATGACGGAGCCGCCGCGGATGATATAGCGCCGGCCGGGCCGCCCACTGTCGTCCGGCGGGTCCTGATCGCCCTGATTGTCCTGCTTGGCTTCGGCGCGCGGCGAAAACAGATTGAACGCCGCCGCGCCCGCCGCCGTAGCCGTCGATGCCTTCAGGAACTCGCGCCGCGACCCTCGTGGTGAACCGGAATGGTCCTGCGGCTTTCCTTCATCACAAAGTCTGCACATTTTGATCTCTCCCGGGGACGTGAACATCGCGATGCCGCGGAGATTCGGGTGCCCGTTCCGTCGACCGGTGATCCGCAATGGATGCGCAATGAGCCGACCGGCTCGAACCCCTCGGGGCTCGGCGGTCGATCGCGCGCAAGCGGACACCATCCGCTTTAATGCCGGGAATGCGCACCTTGGACTCCTCCTGATGCCGGCTCGCTTCTTCGAGCGAGGTGCATCGATTCCAGTCTAGCAAGATGCTCCCGCAATGTCGCTGGGCAAATCCGAAATCGGTGTGATCGAGATCGTCGGATAATGCCGGCATGATCATCCGACGAATGAGCGAGATCCGCCGGCTCCGTCCAGCAGGCGCTGCGTGAGCATTGTCTTCATGAGCCACGCGGAAGCCGGCGAGCGGTCCGGCCGTCCTGCCGTCGCATGTGCGTCGTTGCTGTGCGCCATCGCGCTGGGCGTCGCTTGCGAGCGCAGCCGGCGATAGACAAGGAAACGTCCCGCCGAGCCGGTATTCGGCCCAGCTTTTCGACTCGATCAACACCTACCGGGTCGCGCACGGCTTGCCGGAACTGATCTCCGCGCCCCGTCTCGCCGAGCTTGCACTGGCGCACAGCCAGGATATGGCGAAAGCGGGCCAGTTGAACCACGATGGCTATCGCGAGCGCGCGACGCGCTCGGGCAGCCCGATGTGCGTCGAGAACGTGGGATGGAATTACCCGAGCCCGGACGCGCAACTGAAGGCGTGGATCGCCTCCCCGGGTCACAACAGGAACATGCTCGATTCCCGGGTGACGATGGCCGGCATCGGCGCCTCGAACGCGTATGTGACCTTTATCGCATGCCGTTGACGGCGATGGCGACGTCCGGCCGGCGCCATCGCCCCAGAGCGTTGGGTCGGCACAGACGCGAGGTCGGGCACGGAGCGCCTCGCGAACCGCTCGCTCATTCGATCAACTTGTCCGCCTGGTTCAGCACCGAACGCGGTACCGTGACTCCGATCCGCTTGGCGGTTTTCAGATTGATCACCAGCTCGAACTGCGTCGGCTGCTCGATGGGAAGCGTCGCCGGCTTGGCGCCTTTCAGGATCCGGTCGACATATCGAGCGCCGTCCCTGCCCTCGATGCTGTAGCCAGGTCCGTACGCCATGAGACACCCGTTTTCCGCATAGTCGCCGCGCGCGCATATCGTGGGCAATCGCTGGCTGATGGCCAATTCCGCGATCAGTTTCTGATTTGAATTGGCCAGGGGATTCAGTGTCACCCAGACGGCGGTATTGCGAGCCTTGACGGCTTCCTTGAACGCTGCCTCGTATTTGTCGACGCTGCTGACCTTCATCGAATAGAGCTGCAGGCCCAGTTTGGCTGCGGGCAGCTGGCTTTCTTCCCATTGCGGTATCGAGCCGGGGGCCTGCGGATCCCACAGCACCGCAACGCGGGTCAGATTGGGAACGGTCTCCTTGAAAAACTCCAGGCGCTTGCCGGTCAGGATCGCGGCCATGTTGGTGATTCCGGTTGCGTTGCTGCCCGGCCGCACGAGACTGTCGACCAGTTTTGCGGCTACCGGATCGGTGACGCCCATGAATACGATGGGAACCTTGTCGGTCGTTTTCTTGGCCGCAAGAGCGGCATTGGTCGTGACCGCGACGAGCACGTCGACATTGAGTGCCACCAACTCCGCCGCAAGCTCGGGAAGTCGCTCGAAGTCGCGGCTCTCGTGCCGGTAGTCGACCATGATGTTCTCGCCCTCGACGTAGCCGAGATCGCGCAAACCTTGCCGGAAAGCCTGGAGTCGAGGCGCGTCGGCGGATACCGAAACGGCTGCGAGGTAACCCACGCGCGGGATCTTCTTGGGCTGCTGTGCGTCGGCGCCAGCGCAAAGAGCGAATAGCAGAATGCAGAGATGCAGCCAACGGACGGCTCTGCTCATCGAATTTCCCTCCAGCTTGCCGACGGCCCTGCGTCAACGGGCGCCTGTGCCATCACGACAGTATCGCTCCGCGCGAGCGGAACGGTAACGGGTGGCAGTCACGACCTGCGGCCAGCGCCGCGTGGCGCCGCATGTGTGTTCGACTCTCCGCGACGCCGGATTTCGTTGTGCCTTGCGACCGCTCACGCGGCGACGTACGACATTATCCTCCGTCGTTCATCGTCTATCGGCGGGCACGTCCGCGCGGGAGGCCCGGATGATATGAGCGGACTAGCGACGTTGCGTCGCAGTCTCGTACGCGCGCGCGTTCCGACCAGGTGCCCTGCTCGTGTTCAGGGTAGGAGGCAAAATGCTCCCAGCGCGGCTGCTCCCGGATCGAACATCGCGCGATAGAACCCGGCGATCGCGAACGTCATCACGAGTGCCGCCGCTCCGAAGCGCCACGCCGGATTTTTCAACAGCGGCCTGACGCGACGAAGGACGAAGTCTGTGGCCAACAGGTTCGGCAAGGTGCCGGCACCGAATGCCAGCATCACTGCGGCGCCCTGCCAGGCGCCCCCGGCGAACAATGCGAGTGGAAGAACGCCGTAGACCAACCCGCACGGCACCAATCCCCACACGAGCCCGAGCGTCACGCGGCTCGCGAGGCCCCGACCTCGCAACACGGGACGCAGGATCGGTAACGCCGCCACGAATGCGCTTGCGCCGACGCGCTGGAGGAAAGCGCCGGCACCGACGCCCGTCACGAGGCTCAGGCCGAGAAGCAATAGAAGGATATTGGCCGCCACGTACATCGCCTGCTGCAATGGAGCCAGCAGCGCGGTATTCAGGACAACCGTGCCAGCCGCACCGAACACGGCGCCCAGCAGCATGTACGTCGTCACGCGACCGGCATGGTAGCCGAGCTGTTGCCATGCGATGGTCCGTACAGGAAGCAATGGAACGGCACTTCCAGGGCCATCGCGCGTTGCGAGAGCGGCCATGAAGCCGCCGCACATCGAGATGCAGTGCAGGCCGCCCACGGCGCCGGCCAGCCAGGCGCTGATCAGGATGGCGGACGCCACAGGGGCATCTCCCTCGATACACGGCCGTTGCCGTATTGCGGATGCGGGCTCATGATGCAGGCTTTTGCGAAATCGCGCAGGTGCGCGGCCGCACATCCCGATGACCCTTTCGTCTCGCCGAACAGTTCCCGCGCCGGCCTTCGCCGTGGTTCCGATCTCCCTGCGCGAGCTGAAGGCGCACTGCGCCAACTGCAGCATGCGGGAATTGTGTTTGCCGGTCGGGCTCGACAAGGACGCGATCCGGCAACTCGACGAAGTCGTGTCCACCCGGGTGCGTCTCAAGAAGGGGCAGGCGCTCTACCGCACGGGAGATGCATTCACCGCGCTCTTCGCCATCCGCACGGGATCGTGCAAGACCACGGTGCTGGCGGAGGATGGTCGGGAGCAGGTGGCGGGCTATCACATGCTGGGCGACGTGATCGGCATGGATGGCATCGGCAACGACCGGCACGGTTGCGAGGCGGTCGCGCTGGAGGACAGCGAATACTGCGTGATGCCCTTCGGCGACCTCGCGCATCTCGCGCGCGACGTTCCGCCGCTGCAGCGCAATTTGCATCGGTTCCTGGCACGCGAGATCGCCCGCGATCAGGGCGTCATGCTGATGCTCGGCAGCATGCGCGCCGAAGAGCGGCTCGCGGTATTCCTCCTCAACCTGTCGGAGCGGTATCGCGAGCGCGGCTATTCCGCCACGGAATTCGTGCTGCGCATGACCCGCGAGGAAATCGGCAGCTATCTCGGCCTGAAGCTGGAAACGGTGAGCCGCCTTTTCTCCCGCTTCCAGCAGGAAGGCCTGATCCAGGTGCAGGGACGCGCCATCAAGATTCTCGATGCGGCCGCGCTGAGGCAACTCCTCGGGCAGCATTGCTGAGCATCGCCAGCGCTGGCACCCACGCGCACGAGGTTGCATTGCCGTCATCGGCGAGTATTCCCGCGCCCGTCGTCGGCGTCATCCACCGGCGCACGTTCGATCCGCTCGAAATCGTCGCGCGCGCTCGACGCGTCGTGAGGGATGGCAGCGGGCGAGCGCCAGAAGAACATGGTCAGCGAGGAGGAAGCGATGCCGAGCCCCAAGAAGCCGAAGAAGCCGAGGGCGTAGATCGCCTGACGCGACCATTCGAGCGGCGCGCCGAAAAAATGCAGCTCGAATGGATCGAAAACGGCGAAAAACGCGACCTCGGCCACCATCGCCACCAGAAACGCCGGCCAGACGATCGATATCATCCTTTGCGCGAAGTCGCCGAGGTCGCTGCGCATGGATCGCTTCTCGTCGGAGTCCGGGGCATCGGGGATCACCGGGAGCCGCCCGCCGTGCCCAGCCGGATTTCCGCGAGCGCCCCGTCGACGGTCGTCGTGGGAAGGCGCCACGCATCCGCTTCGAGGGTAACGACCCGCCGCCCCCCGAGCGGGTGCGCGAGCGTGCCCAAATAGTCACCGCCGGAGTCTAGGTCAAGCGCAACCACTTCCGGTGAGCCCGCGTTTGCAGGATACGAAATCCGCAGCCGGAGGCTGGGCGGAGTATCTGCGCGGCCCTCCAGATGCGCGCGCACCTGTCCGTCCGACCCGACGGTAACGACGGCGCCGACGGGATGCACGGGCTCGGGCGCCGCCTTCCTGAGACGCTGGTTGATGAGCAGACCCTGCTTGTAGTAGTCCTGAGCAACGAGGCCGTCGTCGCTCTTGACCGCTACCCAGGCGGTGCCGAAGCAGGCGATGACGACGATGAACGGTCCTGCTGCCAGGAACCACGGCCACCGCTCGCGGTACCAGCGGCGGCCATCTGCGTGGGCGAGGTCACCGCGGAATGATGAAGCTCGATTTCTCATGGCGTGCCACCTGGTTGTCGTCGATCGACTGAACGATGAATTCGATGTTGTGTGTGCCCGCTGAAAATGGATCTTCTGCGTCGCGATCGGATCGTTCGCCGGCGGCCGCCGGCCGGGCCTTCGCATCCGCGTCCGTCGTCACCTGCAGGCGAAGCGCCAGCAGCCGCGTCTGCGCGGCCCCCACGGCCACGGGCTGCTCGATACCGACGACCTGCAGGCTCGGCATACCCCTTGCGCTGATCAGGAAGTCGCGCGGTATCTCGTCCGTGTTCATCAACTGCACGCGGTAGACGTTCTCGATCACGCCCGGGGCCGCTTCGCGGGCAAGCGCGCCGCGATCACGAATCACGTCCACCTTCAACGGATTCTTCATTGCCAGCGACTGCACCGTCACGCCGACGATGGTCAGCAGCGCCATGGCGTACATGAGCGTCCGCGGGCGAAACACGCGCCGCCACATCGCCTTGGCGTCATAGCCTCGCGCGAGCGCGTTCTCGGTGGTGTAGCGAATGAGTCCCGACGGATAGCCCATCTTGTCCATCACCTGATTGCATCCGTCGATGCACGCGCCGCAGCCGATGCATTCGTACTGCAGGCCGTTGCGGATGTCGATGCCGGTAGGACAGACCTGGACGCAGATGTTGCAGTCGATGCAATCGCCGAGACCCCGGTCGCGCGGGTTGACGGCCTTGGGGCGCGATCCCCGCGGTTCGCCCCGTTCGCGATCGTAGGTGATGACGAGCGTGTCCTTGTCGAACATCACGCTCTGGAATCGCGCGTAAGGGCACATGTACTTGCAGACCTGCTCGCGCATGAAGCCTGCATTGCCGTAGGTGGCGAAGCCGTAGAACAGTATCCAGAACGCTTCCCACGGACCGAGCTGCCAGGTGATCGCGCGAACGCCAAGCTCGCGGATCGGCGTGAAATAACCGACGAACGTGAAGCCCGTCCACAGCGCGATCGTGAACCATGCGGCGTGCTTGAGCCCCTTGACGACGAACTTCTCGAGCGACATCGGCGCGACGTCGAGGCGGATACGCGCCAGCCGGTCGCCCTCGATCTTCCGCTCGATCCACGAGAAGACCTCGGTGTAGACGGTCTGGGGACATGCATAGCCGCACCATAGGCGCCCCGCGACCGCCGTGAACAGGAACAGCGAGAGCGCGGACAGGATCAGCAGTATGCTGAGGTAGATGACGTCCTGCGGCCAGAAGACCATGCCGAGGACGTAGAACTTTCGCGCGGCGAGATCGAACAGCACCGCCTGGCGTCCGTTCCAGCTGAGCCAAGGCATGCCATAGAAGATTGCCTGCGTCAGAAAGATCAGCGCCCAGCGCCACTTGGCGAACCATCCATGGACCGCCCGCGGATAGATCTTCTTGCGGATCTCGAAGAGTGCGCCCTCGTCGACGACGGGCTCGATCGGGATCGTCCGATAGGGCGCATGAGTGTTCAAGGAATCCTGCCTGTATGACGCTCGCTACGCGCCTGCGTGTGCACGTTGCAGTCTCCTAGCGTGCAGCGCCTGGGTCGAGATTGGACAATCCCCAGACGTACGCGGCCAGCAACCGGATCTTTCCCTCGTCCATCAGGTCCTTGTGCGCCGGCATGCGCGTAACGGCGCCGGCGGCGCCACGGCCGTTGCTGATCGTCTCGATGATGGCCGCGTTCGTGCCGCCGTAGAGCCAGATCCCGTCGGTGAGATTGGGCGCGCCGACCTGCGGATTGCCCCTGCCGTCCGCCCCGTGGCACGCCGCGCACGTCTGCATGAATGCCGTTTTGCCGAGCTGCGCCCGCAGATTGTCGGTCGGCAGTCCCGACAGGCTGCGTACATAACTGGCGACGTCCTTGACGCCCTCCTTGCCCAGCACTGTTCCGAACGGCGGCATGACGCCGTTGCGGCCGTCGGTGATGCTCGCGAGGATCGTCTGCGGATCGCCTCCGTAGAGCCAATCCTTGTCGCGGAGGCTGGGAAAGCCCTTGCCGCCGCCGGCATCCGAACCGTGACATTGCGCGCAGTAGTTGAGGAACAGGCGCTCGCCCATCGCATGCGCCTGTGCGTTGGCAGCGACGTCCTTGATGTCCATGGCCAGATACTTCGCATACAACGGCTTCACCTTGCCGTCTGCATCGTCGCGCTCGCTGGCGTAGGCGCCGGCGGACGACCAACCCAGCACCCCCGGTGTTTCGCCAAGACCGGGATAGAGGGTGAGGTAAATCAGGCCAAAGGCGATGGTGAGATAGAACAGCCACATCCACCAGCGCGGCAACGGATTGTTGTACTCGGAAAGATCCTCGTCCCAGACGTGCCCGGTCGTGGCGATTCCTGCCGTGCCCGTTCCGCTGTTGCCGGTCGACTTTGCCGTCTTGACTCGCGCACGGCCGGTGAAGTACAGCAGCGCGCCGCACGCCGCGATCGAGATCAGAGTCGCGATCGCTACATAGAAGCCCCAGAAGCCGGAGAAGAAATCACTCATCGCGGTACCTGCCGTCCGCCACTCGTCGACCTGTTGCCGACTTCGTCGGGAAGCGCGAAAGGCTCGCGTGCGGCCTGCTCGAATGCCTCCTTGCGCCGGCGGCTGAACGCCCACAACAGGATTCCGACGAACGCGACAAACGAAATGACGGTGAAGACGCTGCCGAGTATCGAATAGATCTGCATGGCTACCTCACGTTTCGCAGCGCCAGGCCGAGGTCCTGCAGATACGCGATGACCGCGTCTTCCTCGGTCTTGTCCTTCAGCGCATCGGGGGCCTTGGCAATCTCGTCGTCGGTATAGGGCACGCCGACTTTACGCAGCGCGCGCATCTTCGCCTGGATGTCGTCCGCCGAAAGCGCCGTCTTCGCAAACCACGGGTAGCCCGGCATGTTCGACTCCGGCACGACATCGCGCGGATTGTTGAAATGCACCCGATGCCATTCGTCGGAATAGCGCCCGCCGACACGGGCGAGATCGGGACCCGTTCGCTTGCTGCCCCACTGGAACGGATGGTCGTATACCGATTCGCCGGCCACCGAGTAGTGTCCGTAACGCTCGGTCTCCGCACGGAACGGACGAATCATCTGCGAGTGGCAGCCATAGCAGCCCTCACGCAGATACACGTCGCGCCCCACCAGCTGCAGCGGCGGATAGGGCTTGATGCCGGTCACCGGCTCGGTGGTCGACTTCTGGAAGTAGAGCGGCACGATTTCGACCAAACCGCCGACGGCGACGACCAGGATGATGAGCACGACCATCCAGGCGAGGTTCTTTTCGATCGTTTCATGCGTGAATTTCATGGCAACGGTCTCCGGGTCAGCCGTGCGCCGGCAGGGTGGCCGGGAGGCGGGGAATCGTCACCTCGACCACCTTTCCCGCAGCAGCGGTCCGCAGCACGTTGTAGGCCATGATCAGCATGCCGGCCAGGAACAACGTTCCCCCGAGCAATCGGATCGCATAGAACGGATACGTCGCCTTGACGCCTTCGACGAACGTGTATGTAAGGGTGCCGTCCGGATTCGTCGCGCGCCACATCAGGCCCTGCATTACGCCGGCGATCCACATCGCCGCGATGTACAGCACGACGCCGATCGTCGCGATCCAGAAATGCGTAGTGATGAGCCGCACCGACCACATCTCGATCTGTCCGAACATCCGCGGTATCAGGTAGTACATGCTGCCGATCGAGATGAACGCGACCCACCCGAGCGCTCCCGAGTGCACGTGGCCGACGTTCCAGTCCGTGTAGTGCGAGAGGGCATTGACCGTCTTGATGGACATCATCGGTCCCTCGAACGTCGCCATTCCGTAGAAGGACAGCGACACGATGAGGAATTTCAGGATCGGATCGGTGCGCAGCTTGTGCCAGGCACCCGACAGCGTCATGACTCCATTGATCATTCCCCCCCAGGACGGTGCCAGCAGGATCAGCGAGAACACCATTCCCAGCGACTGGGTCCAGTCGGGCAGCGCCGTGTAGTGCAGGTGATGCGGACCGGCCCACATGTACGTGAAGATCAACGCCCAGAAGTGCACCACCGAGAGGCGGTACGAATAGATCGGTCGACCGGCCTGCTTGGGCACGAAGTAATACATCATGCCGAGGAATCCCGCGGTCAGCAGGAAGCCGACCGCGTTGTGGCCGTACCACCACTGCACCATCGCGTCCTGCACCCCCGCGTAGGCCGAATAGGACTTCATCGGCCAGAACGAGACGGGAACCTCCGCGCTGTTGACGATATGGAGGATCGCGATCGTCAGGATGTACGCTCCGAAGAACCAGTTGGCAACGTAGATGTGTGGAGTCTTGCGCCTGAAGATCGTGCCGAAGAACACCACCGCGTACGCGACCCAGACGACGGTGATCAGGATGTCGATCGGCCATTCGAGCTCGGCGTACTCCTTTCCGCTGGTGAAGCCGAGCGGCAGCGTCACGGCGGCCAGCACGATCACTGCCTGCCAGCCCCAGAAGACGAACCCCGCCAACCCGTCGGAGAACAGCCGGACCTGGCAAGTGCGCTGCACGACATAGAACGAGCTCGCGAACAAGGCGGAGCCGCCGAAGGCGAAGATGACGGCGTTGGTATGCAGCGGACGAAGCCGGCCGTACGACAGCCAGGGTATGCCCTGCAAGAGGTCGGGCCACAACAACTGCGCGGCGATGATGACGCCTACCAGCATGCCGACGATTCCCCATACGATCGTCATGATGGAGAACTGACGGACCACCTTGTAGTTGAACGTCGACAGTGCTGCAGCGCTCATGCGCATCGCTCCTTCATATCGGGGACTGCAGGATCGCGGCCCGTCATCCGTGATGAAATGTTAGCGGCGGGACGCGCGAGCGACCTTGATGCTGGTCAATGCGGACGGTCGTCATCGGCGACGACTCGATGCGCGGGCCCGTCGAGATCGTCGAACTGCCCGCTCTTCACG
>Ga0207683_10001953_pt1 | contig 18252 bp, 21 predicted proteins | sample KBSM73metaG_FD_184333 | JGI IMG/M metagenome (GOLD analysis project Ga0207683, IMG submission 184333) | Miscanthus rhizosphere microbial communities from Kellogg Biological Station, Michigan, USA - KBS M7-3 metaG (SPAdes) (version 2) | ecosystem: Host-associated > Plants > Roots > Rhizosphere >... | reverse complement strand
CGTAGCGAGCGCTGCACTACAACGCCTTCCGATTCTCCCCCAACCCCTCCCGCTTGCGGGAGGGGTTGGGGGAGGGCCTGTTTTGGGAAGCGCCCTCTTCCGACACGCCCTCCCCTAGCCCCTCCCGTAAACGGGAGGGGAAATCTGTAGGCCAATCCCTCCCGCCTTACTCTGCGCGGGCCTTCAGAATCTTGCCGGGGTTCGCCGGCGGCTCGCCCTTGGGCAGCGCGTCGATAAGCTCCATGCCCTCGGTGACTTCGCCCCATACAGTGTATTGGCCGTCGAGGAAGCGCGCGTCGTCGAAGCAGATGAAGAACTGGCTGTTGGCGCTATCCGGATTGGGCGTGCGCGCCATCGACGCGGTACCGCGGACGTGCGGCTCGCGCGAGAATTCCGCCTTCAGGTCGGGAAGCTTCGACCCGCTGGTGCCCGTGCCCGTCGGATCGCCGCCCTGCGCCATGAATCCCGGAATCACGCGGTGGAAGACGACGCCGTCGTAAAAGCCGCTGTTGGCGAGGTCGGTGATCCGCTGGACATGACCGGGAGCGAGGTCTGGCCTGAGCTTGATAACGACGTCGCCGCCGCTGGAGAGGGAGAGGGTGAGGCGATCGGCGTCGGCCATGGCATAAACTCCGGATGAAAGGTTCGAAAGAACCGCGATTTAGGAGCGTGTCCATGGTTGCGCCAGAGCGGGCTCGCCCATAGGAGTGCTGCACCGGGTCCAATCGAGGGGAGCGACATGGCCGAAAACGACCAATTCGCGGACCGTCCCCAGCACGATACGAACTCTGCCGTCGACGAGGAGGATCGGCTGCGCCCGGAGTTCGTCCATAAGGTCCTGGACGCGGTTGATGAGGGCGACGACGAGACCGCTCGCCGCCTCGTCCAGCCGCTTCACCCCGCCGACATCGCCGATCTGATCGAGCTTGCCCGAAGCGACGAGCGCGAAGGCCTTGTGAAGGCACTCGCGGGCATCGTCAGCCCGAACGTGCTCGCGGAAATGAACGAATATGTCCGCGAGGACCTGCTCGACGAGCTCGAGCCGCAGCAGGTCGCGGACATTGCGGGGCAGCTCGACACCGACGACGCCGTTGCGCTGATCGAAGACCTCGATCGCGACGAGCAGCAGGCCGTACTCGAGCGGATGGAGCCGGACGACCGCGCTGCGGTCGAAGAAGCGCTGAGCTACCCGGAGGAATCGGCCGGCCGACTCATGCAGCGGGACCTTTGCGCGGTGCCGGAGCATTGGAAGGTCGGGCAGGTCATCGACTATCTGCGCTCGACGGAAGACTTGCCGACAGACTTCTGGGAAGTTTTCGTGGTGGGGCCGAGTCACCACCCTGTCGGAACGTGCAAGCTCTCGACGATCCTTCGAACCCCCCGCACGAAGCCGGTCAGCGACATCATGGTGCGGGAGCAGACGTTGATCCCGGTCGATCTGGACCAGGAAGATGTCGCGCTCCGCTTCCAGAAATACTCCCTCGTGTCCGCCGCGGTGGTGGATGACTCGGGGAGGCTGGTCGGCATGATAACCGTCGACGACATCGTGCACATCATTCAGGAAGAAGCGGGCGAGGACGTCCTGCTGCTGTCCGGTGCAGGCGAAGGCGACATCAACGAGCCGATTCAAATGACTGTCAGGCGTCGTTTGTTCTGGCTCGTCATCAATCTCGGGACCGCGATTGTCGCAGCGAGCGTCGTCAGCCTGTTTCAGGCTGAGATCGGCAAATATGCCGTGCTTGCCGTGCTGATGCCGATCGTTGCCGGAATGGGCGGCAATGCGGGTACCCAGACTCTCGCCGTTGCCGTGCGGGCGCTTGCCACCAACCAGCTCACCGAATCGAACACGCTTCGCGCCTTCGGCCGCGAGTTGACCATCGCGCTTGCGAACGGCCTTTCGCTGGGAGTGCTCATCGGCGCCGGAGTCACGATCATCTTCCACAACCCATTGCTCGGCGCGGTGATGGGTACAGCAATGGTCATCAACAATCTTGCTGCTGGCCTGGGCGGCATTCTCGTGCCGGTCACCCTCGACCGGTTCAGGGTGGACCCTGCCGTATCCTCGGCCGTGTTCGTGACGACGATAACCGACGTCACCGGCTTCTTCAGCTTCCTGGGTCTAGCCGCACTGGTCGGTCTCGGCCGCTAAGCCATTGCGAATCATGGGGTTGTTGGGCACTGAAAATCCGTGCCGACAGTTCATTTGACGAAGGTCGCCTTTGCTTGCCGCGACCGCGTTGCATTGCAGGACCGCATTTCCCGCCGCGCGGTCGACGGTGAGGTTCGGGTCGCGACCCGAATGCGCCCCAGGCGAGCCGATGAGGTGGTCGGGGGCAACCTGTACTGGATCGTCAAGCACATGATCGTCGCCGGCCTCGAAATCCTGCGGTTCGAGGACCGCGACGACGGGCGGATCGATATCGTCTGCTCAGCCGAGCTCATCACCGTTTCGCCTATGCCTCGGCGCGCACATCAGGGATGGCGCTATCTTGAGCAGGCGGACGCGCCGATCGCCGGAGACGATGGCAGCGGTCTCGGCTTGCTGCCCCCGCAGCTCTACGGCCGGTTGGCAGCCTTGGCGCTGGTCTGAGGTCTACCTCAGGAAGATGTAGAGAATGATGATCAAGAGGATCAGTCCGCCGATACCGAGATACATGGCTTCTCTCCCTCAGTTCCGTTCCCGACGTCTAAACGATCATCCAGGCCATTCAGTTGCTCTTTATGGCGGTGTCGCCTTGCCGACTCCCGGCCGCGAAACTATCGGCGCTTTCATAACCAACAGGGAGCTCCAGCCATGACCACGCCCACCGTCTCGTCGCAGATCGACTCGAAGGTCGCTGAGAGGGCCATGCTCAAGCATCCCTTCTACCAGGCTTGGACCGAGGGCCGCCTGCCGCTCGACACGTTGCGGGCCTATGCGCGGCAATATTTCCACCACGTGGAGGCTTTCCCGCGCGCTGTCAGCGCCGTGCACAGCGCGTGCCCGGATCGCGACGGACGGCGGATGCTCGCCGAGAATCTTGCAGAAGAAGAGGGAATCGAAGCGGGCAAGCAGGATCATGCGACGCTTTGGCTGATGTTCGCTGCCGGGCTCGGAGAAGCCGAGGCAAGCGTGCGCGGGCAGCAACTGAACGGTGAGACCCAGGCTTTGATCGATACCTTCCGCACGCTGTCGCGGCGCTCCTATGCGTCAGGCCTCGGCGCCCTTTACACCTATGAAAGCCAGTTTCCGGGTGTCGCGAGCGCGAAGATCGAAGGCCTGATCGATCGCTACGGCATCAAGGATGAGGAGACGCTCCGTTTCTTCCGCGTTCACGAGACCGCAGACGTCGAACATAGCTCGGTTTGCCGCGAGCTGCTCGACCGTCTGCCCGAAACGGAAAAAGCCGAGGCGGTCGCTGCGGGCGAAGAGCTAGCCGGAGCCCTCTGGACCTTCCTGTCGGGCGTAGAAGCCCGCGAGACGGTGAACTAGCGGCAGCCGCTGATGCTGGCCGATCCCACCGCCTTGACGGTGCAGGTCGGCCGGCCAGCGAGCCGGATGGTTGCATTGCCGGTCGCATCGATCTTCGCCGTATCGGAGACCGCGACATCGATTGTCGCCGCACCTTCCGCGGCGATCGTCGCGTCCTTGCTTTGAAGCTTGGCGGCATCGAGCGACGAGATTCCGCGGATCAGCGCGGTGAGCTTCTTCGTACTCCCACCAAGGGCAGCGCTCGCGCTTCCGACCAGGCCGACGTTCATCTGGTCGGCGCGGACATCCACGATCTGCGCACCGCCCGATCCCTGCACCGAGAGCGCGAAGCTCAGCCCCTGGACGCGATCGATCGACAATGAGCCGGCACCGTTCAGCCAGGCGTTCGAGAGCTCGTGCGTGCCAACGCTGATCTCGACAGGACCAATGTCCTTGCCGGGATAACCGCCCCACGATGACGTATTGGAATGTACGACCAGCGTATCGCCGTTCATGTCGATCGCCACACGGTCGAGCGCCTGTGAAGAGCCGCTGGCCTTTGCGAACGGCGCGACGCCCGTGGCGACGCTGACCTTGTAAGGGCCGTCGACGCGGATCTTGGTGAAGCCGGTGATCCCGAAATTGCGGGTCGCAGCGCTCGCCGGGAAGGAAGAGGCGAGCAGGATCGAAGTGGAAATGAGGAAGATGCGCATGCGCACACCTTCCACGCTCATGGTTAACGCAGCTCTAAGGGCCACTTACGAGCAGCGAACGTTGCCCGACCCCATCTTGCTGATGTTGCACTTCGCGCCGCCCGAAATGTCGACGTCGCCGGAGCCCATGATGCTGACGTCCGCGGTGCCGGTGGCATGGGCTTTCACGTCGCCCGACCCGGCGATGCTGACCTTGGCTTGCTCGGAGACGATCGCCGACCCGTCGATCCCGCCCGAACCGGCAATGTCATACTGAGCATTCTTCGCCTTGCCGCCCGCCTTGACTCCGCCCGAACCGGCGATGGCGAGCTTCAAATTCTGGACGTCCATGTTTGCCACATTGATCCCGCCCGAGCCCGCGACGGTGCCCTCGAAGCGATCGCCCTGGACCTTGTCTACGTGAACGTCGCCGGATCCAGCGATCGTCGCGCCGCTCAGCTGCGGGACCGTCACGATGAAGTTCGCCTTGCCGTGCGACGACCAGCCGAAGTGGAACCAGTTGTGATTGTTTTCAGGGCGGATGACGAGCTTGTCGCCCTTTACCTCGACGGTGGTTCGCTCGAGCAGTTTTTCGGCGCCACGCGCCGATACGCTCGGGTTCGCTCCGGTGCGCACCTCGACGTCATAGGGACCGGCGACCTCGATCTCCTGGAAGTTGCCGACCTGGTAGTTCCGCGAAATGGTCGCTCCGCCCTCTTCCGCATGGACTCGGCTGCAGCCGGAGACGGCGACACTGGCGGCGATGACCGCGGCGACAGACTTGCGCATGCTTCTCTCCTGCATGTGTATTACCGTCGCAATACACCGACACGAAATCGGCCGCAAGCGCAAAAAGAAAGGGCGTCCGGTTAGGGACGCCCTTCCTCTGTCGACCCGAGCGACGGTTTGACCCGCCACCCGCGGACTGCCCCCGGCAGCCCTTAGGCCAGTTCTTTGGTCTTGTGATGGATGAGGGCTGCCTTGTTGAGGATCTCCAGGATCTTCACCAGCGCCGACTTCTCATCGGTCTGCTCCATGGCGCCGAGCTCGCGCGCAAGGCGCGACGAAGCCGCTTCGAAAATCTGGCGCTCGGAATAGCTCTGCTCCGGAGCATCGTCGGGGCGGAACAGGTCGCGGACCACCTCGGCGATCGACGTAAGATCGCCCGAATTGATCTTCGCCTCATACTCCTGCGCGCGGCGCGACCACATGGTGCGCTTGACCTTCGGCTTGCCCTTCAGGGTCTCGAGCGCGTCCTTCATCGTCTTGTCGGAGGAAAGCTTGCGCATGCCCACGGAGTCCGCCTTGTTGACGGGGACTCGAAGGGTCATCTTTTCCTTTTCGAAGCGCAGGACATAGAGATCGAGACGGGTTCCGGCGATTTCGGTGCTTTGCAGCTCAACGACGCGGCCCACGCCATGCTTGGGGTACACAACATAATCGCCTACGTCGAAGCTAAGCGCCTTTGTAGCCATTGCTAACCTTTCCAAATGCGGCGGAAGAGAGCCGGTGCATCTCGCATCGTCCCCCAAAACGACCCGGTGGTCGTGGCTCCCCTGCCTATTTTGTGACTTCCCTTGAATTTAAGGCCGCAGCTGAATCGCGGCGGCCCTGTATGACAATTTTATATCACAACTGACCTCAAATTGCGAGTCCCAGCTGAGCCGGCATTTCAGAGTTGATCTCAGTTAAATTATGTAGGCCCAATCCGAGCAACCTTATACCTTTCGTTAAGGGGTGCAGGGCCGCGAGCAACCCTTGACCGGCGGCGGCGAAGCCCTCCTGGTCAGGTACCGGCGAAGCGAAGCTTTTCGACCGGGTGATCACGGTGAAATCGCCGTATTTGACCTTCAGCGTGACCGTCCGCCCGACGACCTCGGCGCGCTTGATGCGGTCCCAGGCGTAGCCCGCGATCCGCGCCAGCTCGGCCGCGAGCCGATCCGGGTCGGTGAGGTCTTCGTCGAATGTCCTTTCCGCGCTGACCGATTTGTAGGGTCGGTCCGGCTTTACTTCGCGCTCGTCGATTCCACGGCAGATGCGCCAGTACCAATCAGCAGAGCTTCCGAAATGCGCCTGCAGTGCGGGTATGCTCCATTCGCGAAGGTCCGCGCCGGTCAGGATTCCCAGCCGCTCCATTTTTCGCGCTGTAACCGGCCCAACGCCATGGAAGCGGGCAACCGGCAGCGAAGCGACGAAGTCGGGTCCTTTCTCCGGCGTAATCACGCACAGCCCGTCGGGTTTTCGATGATCGGAGGCGAGCTTGGCGATGAACTTGCAATAGGAAACACCGGCGGAGGCCGTCAGCTGACACTCCTCCCGGATCCGGCGCCGGATGTCCTCGGCGATCGCCCGGGCGCTGCCAAGCCCGAGTCGGTCCTCGGTAACATCGAGATAGGCTTCGTCGAGACTGAGCGGCTCGACGAGGTCGGTATAGTCCAGAAAGATCGCACGGATTTGCTGCGAGACCGCACGGTAGACGTCGAAGCGGGATTTCACGAAGATGAGTTCCGGGCAACGCCGTTTCGCCGTGACCGACGGCATGGCCGAGCGCACGCCGAACCTCCGTGCCTCATAACTTGCGGCCATCACGACTCCGCGGTGCTGCCCGCCGACCGCCACCGGCTTGCCCCGGATCTCCGGATCATCCCGCTGTTCGACCGACGCGTAGAAGGCGTCCATGTCGACATGGATGATCTTCCTCAAAGGGCGCTCATCACTTTGCATCTAGCCGCTTATCTGCTTAAGGCGCGCGCCATGAATATCCACGAATATCAGGCGAAAGAATTGCTCGCGAGCTATGGCGTTCCGGTCCCAGCCGGCCACGCGGCGATGAGCGTCGATGAGGCGGTCGAGGCGGCGAAGAAGCTGCCCGGGCCGCTTTGGGTGGTGAAAGCGCAGATCCACGCCGGCGGGCGCGGCAAGGGCCGCTTCAAGGAACTGGGCGAATCTGCCAAGGGCGGCGTTCGCCTTGCCCATTCGATCGACGAGGTCCGCGAGCATGCGGCCGAGATGCTGGGCAAGACCCTGGTCACGATCCAGACGGGCCCTGCCGGCAAGCAGGTCCAGCGCCTCTACATCACCGACGGCGTCGATATTGCGAAGGAATTCTATCTCGCGCTGTTGGTCGACCGGGAAACCGGACGGATCGCGGTGGTCGCCTCGACCGAGGGCGGAATGGAAATCGAAAAGGTTGCCCACGAAACGCCGGAGAAGATCACGACGATCACCATCGATCCGGCGACCGGGCTGATGCCGCATCATGGGCGTGCAGTTGCCGCGGCGCTGGGCCTGACGGGCGATCTCGCCAAGCAGGCGGGGAAGGTGCTCGGAAGCCTGTACAAGGCTTTCCTCGGCACGGACGCCTCGCAAATCGAGATCAATCCGCTCGCAGTGGACGAAAAGAGCCGGCTGCTGGTGCTCGACGCCAAGGTCGGGTTCGACAACAATGCCGAGTTCCGTCACCCGGACCTCGAGGGACTTCGCGACCTCACCGAAGAAGAGCCGATGGAGATCGAGGCCTCGAAATACGACCTCAGCTACATCAAGCTCGACGGGAGCATCGGCTGCATGGTCAATGGCGCGGGCCTTGCCATGGCGACGATGGACATCATCAAGCTCGAAGGCGGCGAACCGGCCAACTTCCTCGATGTCGGCGGTGGGGCGTCCAAAGAGAAAGTCACTGCGGCGTTCAAGATCATCCTCAGCGATCCGGCCGTGAAGGGCATTTTGGTCAACATCTTCGGCGGAATCATGCGCTGCGACATCATCGCTGAGGGAATCGTCGCCGCCGCCCGCGAAGTCGACCTGCATGTTCCACTGGTCGTGCGGCTCGAAGGGACCAATGTTCAACAGGGCAAGGACATACTGGCGTCCAGCGGCCTGCCCATCATCCCGGCGAACGATCTCGGCGACGCGGCGAAGAAGATCGTCGCGGAAGTCAAAGCGCCTGTCGCCGCCTGAACTGGAGAAACCGATGAAAGTGCTTGTCGCCGTCAAGCGGGTGATCGATTTCAACGTCAAGCCGCGCGTCAAGATGGACGGATCGGGCGTCGATCTCATGAACGTCAAGATGAGCATGAATCCGTTCGACGAGATCGCGGTCGAGGAGGCAATTCGCCTCAAGGAAAAAGGCGTGGTGAACGAGATCGTCGCAGTGTCGATCGGCCCGGCCAAGGCGCAGGAAACCTTGCGCACTGCGCTCGCGATGGGCGCCGACCGGGCGATCCTTGTCCAGACGGACGAGGAGGTTGAGCCCCTGGCGGTCGCGAAGATCATCGCAAAGATCGCCGCGGACGAGCAGCCGCAGGTCGTCATCCTCGGCAAGCAGGCGATCGACGATGACAACAATGCGACCGGCCAGATGCTGGCGGCGCTGCTGGGCTGGCCGCAGGGGACCTTCGCGTCGAAGGTTGAAATCTCCGACAGCGCAACCGTGACCCGCGAGGTCGACGGAGGGCTGGAGACGGTGAAGCTGCAGCTTCCGGCAGTGGTCACTACCGACCTCCGCCTCAACGAGCCGCGCTACGCGAGTTTGCCGAACATCATGAAGGCGAAGTCGAAGCCGCTCGCGACCAAGTCGCCCGCCGATTACGGAGTGGACGTTGCGCGCCGGCTAGAGACTCTGAAGGTGACAGAGCCCACAAAACGCCAGGCGGGAATCAAGGTGGCCAGCGTCGACGAGCTCGTCGAAAAGCTCAAAGGTTTGGGGATTGCGAAATGAGCGTACTTGTCCTGGTCGAGCATGACGGAAGCCACGTCAAGGACGCGACACTCGCGACGGTAACGGCCGGCTCGAAGCTGGGCGAAGTGCACGCCCTGGTTGCCGGCAACAATGCCGATGCTGCAGCCCAGGCGGCAGCGAAGATCGCCGGTGTGGCGAAGGTCTATGTCGCCAATTCGGCTGCGCTCGAACACCAGCTCGCCGAAGCAGTCGCTCCCGTGGTTGCGAAGCTCATGGAAAGCCACGACGCATTCCTCGCTCCGGCCACGACTACCGGCAAGAATATCGCTCCACGCGTCGCGGCTCTGCTCGACGTGATGCAGATCACCGACATTCTTTCGGTCGAAGGTCCTGACACGTTCACGCGCCCGATCTACGCGGGCAATGCGATTGCGACGGTGAAGACGAAGGACGCGAAGAAAGTCATCACCGTCCGAACCACGGCGTTCGAAAATGCTGCTTCCGAGGGTGGATCTGCGGCCGTCGAGCCGGTCGATGCCGGCGGCGATCCGGGCTCCAGCAGCTTCGTTTCCGCAGAAGCGTCGGAAAGCGAGCGCCCTGAGCTCACCAGTGCAAAAGTCATTGTCTCGGGTGGCCGCGCGTTCGGCAGCAGCGAGCAGTTCCATTCATTGCTCGATCCGCTCGCCGACAAGCTCGGCGCTGGTGTCGGCGCAAGCCGTGCAGCGGTCGATGCTGGCTATGCGCCCAACGATTACCAGGTCGGCCAGACGGGCAAGATCGTCGCTCCCGAGGTCTATATCGCGATCGGAATTTCCGGCGCGATCCAGCACCTCGCCGGAATGAAGGATTCCAAGACGATCATCGCCATCAACAAGGACGAAGAAGCGCCGATCTTCCAGGTCGCGGACATCGGACTGGTTGGCGACCTGTTCAAGATCGTGCCGGAGCTGACCGAGAAGCTCTAGAAGCCGCTGAGGAAGCTCGCGACGTTGTCGCCGAGCGCCTCGACCGCATAGCCGCCTTCCATCACGATCAGGGTCGGCAGGCCCATCGACGCGATCCGCCTTGCCATCGGTGCGTAATCGCTCGTCTTGAGCTTGAAGTGGCTAATCGGGTCAGCTTCGTGCGTATCGGCCCCGTAGCTGACGATCAGCAGGTCGGGTGCGCTCTCCTCCAGCCAGTCGATCGCGTGGGTCAGCGCCGGCTCATAACGGTTCCAGTCGGTGCCTCGGGGCAAAGGCAGGTTCAGGATATTGCCCACGCTCTCGTCCGCGTGGCCCCAGAAGAACGGATAGTCCGTCGAGGGATCGGCATGAATGGATGCGAAGAAGACATCCTCCCGGCCGGCGAAAATGTCCTGCGTGCCGTTCCCATGGTGATAATCGACGTCGAGGATCGCGATGCGCGTGCGCCCAGCCGCCAGTGCCGCCTCGGCAGCGATGGCCGCATGGTTCAAATAGGAATAGCCGCCGAAATAATCCCGCCCAGCATGATGTCCGGGCGGGCGAGTGAACGCAAAGGCGGTGCGATCTCCTTCGATGACGGCGGACAGGGCGCCCAGCGCCGCCTGGACGCTCCAGTAGCTGGCCTCCCACGTTCCAGGGCCGATCGGGGTCGATGTGTCGAAGCTGTGCTGCCCAAGCCTTGCGTCGATTCGGGAAAGGCTCAGCGGGCGCCTGCCCACGATCGGGAATGTGTAGGGGAACGCGTCGCCCTCGCGCCCCGCGGCGAGCCATTCGTCATGCGCGTCGCGGAGCAGGTCAAGATAATCGTCGCCATGGACTCGCCGCACTGGCTCCATGCCCAGGTCCACGGGCGTTTCGGTGCTCCCGAGGGAGGCGAGAACGGCGTCTACGCGGCCGTCATGCTCGGCAGCCGGGTGCAGCCCGCCGTTGAAGAATTCGGCGGCCGGCTTGTGAGCCCTCTGACGTTCGTCCCAGAAACATCGCATAGGATCGGTCTAACGACCGCTGCGAGCGCGAAAAAGGGGCTGCGCTTCCGCTCAGAAGGCAATGTTGTGCGTGATGACCCAGCGCTGGCCGGCTCGGTGCCACACGGTCAGGTAGCGTCCTGAAGCCTGACGGGTCTTGCCGCGGCTCTGGACGGTCATCGTTGCACTCCCCCATTCGTACACATCGTCGGGATCGGCTGCAGTTCGCCCCTCGCTCTTGATGCGGGCGTTGAGCACCTTCACGTCGGCCCGGCGTTTTGCATACATGGCGCGGACGGCGTCGCGGCCGCGAACTTCGACTCCATCGGGTCCAATGAAGATTCCATGCTCGTCATAAGGAGCAGCCATCGCCCCGGCGTCGCCGCCGACGATCGCCTGTGCCCATTCCTCGTTTGATCTGTCGATGAAGGGCGCTGCGGAAGCCAGGGCTTGCCGCTCCCATGCCGGAGCCGCGGCGATCAGCACCGGCGCAGCCGCCATTACCACTAGAAACATGTTCGTACGCATAACGGATCTCCCACGCCGACTGGATCGATTTAGGCCGATGCCAGGTGCCTGCTCAAGTCTGGTTTGCTGCGAAAAGGGTCCTTTCAACGAACAATCCGGCGGCTTTCGCCTGTTGGACCGAAATCGGGTGTCCGTTCGTTGCGGGGGGCGGGAATGAGACTTCTAAACACTATCGAAGGTGGTCACGTGAGCCTTATGAATCGGGATGCCGTCCTCGTCACCGGGGGCGCCGGTTTCATTGGGTCGAACCTCTGTGGAAAGCTCGTCGCCGAAGGCGAATATGTCGTCTGCCTGGATAATCTCGAGACGGGCCGCGTCGACAATCTAAGGTGGCTCGAGCGCGAACCCCGGTTCGAGTTCGTCGAGCATGACGTGATCGATGATCTTCCTGCCTGGCTGGGGGACGGACGCTTGAAGTTCAGGCGAATCTATCATCTGGCCTGTGCCGCATCGCCTCTACATTACCAGGCCGATCCCGAGCATACGTTGCTCACCAACGTCATGGGCACGCGCAACCTGCTTCGGCTGGCTGAGAGCACCGGTGCCCGGTTCCTCCTGACGTCGACCAGCGAAGTTTATGGCGATCCCGAGTTGCATCCGCAGGTCGAGGATTATCGTGGCTGGGTCAGCTGCACCGGCCCGCGCGCCTGCTATGATGAAGGGAAGCGCGCGGCGGAGACGCTGACGTTCGATTTCCTCCGGGCCGGTCGCGCCGATGTCAGGGTTGCGCGCCTCTTCAACACCTACGGTCCGAATATGCGCTGCGACGACGGTCGCGTGGTTTCGAACCTGGTCTGCCAGGCGCTCTCGGGCGAAGATATGACCATCTATGGCGATGGGTCCCAGACTCGCAGCTTCTGCTTCGTCGACGATACGATCGAGGGTCTGACGCGATTGATGGAAAGCGACCGTGCGGTCGGAATGCCCGTCAATCTCGGCAATCCCGACGAGCGGACAATCAAGCAATTGGTCGACCTGGTTGTCGCGATGACGGGGACGGAATCTCGCGTCGTTTACGAACCGTTGCCCGAAGACGATCCGCGGCGGCGGAAGCCCGACATTTCGCGTGCCATGAAGCTCCTCGGGTGGCGGCCAACGGTCGATCTCGAGTCGGGGCTAGAAGCAACGATCGCCTGGTTCGGCGATGCAGCAAACCGCGTTCCATTGCCCATGTTTGCCGATCTGCCGGCCATTGCGACTGCGGCGGAATAGAGGGATCGATGCGCGCTGCAGTGCTGACCGGTGCTGGACAATATGAAATCCTGGAAGTGCCCCTGCCGCAGCCGGGACCCGGCCAGGTCCGAATCCGGGTCGAAGGCTGCGGGGTCTGCTCTTCCAACCTGACGATGTGGGAAGGCCCGGACTGGATGCGGTTTCCGACGGACCCGGGGGCGTTCGGCCACGAAGGCTGGGGTATCGTCGATGCCATCGGCGAGGGAGTGAGCTCGGTCGGGATCGGAGAGCGCGTCGCCTTCATCGGAGGCAAGGCCTACGCCGAATATGACATCGCCAGCGCCTCCCACCTGGTTCGCTTGCCGAAGGAGCTGGAAAAGCTCGACCTGCCGCTGGAGCCCTTCGGATGCGCAATGAACATTTTCCGGCGCAGCCACATTGAGGCGGGCCACACCGTCGCCATTGTCGGAATCGGATTCATCGGCGCAATTCTCGTCGGCCTTGCATGCAATGCCGGCGCGAAAGTGATCGCCATCTCGCGCCGCGAAGAATCGCTAAAGCTCGCGACACTCATGGGCCCTTGCCACACCGTCCCGATGCACGACCATATGGAAATCATCGAACGAGTCCGCGAACTGACCGCCGGGAAATTCTGCGAAAGGGCCATAGAAGCCGTCGGCAAGCAATGGCCGCTGGACCTTTCGGCCGAGCTGACGCGCCAAGGTGGGCGGCTGGTCATCGCGGGCTATCACCTGGGCGGGCCCCGGCAGGTGAATATGGAGCTTTGGAACTGGCGCGGGTTCGACGTCGTCAACGCTCACGAACGGGATCCGGCCGTTTCAGTGCAGGGCATGTGCGAGGCGGTCGCCGCGATTGAGTCAGGACTGATCGATCCAAAGCTCCTGATCACGCACCGTTTTCCGCTGGAACGCCTCGGGGACGCACTGGATGCGACGCGCGAGCGTCAGGGCAATTTCGTGAAGGCGGTCGTGCTCCCCGCTTGATCTACCAGCCGTTGACCCTGTCCCACGTACCAACGATCTCCTCGCCGCCGGCAGTCACGTGATAGACATCGTGTGCGGCGGCCGTGGCGCAGGCGTGATTGGGAAGGATTTTCACTCGGCTTCCCACTGGGAATCGGCCGAGGTGGATCGCACTGTTTCGGCTCGTAATGATACCATGCTCCTGATTGGTCGATGAGACGGTCACGCCTTCGATGATGGCGCCGCTCACTGGGTCGCAAACAGCGCCATAACCCCAGTCGACAGGCAGGTCCGAGGTTCCACGGTCGCGGCTCAACGCCAGAAATCCGGCGTCGATCAGCACCCGCCCATGCTGCCGGTTGTGGCCGATGACACTGGCAAGCACTCCGATGGCGATATCCTCGGCGCTGCACGTTCCAAGCTCGACTTGGACGAGGTCGCCGAACGCATAGACGCCGGCGCGTGCTTCGGTAACTCCGTCGAGGGCGCGCCCGTAATGGACCGTCGGGGTTGAGCCGACGCTGACGACCGGGCAGCCGAGCCCTGATGCCCGAAGGCGTTCGGCAGCCGCCACGGTGAGCGCGCGCTCCTGCTCCGCCATGGCCTCGAACTCGCCGAGATTACGGCAGCCGTACGACGCTCCGGCGTGGGTCATGACCCCGCCGAGGTTGTTCGAAAGCCTGCGCCCTATCTCGATCAGCTGCGCGTCGTCGGAGGCTACCCCGGCCCGCTGGCCGTCACTGTCGATCTCGATCAGCACCTGGAGCGGCAGATTCTCGGTATCGACGAACGCGCGGACTGCTTCGGCAGCCTCGAGCGTGTCGAGGATGATGCGCAAGTTGCAGCCGGCGCGGACCAGTTCCGCGACCTCCGGCAGCTTCACCGGCGCAATTCCGACCGCATAGAGAATGTCGCGCACGCCATGCTCGAAAAAATAGCGCGCCTCGGCCAGTGTCGAGACAGTGATCGGCAGGTCCGCTCCGCCTGCGAGGACGTTGAGGACATCAATCGATTTCGATGTCTTCACATGGGGCCGCAGAGTGACGCCGAGCTCCCGCGCCTTGTCTCGCATGCGCGCGGCATTCCGCTCCAGCCTGGGAAGGTCGAGGAGCAGGGCGGGCGTGGGCAAGTCGAAGATGGTGCCCAGGGGCGGAATCGAACCACCGACACCGTGATTTTCAGTCACGTGCTCTACCAACTGAGCTACCTGGGCTCTCGGAGCAGGCAGGGGTGCCTGCTCAAGCGAAGGCGCTCCCTAAACGTCGCTATCATCGCTGTCCACCCTCTCGGGCTCGCTGGGCGGACCGGCGATTCGATAACCTTCGCCGAGCCACTTCAAAAGGTCGCGATCCTTGCAGCCCCGGCTGCAGAACGGCGCGTGCTCGGGCACCTCCGCCTTGCCGCAAAGCGGGCAGATCTTCGTCTTGTCAGGCAGCTTCGGCATATCCGCCCGACATGGGAAGATTGCGGTCGGACCGCAAGCCGACGGCTCCCCCGACCTGCCGCGAAAGCGCCTCGATCCAATCGGGCCGTGCCTCGATCGTCCCAATTAAAGCCGGCGACCCGACGAGCCTCTTGGGGCCCGCATTTTCGAGAGCCACCCGGCGTAGCAATGCGCGCGCTTCGAACGCTGCTCGATCCAGCGCCAGCTCGATCAGCGAGGCTCGAGTCCTCGGCCGCACAATCTGGACGAAGCCGAAGCCGTTGACCGAAGTCCGCTCGAATGGCTGCGGAAGCACGGCGTCGATCGCCTGCGCGGCCGACTGCCTCGTGACTTTGCTTCCGGTGGTCGGCAGGTCGATCCCGATCGAGCCGCCAATATCCAGGCGGCGAATGGCACGCGCTGCCTCTGAAGCGCCAAGGATTGCGAGGTCTTCGGGCGCAAGATAACCATCCACGTCGATCAGGGTCATCGCCGGCGTCGCTGAAATTCGAAGCTCGCCACCGGCGAAAGTGATGATTCCGGAGCGCGCCTGGTCGAGCAGTTCGTTCCACCCGGCATCCGAGAGCCGATCGGCTGGAGCCGGAAATGCGATCTCGCGGCCGTTCAGCCTCGCCGAGAGAGGCGCTGCAGCGGCGGGCGGCTTGTCGGTCGTCCGGGCAAGCGGCCTCTTCCACAATTCCGGACCGGGGATCGCTTCCCGGGTGACCTCGATCGTCAATGTCGCCCCGTGAGAGACTCCCGACGCTCCGCGCGGGAGCAGAAATTCGGTTCCGCCCTCGGCCACTGCGACGGCATTGCGGCCGTTCGTTCCGATGTTAGCGAGCCGCGCGCGAATGACGCTCCCGGCCAGCACCGCTCCATCCAGCTCGATCAGAGCCTCCACGATGTCACCATCCTGAACCAACGCGGCCCGGGTCTCTCCGATGCCCCGTTCCACGAGCCAGTCAGGCGATGCCATATCCTGCGCTCTTCAGAAGCACGCGCGTCTCCGCCAGCGGCAATCCCACGACGTTCGAATAGCTGCCCGCGATGTGACGGACATAGACTTCGCCATAGCCCTGGAGCGCATAGCCGCCGGCCTTACCACGCCACTCACCATGGCCGGCATAATAGTCGATCTCTTCATCGCTGAGGCGCTTCATGGCGATCATCGTTTCGACGAGCCGCTGCCGAATGCCCTTGCCGGGTACGGCCAGCGCAACACCCGAAAGGACGCGATGACGACGGCCTGAAAGCAGCTTCATGCAGGCCCGGAGCGTCGTCTCATCCTCGACTTTCGGAAGGATCCTTCTGCCGACCGCCACGACCGTATCCGCTGCAAGCACGAGTGCTTCAGGTTCGATTGCCGCCACCGCCGCCGCCTTCTCGGCGGCAAGCCGCAATGCGTGTTGCCGTGGCAGCTCTCCCCTAGGCACGCTCTCGTCGATGTCGGCAGGAAGCACCGCGTCAGGTTCAACGCCGATGCGGGCGAGCAGATCGATGCGGCGCGGGCTCGCCGAAGCGAGTACGAGCCTCATCAGGGATATCCGGGCGGGCCTCCGCGGCCAGGCATGAAGCGGTAGGTGATGCGGCCCTTGGTGAGGTCGTACGGAGTCAGCTCGACCAGGACTTCGTCGCCGGTCAGGACGCGGATGCGGTTCTTGCGCATCTTGCCCGCTGTATGGCCCAGGATCTCATGGCCATTCTCGAGACGGACGCGGAACATCGCATTGGGCAGCAGTTCCACAACCTGCCCGCGCATCTCGAGCAATTCTTCCTTGGCCAAAAGATCAGTCTCCGTCTGTTGAAAAAAGTCGCGGAGACTTAGCGGGCGCCCGGGAAAATGTGAAGGCGGCTGTCTAGATCGTCAAAATCGTCGATCCGCTGGTCTTTCTGGACTCCAGCGCGCGATGGGCTTCGGCCGCCTCATTCAATGGAAATCGCTGATTGACCTCGACCTTCACTTTTCCGGCCACGACCATTTCGAACAGCTCGCTTGCAGCGGTTTCAAGGTCGTCGCGCGCAGCGACATAATCATGGACTCCCGGTCGCGTGAGGAACAGCGAGCCTTTTCGTGCAAGAAGCAAAGGCGGGATTGGGTCGACCGGTCCGGATGCGTTGCCGAAGCTGACCATCATTCCGCGCGGTGCAAGACAATCCAGCGACTTCATGAATGTGTCGCGGCCCACTCCGTCATAAACCACGGGCACTTTCCGGCCCTCGGTGATGCGCTCGACCTCGGCCACGAAATCCTGCCGCGTGTAGACGATCGGGTAATCGCAGCCATGGGCGCGGACGAGATCGGCCTTTTCGTCGCTTCCAACGGTGCCGATGACCGTCGCGCCAAGCGCCTTGGCCCATTGGCAGGCGATCAACCCCACGCCGCCCGCAGCAGCGTGGATCAGGATCGCCTCGCCCCTTTTGACTGCATAAACCTTCCGAAGCAGCATGTGCGCCGTGAGCCCCTGGAGCATCATCGCCGCGGCCTGCTCGGATGAAATCGAATCCGGCAGCTTCACGATTCGATCGGCGGGAATCAGACGGACTTCCGCATAGCCACCCAGCGGACCGCCATAAGCAACCCGGTCGCCGACCTTTACGTTCGTGACGTCCGGTCCGACCGCTTCGACGATGCCGGCTCCTTCCACTCCCGGGGTGAACGGGCGGTCCAGCTCGTAAAGACCGGTTCGGTAATAGACGTCGATGAAGTTGAGGCCCGCCGCTTCCTGCCGCAGCTTCACCTGACCGACCGCGGGTTCGCCAACTTCGATCTCTTCCCATTTGAGGACTTCGGGTCCGCCAGTCTCATGGACTCGGATGGCGTGCGGCATGGTCTGCTCCAAACGAAAAGCCCCGCTCCACAGGTGGTGAAGCGGGGCTGGAGTTTAAAGCGTTGGCTTGATCAGCCCGCGGCGTGAGCCGCCAGCGCCGCGAGCAGGAGCAGGGCGACGATGTTGGTGATCTTGATCATCGGGTTCACGGCCGGTCCGGCGGTGTCCTTGTAGGGATCGCCGACGGTGTCGCCGGTCACCGCTGCCTTGTGGGCCTCGGAGCCTTTGCCGCCGTAATTGCCGTCCTCGATATATTTCTTGGCATTGTCCCATGCGCCGCCGCCGCTCGTCATCGAGATGGCGACGAACAGGCCGGATACGATCACGCCGAGAAGCAGCGCGCCTACCGCGGCGAGCCCGTTTTCCTTGCCCGCTACCGCGCCGATTGCGAAATAGACGACGATCGGAGCCAGCACCGGAAGGAGCGACGGGAGGATCATCTCACGGATCGCTGCCTTGGTGACGAGGTCGACCGTGCGCGCATAGTTCGGACGTACAGAACCATCCATGATCCCCGGATTGTCGCGGAACTGTTGGCGCACTTCCTCGACGACTGCGCC
>Ga0207683_10001952_pt1 | contig 18253 bp, 17 predicted proteins | sample KBSM73metaG_FD_184333 | JGI IMG/M metagenome (GOLD analysis project Ga0207683, IMG submission 184333) | Miscanthus rhizosphere microbial communities from Kellogg Biological Station, Michigan, USA - KBS M7-3 metaG (SPAdes) (version 2) | ecosystem: Host-associated > Plants > Roots > Rhizosphere >... | reverse complement strand
CCGATCGCGATCTGCTTCATCGCCGGCGTGCTCGTCACGAACTTCCCGAACGAGCAGCGCGAGTCGATCTTCCGCATCCTCCATCACCTCGAACGCCCCGTACATCTGCTGTTTCTGATCATCGCGGGCGCGGTGTGGGACGTCGCGGACTGGCGCGGCTGGCTGCTCGTGCCGCTGTTCGTCGCCGGCCGCATCATCGGCAAGTGGACCGGCGTCCTCGCGTCGAAGACCGCGGTCGGCGCGCTGCTCCCCGCGTCGTTCGCCGATCAGCGCCAGCTCGTGACCCCTCTCTCGGGCCTGTCGATCGCGCTCGTGATCAGCGTCGAGAGCCTCTATCACGACAACGGCATCCCCTGGATCGTCACCGCCGTCATCGGTGGATCGATCGCCACCGAGCTGCTCGTCTCGCGCAAGGGCGACGAGGCCGCCGTGCCTGCTCCCATGGACGAGCTCGAGCGCAGTGCGCCGATCGACGAGCTCGACGATCTCGGCTCCGACGGCGTCGAGCACGACGGCCCGATCTATCGCGATGACGAGGCAGGCCCCACGTGATCCCTCTGATGCTCTTGCTCGCCGTCGGTGGCCTGATGCAGGCCGCGCGCAGCTTCACCGCCGACACGTCGATCGCGGGCACCGAGCTCGCGTTCGGCTACCTGCTGCTGTCGGCGTACTTCACCGCCAAGATCTTCAACCGGCTCGGCTTCCCGAAGCTCACCGGATATCTGTTCTCCGGCGTCATCTCGGGCCCGTTCGTCCTCGGTCTCGTCACCAAGGACATGGGTCATTCGCTCGACGTCGTGAAGGACACGGCGACGGCGATCATCGCGCTCGAGGCCGGCTCGGAGCTCAAGCTCGCCAAGATCAAGCCGGTGATGAAGACGCTGCGCGCCATGACGGTGTTCGCGGTGATCGGCGCGATGTTCGCGATCGGCGGCACGCTGTTCCTGATGCGGCCGCTCTTGCCCGGCATCTTCAACGGCTTCGACACCACGCAGTCGCTCGCGATCTGCGGCGCGATCGGCGTGGCACTCTCCGCGCAGTCGCCGGCAGTGGTGATGGCGCTGCTCGCCGAGATGCGCGCCGAGGGTCCGTTGAGCAGCGTCGTGCTCGCCTCGGTCGTCGTCGCCGACCTCACGGTGATCACCGTGTTCTCGATCGCGCTCGCGCTGACCGGCGCGGTGATCGGCGGCAACATCGATGTCGTCGAGACCGCCCTGCATGTCGGCTGGGAGTTGATCGGCTCGATGGTGTTCGGCCTGCTGATCGGCGCGCTGATGGGGCAGTTCCTCAAGACCGTGAAGAAGGGCGCGTCGCTGTTCGGCCTCTTGATCTGCGTGGTCGTCGCCGAGATCGGCGCACGCATGAGCCTCGATCCGCTGATCGTGCTGCTGACCACCGGCATCTGGCTGCGCAACTGGTCGCGCGCCGATTCGAGCGAGCTGTTCCGCAACTTCGAATCCGCGCAGCTGCCCGTGTTCCTCGTGTTCTTCGCACTCGCCGGCGCGAAGCTCGACATCTACACGCTGTGGGCGTACCTCCTGCCGGTCGGCATCATCGCGGTCGTCCGCGCGGGCAGCTTCTACGTCGGCGCGAAGTTCGCCACGAAGATCACCGGCGCCGAGGAGGTCGTCCAGAAGTACGCCTGGTTCGGCCTCGTGCCGCAAGCCGGCCTCGCCCTCGCGCTGGCACTCGTTCTGCGCACGACGTTCGCCGGCTCGTTCGGCGACGGCGCGGCGGTGATCCTGCTCGGCGTGGTCGGCTTCAACGAGTCGGTCGCACCACCGATCCTGCGGCGCATCCTGATCAAGACCGGCGAGGCCGGCAAGAAGCAAGGCGTCGACTTCGCCGCCGGCGGCCACTGACGATCCGGATCAGCCCTCGGCCAGCATCTCCTTGTGCACCTTCTCCATCTGGGCCTTCTGCTCGTCGGAGACCGTCGGGTACTCGAGGTCGAGCTGCGACACGGTGTCGACGATGATCTCGGACACCGTGCGCCGCATGAACGACTTCGAGTCCGCCGGGATCGCATACCAGGGCGCCCATGGCTTGCTCGTCGCGCGCAGCGCATCTTGATAGGCGTCCTGGTACTCGTCCCAGTGCGCGCTCTCCTTCCAGTCGTCGGCCGCGAACTTCCAGTTGTGATCATCTTCCTCGATGCGCTCGCGGATCCGCTTGTGCTGCTCCTTCTGCGACACGTGCAGGAAGAACTTGAGGATCACGAGCCCGTTGCGCGCCCAGTGGCGCTCGGCGTCGACGATGGACTCGTAGCGCTGCGCCCATAGGTCCTCTAGCTTCTTCGGCTGCTTCGGCAGGCGTTCCCCTTCCAGGTACTCGGGGTGCACGCGAACGACGAGCACCTCCTCGTAGTGGCTGCGATTGAACACGCCGATCCGGCCACGCTCGGGGAGCGCACGCTGGACGCGCCACAGAAAGTCGTGGTCGAGCTCCTCGTGCGAGGGCTGCTTGAACGCGTAGACCTCACAGCCCGCGGGGTTCACGCCCGAGAGCACGGCGCGGATCGTGCCGTCCTTGCCGCCGGCGTCCATCGCCTGGAACAGCAGCAGGACCGCGTAGCGATGGTCGGCGTACAGCTTCTCCTGCAGCTTGCAGAGCTTGGTCGTCTGCTTCTCCAGGGCTTCCTTGTTCTCGTCCTTGCCGGGCGCATCATCCGGAGGCGTGGTGGGCGCCTTCTTGATCTTGAATTCTTCGTCGACGAGGTAGGGGCTCTTAACCGGGTCGAACAGAATCGGTTTTGCCATTGCTGATGACGTTACGCCCCAATGTGACGATTTCGCTAGAAACCCCAGATGGTTCGGTCGCGTCTCGGTAATCCGGATCCGGGGAGGTATGGTGCATCCGTTATGGCCACGACGACCCCTGGTGCCACACCCTCGACGAATGATTCTCCGCCCTCGATCGCGGAGGACGACAAGCTCGGGCCGCTCGGCAACAAGACCGCCGTGATCGAGAACGAGATCGAGCTGCGACGCGCGCTGGTCGCGGAGTTCCTCGCCGCTGCAGAGTCCGCTCGCGATGCCGCCGGCGAGGTCGATCGCGACGTCGACGAGGCCGTTCACGACTACCGCAAGGCACTGCGCCGGGCGCGCGCGCTGCTCACGCTGCTCGCGAAGTCGCTGCCGCGCGGCGAGCGCCGGGCCGTGAAGAAGGCGCTGCAGGAGGCGCGGCGCGCCGTCGGTTCCGCGCGCGATCACACGGTCGCGCCCGACACGCTGGGCGCACTGCCGCTCGGGGACGAAGAGCGCACGATCGCTCGCGCCGTGCTCGACGCGGCCGCCGAGGCGATGCCGGCGCGCCAGGAGATCAAGCAGCTGCTCGCCGAGGGTGCCGCGCGTGCGCTCGCCCAGGTCGAGGCGCTCGAGGCCGCGCTGCCGCCGTCGATCACGTGGGCGTCGGTCGTCAGCGGCCTGCGCTCGACCTACGACGAGGCCCGCTCGGCCCGCAAGGCGGCCAAGCGCAGCAAGAAGTCGTTCCACCGCTGGCGGCGCCGCAGCAAGGAGCTCGGCTACCAGCTCGATGTGATCAGCGGATTTGCCGGCCTCCACGTCGCCGAGCTGCAGCGCGAGGTCGAGGGCGTCTCCGAGGCGCAGGGCCCGGTCGTCGACCTGATCATGCTGCGCGGGTTTGTCGAGACGCACGGCACGCGCGGCGAGCCGCTCGACCACCTGCTCGGGGCGCTCGACGGCCAGCTTGACGACCTGATGAAGGACGCCCGGCGCGCCGGCAAGGATGTGTTCCGTCGCAAGCCGCGCCGGTTCGGCCGCCGCGTGACGAAGGCGGTCCAGCGCGATCTCGCGCCCGCGCCTTCCGACGAGCTCAGCTGATCCTGTGCTAAACGAGGGCCATGTCGAAGGTCCTCATCATCGGCGCCGGCGGAGTCGGCGGCGTTGTCGCGCACAAGGCCGCGATGGAGAAGCAGCACTTCTCCGACGTGATGCTCGCGAGCCGTACGCTCGGCAAGGTCGAGAAGATCGCCGCCGAGGTGCAGCAGATGCACGGCCGCAAGCTCCGCACCGCGCAGGTCGATGCGGATGACGTTCCGCAGCTCGCGCGCCTGCTCAAAGACTACAAGCCGCAGGTCGTCATCAACGTCGCCCTGCCCTACCAGGACCTCCACATCATGGATGCGTGCCTGGAGGCCGGCGTCGACTACCTCGACACCGCGAACTACGAGCCGCCCGACGTCGCCAAGTTCGAGTACAGCTGGCAGTGGGCCTACCAGGAGCGCTACCAGAAGGCCGGCCGCATGGCGCTGCTCGGCTCGGGCTTCGATCCCGGTGTGACGAACGTGTTCTGCGCGTACGTGCAGAAGCACCTGCTCGACGAGGTTCACTACGTCGACATCGTGGACTGCAACGCCGGCTCGCACGGCAAGGCGTTCGCGACGAACTTCAACCCCGAGATCAACATCCGCGAGATCACCGCGCGCGGCCGCTACTGGGAGAGCGGCGAGTGGAAGGAGACCGACCCGCTGAGCGTGTCGCGGATCTTCGACTACCCGGGCGTCGGCGAGAAGAAGAGCTTTCTGCTCTACCACGAGGAGCTGGAGTCGCTCGCGAAGAACCTCAAGGGCCTCAAGCGCATCCGGTTCTGGATGACGTTTGGCGAGTCGTACCTCAAGCACCTCGAGGTGCTCGGTAACGTCGGGATGACGCGTATCGATGAGGTCGAGTTCGAGGGCAAGAAGATCACGCCGATCAAGTTCCTGCGCGCGCTGCTGCCGGATCCGGCGTCGCTCGCCGCGGGCTACTCCGGCAAGACGTCGATCGGTTGCCTCTGCGAGGGCGTGAAGAACGGCCAGAAGAAGCGCTACTTCATCTACAACATCTGCGACCACGCCGAGACGTTCAAGGAAGTGCGCGCGCAGGCGATCTCGTACACCACCGGCGTGCCCGCCGTGACCGGCGCCGTGATGATGGTGACCGGCAAGTGGAAGGGCGCCGGCGTCTTCAACATGGAGCAGATGGATCCGGATCCGTTCCTCGAGGATGTCGCGAAGCGCGGCCTGCCCTGGCACGTGGAAGAGCGATAGGGACCGAGAGATGTCGAAGGGAGCGAGCTTGGGCGAGGCGATGGCGCGCAGCATCGACGTCTCGACCGTCGAGACGCCGTGCTTCATCACCGACCTCGGCGCGCTCGAGAAGAACTTGCAGCTGCTCCGCAGCGTGCAGGACAAGGCGGGCGTCACGATCCTGCTCGCGCTCAAGGGCTTCGCGCAGTGGTCGACGTTCCCGCTCGTGCGCCGCTACCTCGCGGGCGCCACGTCGTCGTCGGTCGCCGAGGCGCGGCTCGCGCGCGAGGAGCTCGGCGGCGAGGTCCACGCCTACGCGCCGGCCTACAGCGACGGCGAGATGCGCGAGCTCGTCACACTCGCCGATCACATCGTGCTCAACTCGACGGGTCAGTGGCAGCGCCACCGCGCCGCGATCGAGCGCGCCGGCATCTCGGCCGGCCTGCGCGTCAACCACGAGCATCAGGAAGCCGAGACCGCGCTCTACGATCCAGCCGGCGCCTGCTCGCGCCTCGGCACCACGCGCGCGAACCTGTCGGCGGCCGATCTCGAAGGCATCGACGGCCTGCACTTCCACACGCTCTGCCAGAACAACAGCGATGCGCTCGAGCGCGCAGTCGCGGCGTTCGAGGACAAGTTCGGCGACTTCATCCCGCAGATGAAGTGGATCAACTTCGGCGGCGGCCACCACATCACGCGCCCCGACTACGACATCGATCGCCTGCTCGCGGTGCTCGGCCGGTTCCAGGACCGCTGGAAGAAGCGCGTCTACCTCGAGCCCGGCGAGGCGATCGCGCTCGGCGCCGGCATCCTGGTCGCCAGCGTCATGGACATCTTCGACAACGGCATGCCGATCGCGATCCTCGACACCTCGGCGACCGCGCACATGCCCGACACGCTCGAGATGCCCTACCGCGCGATCATCGTCGGCTCGGGCGAGCCCGGCGCCAAGGCGCACACCTACCGGCTCGGCGGCATGACCTGCCTCGCGGGCGACGTGATCGGCGACTACAGCTTCGATCGCCCGCTCGCGATCGGCGACAAGCTCGTGTTCCTCGACATGGCGCACTACACGATGGTCAAGACGACCACGTTCAACGGCGTGCGCCTGCCGTCGATCGCGACGCATGACCACGGCCGGATCACGGTCCACCGCCGCTTCGGATACCGCGACTACCGAGACAGACTGTCCTGATCGCTTTTGTGGCACCGTAGGGCGCATGAAGCGATTCGTGTGGGTGCTGGCGGCAGCGGCGTGTGTTCCTCCTGGGCTGTCCTCGTCGTCGTCGTCGACGACCCCGCCGGCGGGCACAGCCCCCGCGCAGGCCGGTCCGCCTGCCGACACGACCGGGGGCGCGCCGGCGAACGATGCGCTGCTGCCGGATCCGGCACCGCCTGCGCACCGCGATCCGAGCGGCACGATCGTCGGCCCCGGCGGCGCGATCTCGTCGGATCCCCGCGAGTGCGGCCCGGCGCAGAACCACTGCCTGCGCGGCAATGCGTGGTTCGGCACCGGCTTCGACGGCCCCGCCGGCGTGCATTCACCGGCGGCCGCGGTGTTCGCGTTTGACGGCCACTACTACGCGTACAACGGCGAGAAGTGCGAGAACACGGTCTATCGCACGCGACCGGCGACCGCCGAGAACATCGAGCACGCACGCCTGGTCTGGGTCTACGTCTCCGATCAAGAGCACGGCGCGACGATCCCGGCAGGCACGATCATGAGCATGCTGCCGCGCTCGGAGCACGACGCGCTGAGCACGCGCCGGTGGAGCATGATCTCGGTCGCATCGATCGACGCGAAGGCCGGTACGTTCGTCGCCGACGATTCGTTCACGTATCAGATCGCCGCGGCCCGCATTGGCTTCGATCCGCGCGCCGCCGAGTGATAACATCGGCGGTCATGAACAAAAGGTCTGTCGGTGGGGTCATCATTCTCACGCTCGTCACGTTCGGCATCTACGCGCTGATCTGGCACGTGAAGACGAAGAACGAGATGAACCGGTGCGGCGCGGACATCCCGACCGCGTGGCTCTTGATCGTACCGATCGCGAACCTCTACTGGATCTGGAAGTGGTGCTGCGGCATCGAGTACATCACCAAGGAGAAGATGACCGCGCCGGTCGCCTTCCTGCTGCACGCATTCCTGCCGCTGATCGGCATGGCGATCCTGCAGGACACGATGAACAAGGCGATCGATCGCGGACTCCCCGGTAGGGTCGAGCTTCCGGTCGCGCGCGTCGCCTGACATCAGCGTGCGCCGGGGGCGCACCCGATCGTCGTAAGTTCGCTGAGGTGGTCGCGGCAGACTGGTGCGGGGCTTGCTGATTCCCGCGCCATGCGTCTCGCTGTAGCGATCGTGCTCCTCTGCGCGTGTGGTACCGAGCCAACGCGCACGGGGGGCGGGCCCATGCCCGACGGAACAGATCCCACGTCGCCCGACGCTGCCACCGGCAGCACCGGCGTCGGCCCCGATGCCCAGCAGTCGGTCTGCGAGCAGGCGACGCTGCACAGCGACCTCGCGTTCATCCAGGACAATGTGTTCAGCGCGACCTGCGCGCGCAGCACGTGCCACACCTCGACGAACCAGGCCGGCGGCCTCGTGCTCGAGCAGGGCATGGCGCGCGACTACCTCGTCGGCAAGGCGTCGACCCAGCACGCGGGCTGGACGCGCGTGGTGCCCGGCCAGCCCGACATGAGCTACCTGCTCGTCGCCATCGGCGGAGCGGACGGACCGGACCGCGGCACGATGCCGTGGGCGATGCCGATGCTGTGTCAGGAGAAGATCGACGCGATCCGGCGCTGGATCGCCGCCGGCGCGAATCCCTAGCGCAGTGTCACGAGCTCCTCGGCGATCGTCGGGTGCAGCGCGAACGTTCGATCGAAATCGGCCTTGGTCGCGTTCATCGTGATCGCGATCGCCGCGCCCTGGACGATCTCGGGCGCCTCGACGCCGACGATATGCAGCCCGATCACGACATCGGTCTCCTTGTCGACGATCAGCTTGATCATCACGTGCTCGTCGCGGCCCGACAGCGCGTACTTCATCGGCCGGAAGCGCGCCTTGAACACCTGCACGTCGTGGCCGAGCGCGACCGCGGCCGGCTCGGTGAGCCCGACCGACGAGGCCGGCGGCTGTGCGAACACCGCGGTCGGGATGCAGTGGTACTTCATCGGCGTCGGCTTGCCGCCGAACAGCGTGTCGGCGAGCGCGTGGCCCTCGCGGATCGCAACCGGGGTGAGCGCGACGCGCGCGGTGACGTCGCCGACCGCATAGATGTTCGGCACGTTCGTGCGCGACCACTCGTCGACCACGATCGCGCCGTGCTCGCCCATCGTGACGCCGGCCGCCTCGAGCCCGAGGTTCGCGCTGTGCGGCGCACGACCGATCGCGCTCATCGCGACCGCGGAGCCCGGTGGTACGGTCATCGCCTGCATGACCTCGATGCCGTGCGCGACGAGGCCGCGGTGGACCTCGTCGATCACGTCGGGATCGAAGCCGCGCAGGATGTGATCGCCGCGATGCACGAGCGTCACGCGCGAGCCGAACCCGGCGAAGATGTGCGCGAACTCGATCGCGATGTAGCCGCCGCCGAGGATCGCGATCGATTCCGGCAGCTCGGCTAGATGAAACGCGTCGTCAGAGGTGATCCAGGTGCCTGCGTGCGGCTTGCGCGGGGTCCCGCCGGTCGCGATCAGGATGTTCGCCGCGGTCACGCGAGTGTCCCCGACCTGCACGGTGTGGTCGTCGATCAGATGCGCCCGCGCCTCGTACAGACGGACCCCAGCCTTCTGCAGGCGCGTGGCGTACGCGGCCGAAAGCCTCGCGATCTCCTTGTCCTTGGCTGTAATGAATGTGAGCCAGTCGAACGTTGCCGGCGGTACGGTCCAGCCTTGGCCGCGCGCGTCATCGAGGCCGTGGCGGACCTCGCTCGCGTAAACCATCAGTTTCTTGGGCACACAGCCGCGCACCACGCAGGTGCCGCCCCACTTGCTGACCTCCGCGATCGCAACGCGAGCACCGTGCGTGGCCGCGACCCGCGCAGCGCGAACGCCGCCCGAACCACCGCCGATCACGAACAGATCGACGTCGAAGTGAGTCATGGCGCTGAGCTCAGCGAACGCTGACCGACGCGTTCGGCTGCAGCGGTGGCGACGCGTGGCTTGGGGTGAGAGTCGGAGTGATGGTCGCAGGAGTCAGCGTTTGAAGCCAGCCAACGCTACCGCCTCCAGCGCCAGGGTAGGCAACGTTTACCTGCCCACCATGGCGACCGTCTCCGGGCGCACTGGTCCCAATGCCGCCTTTCCCACCAAAGCCTCCGCCTGTAGCTGCAACACCGCCCTTCGCGGGCACGGTGTCCGACAGCGAAGCATCCTCGCCATTCTGCTCCGGCACCATCTGTGTGTTCGTCACGCATCCGGCGCCGCCACCACCGCCATTCGCGTAGAGCGCGCCTGTAATCGCGACGTCCATCGCTTGCACCATCTTTTTCCCCCCCGCGCCCCCCCCGAGACCAGGATTGCAACCGAAGAAGTAGCCGCTGGTTCCGCCACCGCCGCCTGCGCTGATCGTTCCCGACACCGAGACGCGCCCGCGGCACGAAACGAGCATCACGCCGCCACCGCCGCCGCCATCGTTCTTGGGACCGCCAAGAAAGACCGCACCCGTTAATGGATTGGGTAGCTGCGGACCTGCGTTCTGTGCGCCACCGTCCGATTGATACGTTCCTCCGTTTCCACCACCGGTGGCGAAACCGGCGCCACCGAGGCCAGTGGTTCCTCCGTTAAGGTTGTTGTCACCGGACATAGCGTAGCCACCGCCTGGTCCCGATGTTCCGCCTGTAGCGGCGACGTCGAGAGTCCCGCCGATTGTCAGGTTTCCGTCCACGACGAATGCTATCGGCCGGTTCTGGGGGTTCCCGACGCCGCTGCTCGATAGCATCGAAACCACATGCAACGTCGCCCCAGCGGAAATGCTCATCGACGAGTAACGCGCCACGCAGAGATCGGCCCCGCCGCTTTGAGCAAGTGACCCGCCAGTGCAGTTCGTCTGCATAGCAGTGTCGATTGCTCGATCGGACCCGACATCAAGTGCGTCTGGCACTGTGGCATCGCAAATGTCTGCGGGCAGATATCGCGGCTGCAAGTACGCGCAGTGCGGCTGGGGAGAGTCGAGGCACCCAGCGGCACACGGCGTTGCGGTGTCATGCCCGTTGGCGTCACATGAGTCGAGGGCGCCGTCCGAACCGCATGCCGTCGTGTTCTGTGTACATGGATTACAGCCGGCGGCGTCCGCGCTGCAGCCGTTCAGGCAATGTTGCGTGCCGTACCCGGTTCCGCTGGTATCGCATGTGAGCGCGTTGTCGCCATCGCAAGCGGCAAACTCACCGGGCGCACACGATACAGCGATGCACGTGTTGGGTTCGCCATCGATAACGCCATCGAGGTCGCAGTATGGGAAGTGCGGATCCGCGCATTGACCTGAGCTGCATTCCAGCGCCGGGTTCTTCTTGGTGCATCCGAACACAGCCGCCACGGCCAGCGCCAGGACGCCCCACGAGCCGACACGTCGCCCCATGCGCTGGTACGCGATAACTGTTGTACGCATGTCGACATTATCGGCACGGCAGCCGAGAAGTTGCGTAGTGAAGAGCACCGAATGATCCCCGCAGCTTGGCCGACTGTTCGTCGACCCTGCATGTCGGTTGGAACGTGTGTTCAATAAAGCCTAGACAGCCTCTGCGGCGTTGATACGCTCCGTCCCACCTCAGGGGGTAACCAGATGCGCAAGCTCGCCTTGATTCTGTTGATCGCAGCGTGTGGAAAGAGCCCGGGAACCGGTGACGACACCATGACGCCGGATGCCGACATGACCGGATCGAACACGGGTACCGCCGCGTTCGAGATCAAGAGCACCGACATCCTGCTCCCTCACGGCGTCGAGTTCACGAAGTGTTTCTACTTCCACACGTCGAACACGTCGACCGTGGCGATCAACAAGTGGATCTCCGACATGACGCCGGGCAGCCACCACCTGATCATGTTCCTCAACACGAGCGGCGCCGCGCAGCCCGCCGACGGCACGATCGACGAGACCTGTGGTTTCGGAAACGATCCGCAACACATCCCGTCGTGGACCTATGCCGCAGCGGTCCCGCATGCTGAGGAAGACATGCCGTCGGACGACGGCACCGGTCTGCCGCTCGCGCAGAACATCGCGCCGAACACGGCCGGCTTCGTCCAGATGCACTACCTCAACGCGTCCGACACCGACGAGATGGTCCACGTCGACATCAAGGCATACGCGCTGCCCGCGAGCGTCACGTCGTACACGCCGACCGCCCCGTACATCACGTACACCAAGGGTTTCACGGTTCCACCTGGCAACAGCACGGTCACCGGCAATTGCCCTGCTCCGAGCGGAGCGAAGTTCTGGCAGGTCTCCTCGCACACCCACAAGCAAGGTGTCGACGTGAAGATCAGCGACGCCTCGTCGATGATCTACGACAACACCGACTGGGAGCATCCGACCGTCAAGACGTGGATGACGTCGCCGTTCTACACGTTCTCGTCGAACATGGTCAGCTGGGCGTGCTCGTACGTGAACGCCGGCTCGACCACGATCCAGGAAGGCCAGAGCGCGGCGACCAACGAGATGTGCATGGCGACCGGCTACTACTTCCCTGCGCCCACCGGCGCGAAGTTCGAGGTGCAGGTCTACAACGGCGGTACGTCGCAGGGCTGCTTCGGCCTCTAGTCGTCGCCGCCGACCTCGATAACGATCTCTTCGGTCTGGATCACATCTTCGGGCGCCGCAGGAGCAGCCGCCGCTGGCGCGCCGCCCTCGGTGACCGGAGCCGGCTTTTCCGCCGGCTTCTCGGCCGGCGCCTCCGGCGGCTTGGCGTCGTCATCCTTCTCGACGACCTCCGCGACCGCCGTCGCCCCCTCGCGTGGGGCGAGGCTCTCGCCGCCCTCGCCGTCCGTCCGCTCCTTGGGCCAGGACGGCGAGCTCGACGTCGCGTGCATGCACCCGCCAGCGGCGAGCGCCACGATCAACACCAGACCGCGCATCCCGACTAGCGTAGCAGCTCGCCGGGGCGAGCGCCCAGAGGTGTGTGGCTCGGGGGTTTTCGTGTATCAACGCGCCATGGTCGAAGTCGGCAAGAAAGCCCCAGCATTCGCGCTCGAGTCCTCGGATGGCGGCAAGGTCAAGCTCGCGGATCTCGCGGGCAAGGTCGTCGTCCTCTACTTCTATCCGCGCGACAACACGCCGGGCTGCACGGTCGAAGCCGAAGGGTTTCGGGACGCGGTCCCGGCGCTCAAGAAGCTCGGCGCGACGGTGATCGGCGTCTCGAAGGACTCGATCGCCTCGCACTGCAAGTTCCGCGACAAGTACAAGCTGAGCTTCCCGCTGCTGAGCGACCCCGACGGCAAGGTCCTCGAGGCCTACGGCGCGTGGGGCGACAAGGTGATGTACGGCAAGAAGATGAAGGGCATCATTCGCTCGACGGTCGTCATCGACAAGGCCGGCAAGATCGCGCACCACTGGCCCAAGGTCAGCGTGAAGGGCCACGTCGACGAGGTCGTCGAAGCGGTCAAGGCGCTGAAGTAGTCGGCCTACGCGACCAATCGCGCTCGATCAGCGCGACGGCAACGCGACGCCGAGGACGCGATCTGCGGCGCGGCGCTCCGACGTTGTCATCGGGCCGCCGGTCTCGGCCAGCATGTCGACGAGCATGGCTGCAAGATCGTCCCGCGCCACCTTGGCCTCAGCGGCCTCCGTGACATCGACGCTCGAGCCCGTGATCCGCCGCTTCATGCCAGCAGCATAACCGACGCCGCCGTCAATGGAAGTCGCGACTGTCGACCTCGGCCACCGGCCGCGAGAGCCGCGGGATCCACACCTGCTCCGCGATCAGGTGAACGATCCCTTCCTGCACCTGCAGCCGGCCGGTCACGCCGAGCAGCGACGTCGTCTTGATCACCGTCGCGTACTCGGCGAAGACCTGCGCCCACACGACGAGGTTCACGAACCCGGTCTCGTCCTCGAGCGTCATGAACGTCACGCCGCTCGCGGTGCCCGGCTGCTGCCGGCAGATCACGACGCCGACGTACTCCATGCGCTGACCGTCGCGGCCCTTCGCCACGGTCTTCGCATCCGGCCAGCCGTTCGCGCGCAGCTCGCCGCGCAGCGGCTGCAACGGATGCCCGCGCGTCGAGTGCGAGCTCGCGGCGTAATCCCACACGATCTGATCGAGGTGCCCGAGCCGCGCAAACCGCGCCTCGCCGTTCACATCGCCGCCGAGGTCGAGCGGATCGTCCTGGCGCACGACCCAGCCGGTCACCTGCCACAGCGCATCTCTGCGCTCGCGCACCAGCGCACCGAGCGCCCCCGCCTCGGCAAGCGCGGTCTGCATGCGCACCGGCAGGTGCGTGCGCCGCACGAAGTCCTCGATGCTCGCGAACGCGCGCTCGCGACGCGCCTCCACGATCGCCCCGCCCTCGCCGATCTGCATGCCCTTGACCCAGCGCAGCCCCATGCGCACGGCGAACCCGAATTCGTCGCCGGTGCGTTCCAGCGTACAGTCCCACTCGCTGGCCGCGACATCGATGGGGCGGATCTCGAGCCCGTGCCGCTGCGCATCGCCGACGATCGTCGCGGGTGCGTAGAACCCCATCGGCTGCGCGTTGAGCAGCGAGGCGGTGAACTCGGCAAGGTAGTGCTTGCGCACCCAGCAGGTCGCATAGGCGATGAGCGCGAAGCTGGCGGCGTGACTTTCAGGAAATCCATATTCGCCGAAGCCGCGGATCTGTTCGAACACGCGTTCGGCGAACTCCTGCGCGATGCCTTTGCCTTGCATCGCTCCGATCAGGCGCTCGCGGTGCTTCTCGATGCGGCCGGAGCGGCGCCACGCGGCCATGTCCCGGCGCAGCTGGTCGGCCTCGCCCGGCGTGTAGTCGGCGGCGACCACGGCGAGGCGCATCACCTGCTCCTGGAACAGCGGCACGCCGAGCGTCTTGGCGAGCACGGGCTCGAGCGACGGGTGCGGGTACTCGACCTTCTCGAGGCCGGCGCGACGGCGCAGGTAGGGATGGACCATGCCGCCCGAGATCGGCCCCGGGCGGACGAGCGAGACCTCGACGACCAGATCGTAGAACGTGCGCGGGCGCAGGCGCGGCAGCATCGACATCTGCGCGCGGCTCTCGATCTGGAACGTGCCGACCGTGTCGGCGGTACAGATCATGTCGTAGGTCGCGGAGTCCTCGGCGGGAATGGTCGCCATCGAGAGGTCGAGGCCGCGGTGCTTGCGCAGCATGTCGAGCGCGAGGTGGAGCTGGTGGAGCGCGCCGAGGCCGAGGAGGTCGACCTTGAACAGCGCGAGATCCTCGAGGTCGTCCTTGTCCCACTGGATGACCGTGCGGCCCGGCATCGAGGCGTTCTCGATCGGCACGAGGTCGTGGACGGGCTCGTGGCCGAGCAGGAAGCCGCCTGGATGGATCGAGAGGTGGCGCGGAAACTCGAGGATCTCGTCGGAGAGCCGGGCGAGGTGCTCGAGCGCGCCCGGCGAGACGTCCCCGCGGCCCGGAGTGAATCCGGGCCGCTCCGTTGCGGGGCCCAGCACGTGGGTGAGCACGCCTTCCTCGACCGCGCCGTACATCGAGAGGTGCTTGGCAGCGCGATCGAGCGCGGTCTCGGGGATGCCGAGGACCTTGCCGACGTCGCGGACCGCGGAGCGCGGGCGATAGCGGATGATGTTGCAGACCATCGCGGCGTGGTCGCGGCCGTAGACCGAGTAGACGTGCTGGATGACTTCTTCGCGGCGCTCGTGCTCGATGTCGAGATCGATGTCGGGCGGCTCGGCGCGCTCGCGCGACAGGAAGCGCTCGAAGAGCAGGCCCATGCGGACCGGATCGACCGCGGTGATGCCGAGGCAGAAGCAGACGGCGGAGTTGGCGGCCGAGCCGCGGCCCTGGCAGAGGATGTTGCGCCGGCGGCAGAACGCGACGATCTCGTGCATCGTGAGGAAGTAGCCGGGGTAGTCGAGCTCCTCGATCACCGCGAGCTCGGCCTCGAGCTGCGTGCGGACGTTCGCCGGGACATGGAGGCCGTGGCGCCACGCCGCGCCTTCGTAGGTCAGCGAGCGCAGGTGCTCCATCGACGTGCGGCCGTCGGGCAGGCGCTCCGATGGATAGCGATAGCGCAGCTCGCCGAGGTTGAACGTGCAGCGCGCGGCGATGTCGAGCGTGCGGGCGATGGCGGCGCGCTCGTCGGCGTAGAGGCGGCCGAACGCGTGCGGCGCGCGGAGATCGTGCTCGTCGTTGCCGCGAATCAGGCGGCCCGCGGTCGCGAGTGTGACGCCATGGCGGATGCAGGTGAGCACATCCTGCAGCGGGCGGCGCGCGCGCGAGTGATAGAGGACCTCGGTCGCGGCGACGAGCGGGATGTTCGCGGCGGCGGCGCGGGCGCGCAGGCGGGCCTCGCGCGGGACATCATCGGCGCGGCGATGGCGCGCGAGGATCGCGTGCAGGCGATCGCCGAACGCATCGCGCAGGTTGCCGATCAGCGCCGGTGATGGCTCGAGCTCGTCGGCGAGCGCGTCCTGCCACAGCGCGATCAGGCCGGCCGAGCGCTCGCAGATCTCGTCCCATCCGACGAGCGACTCGCCCTTGTCGCAGCGGCGCCGGCCTGACGTGATGAGGCGCACCAGGTTCGCCCAGCCCGCGCGATCGGTCGCGAGCAGGACGATCCGAGAAGGTGCCGGCTCCGGAGGTGCGGCATCGTTCGCCGCCGGCGCAACGTCGAGACCGAGCTCGGGCTGGCGCGGCTTCGCTCGCTTGGTGCGGCCGCGGCGACCTTGCACGCGCGGGGTCATGTCATCGGAGTGCTGGCCCCAGCCCGGGCCGCGGCCCTCGTCGTGATGGAGGCCGACCGTCACCGGCGAGGCGACCAGGCGTGAGCCCGGCGGCGCGACCGTGAGCTGCGCACCGCTCACGAGGTGGACGCCCAGCTCCTTCGCCTTGACGTACGCGCGGACCATCCCGTAGACGCCGTCGCGATCGGTGATCGCGAGCGACCGGACGCCGATGCGGTGCGCCTCCTCCACCAGCTCCTCGGCGTGGCTGGCGCCTTCGAGGAAGGAGAAGTTCGACTTGCACCAGAGCGGAGCGTACTCGGCCACGGAACTGGTCAATTGTTCAGGTCCTGGCAAAGGACGTCAATCGAACTACGTGCTTGAAACGGTGGTCCGGCCATCGTACCTACACGCACATGGGGATCCGGTATGTGGTTCAGGTGCTGACGCCGCGGCCGACGGACGCGACCGACCTCGACTTCATGATTCCCACCGCCGACGTGCCGATGCATGTGCGGACGTACCAGGCCGAGCCGGAGATCTTTGCTGCCGAGCTCGAGCGCGCGATGCAGTGGAGCTGGCTGTGGCAGGACCGCTGGAGCGAGGTCGCGCGGCGCTGCCCGTGGTCGATCGTGGTCGAGATGACCGCCGTGCGTCCCGTGCACTACGCCGGCATGCTGCTGCAGTTCGTCGGCGTGCTCGATCACGTGCTGTCGCTGCTCGACGAGCACGATCGCGAGGCGTCGCTGCTGCACTGGATCCCGGCCCAGCAGATCCTGTCGGTCACGCAGTACCGCGTGCTCCGCGAGGACCTCGGCCTGTGCGGACCGGCGATCAACGTGCGGATCGCGAACGCGACCGGGCGGCCGGGCGAGCTGCTCGCCGATACGGTCGGGCTCGCCGAGCTCGGATTGCCGGATCTGCAGGTCGTGTTCACCGATCGCGATCCGACGGATGTCGCCAACCGGTTGCGCCGGCTCGCGCGCAGCATCTTCGTCGGCGAGCGGCTCGACTGCGGCTGGGTCGAGGAGTCGTCGCTCGTGCCGCCGCTGCGCGATGCGCTCACGCTCGAGTTCGACTGACGCGGATCACGTGCGCGCGCCGCTGACGTGGAACGCGTGGATGCCCGGCGGCTTCACCGGCGTCGAGCCCGGACGGTAGAGCCAGTCATCGCTCGAGTCGCCACCGTCGCCGGAGTCACCGCCGTCGTCCGTCGAGCCGTCGTCGCCCGTGTCCGTCGAGCCGTCGTCGCCCGTGTCGGTCGAGCCATCGTCGCCACCGCCGTCGCACGAGCTGTCGTTGCACGAACCGTCATCGCTGCCGTCGTCGGTCGAGCCGTCGTCGCCCGTGTCGCCGCCATCGTCGCCCCAGTCCCCGTCGTCACCGTAGGTGCCGCTGTCGTCCGCCGCGCACACGCCGTAGTCCTCCGAGCGCATCTCGACGAGCGCGGTGCCCTGCGCATCGACATGGTCGACCGCGCAGCTGACGATGCTCTGGTCCGGGCCGAGCGCGAACAGCGACAGGCACAGCGGCTGGCAGTCGTGCCGGGTGATGCAGGCGTCGATCTCGGCGGCGTACGGCTTTGCAGGCGCGTACGCGTCATCGACGAAGCGGTCGGGCTCACACACACAGCCACCGAGCAGCGCGAGGACCAGGAGCGAGCACCGTCCAACCATGGCCATCCCTTCAGCACGGCCCGTGCCTTCACAGTTCTTCGAAGTACGCCGCGAAGCCCGCGATGCCTCGTCCTCGTCGGCGGGAGCGACCTGCCGCGACACCGTTGCTGCCATTCACACCGTCGCTCCCGCGCCACGTTTTCCCGACCGGAAACCGCGCGGAAACAAAGCGCGTGTCACGATCGTTCCATGCCGAAGCCGATCGTCCACGTCCACCATCGCGGTGACCGCGGCGTCGACGGCATCCTGCGGCTGATCGAGCTCGCGGGCCACGACGGTCCGCTCGAGACGATGCTGACCGCGATGTGCGACGAGCTCGCCGCGATCGCCGACGCCGACATCGCGAGCGTCTACGTGCGCGAGGACGACACGCTCGTCATGCGCGGCAACCACGGCTTTCCGGCGAGCGCGATCGGCGCCGTGCTCGGCGTCGGCGAGGGCATCACGGGGCTCGTCGCCGAGTGCATGCGCCCGGTCTCGGCGGCCCACGCCGCGGCCGAGGCCGCGTACAAGCCGGTGCCCGGGCTCGGCGAGGAACGGTTCCCGGTGTTCGCAGGGGTCCCGCTGATCGGCGCAGGCGCGGTGATCGGCGTGCTCGTGCTGCAGCGGCGCAAGAAGCCGTTCGCCTCCGACGAGGTCACGCTCGCGACCGCGCTCGGCGCTCCGATCACGCTCGCGATCGAACGCCGCCGCGC
>Ga0207683_10001951_pt1 | contig 18258 bp, 4 predicted proteins | sample KBSM73metaG_FD_184333 | JGI IMG/M metagenome (GOLD analysis project Ga0207683, IMG submission 184333) | Miscanthus rhizosphere microbial communities from Kellogg Biological Station, Michigan, USA - KBS M7-3 metaG (SPAdes) (version 2) | ecosystem: Host-associated > Plants > Roots > Rhizosphere >... | reverse complement strand
GTCCGCTCCACGGCGGATCAGCGCCCGATCGAGCCCGACCCGATGGATCGCCTCATCGAGGCGTGCGCGTTCGTACGGCTTCCCCAGCGCGATGTTGTCCGCGAGCGTGCCGTTGAACAGGATGCAGTCCTGCGAAACGACCGTGATCCGCTGTCGGAGCTGCGGTAGGGAGATGTCGCGGATGTCGACGCCGTCGAGCTTGATCGAGCCGCGATCGCGCTCGTAGAGCCGCGTCAACAGCTTGATGACCGTCGACTTGCCCGAGCCCGTCGCGCCGACGACGGCAACCGTTGCGCCGCGAGGCACGCGCAGATCGACGCCGCGCAGCACCGGCTCGGCACCGTAGGAGAACTGCACCGCCGCGAGCTCGACCGCAGGAGCTGCGGGGTTCGGCGCGGTGGACACCTCGTCGACGGCCGTGGTCGGCCCGTCCGTGCTCAGCACCTGGCCGTCGAATTCCTGGGTGTCGAGGAGCTGGAAGATGCGCTCGCTCGCGGCCATCGCGCCCTGCATGACGGCGTACTTCGCCGACAGGTCGCGGATAGGGATGAAGAACTTGTCGATGTACTCCTTGAACGCGACGACCGTCGCGATCAATGCAGCGTTGCTCATGCCACGCCCCGACGCCCACCACAGGATGGCTGCGAGCGCGATCTTGCCGATCGCCTCGACGAGCGCGTACATCGCGGCGTCCGCGCGGATCTGCAGCAGATAGGCGTCGCGGTGGCCGGCGTTGATCTCGTTGTACTCGCGCAGCGCGATCTTGCCGCGGCCGAGCAGGTGGAGCACGCGGATGCCGAACAGGTGCTCCTGCGCGAACGCGTTCATCGCGGCGAGCCGCACGCGGATCTGGCGGAAGCTCTTGCGCATCGCGCGACGCGCGACCTCGACGAGCACGGCGACCAGCGGCAGCGTCGCGAGCGTCATCAGCGACAGCGGGACGTCGATGCTGAGCATGACGGCGATGATGACGATCGCCTTGATCGCATCTGCGATCAGCGTGATCGCGCCCTGCGAGAACATCTCGTTGAGGCTCTCGATGTCATTCGTCATGCGCGTCATCAGGCGGCCGACGGGGATCCGGTCGAAGAACGCCGCGCGCTGCGCGAGCACGTGATCGAAGATCGCGATGCGCAGGCCGTGCATCGTGCGCTGCCCGGCGAGCTGCAGGAACCACTGCTCGCAGAACGACGATAGATTTTGCGCGATGACCAGCCCGACGAAGATGCCGGCGTCGACGACGAGCATGTCGCGATGGGGCTCGAGGATGTGGTACTGGAGCGCGTACATCACGAGGTACGGCTGCGCGAGCTCGAACGCGATCGTCGTGCACATGAACGCGACCCATGCCGCGAGTAACCCGATGTGCGGGCGCACGTACTTCGAGACGCGGCGGATCAGCTGGACGTCGTAGGCCTTGCCGAGCACCTGCTCGGCCTCGAGGCCGGGACGCTTCGCGCCGGCGACGGCCACTACACCGCCTCCGCGACGATCTGCATCTCGCTCTCGAGCTGCGTGCGATATAGCTCGGCGTACACACCGCCGTGCGCGATCAGCTCGGCATGGGTGCCGCGGTCGACGATGGCGCCCTGATCGATGACGAGGATCTGATCGGCATCTTTGATCGCGGCGACGCGATGGCTGATCAGCACGGCGGTCCGTCCGTGCAGCACGCTGCGGAGGTGCCCGAGGATCAGCTTCTCGGTCTCGGCGTCGACCGACGACAGCGAGTCATCGAGCACGAGCAACCGCGGCTGGGCGGCGAGGGCGCGCGCGAGTGCCACGCGCTGGCGCTGGCCACCCGAGAGCGTGATGCCGCGCTCGCCGACGATGGTCGCCAGGCCCTCGGGCATCGCCGCGAGGTCGCGCTCGAGGCCCGCGGCCTTCGCCGCCTCGACGACGCGCGCATCCGTGCTGAGATCGACGGCGGCGGCGAGCGCACCGACCGCCTCGAGCTCGCGCGCGCGCGCCGCCGGGATCGCGGTGCCGGCGCCGAAGCCCATCGCAATGTTGTCGGCGATCGTCGTCGAGAACAGGAACGCCTCCTGCGGCGCGTAGCCGATCTGCGCACGCAGGCTCGCGAGCGGCACCGTCGTGACATCGCGGCCGTCGATGAGCACCGTGCCCTCGGGCACCGCGATCAGCCGACACATCGCCTCGACGAGCGTGCTCTTGCCCGCGCCGGTGCGCCCGACGATCGCGTTGACCGTCCCGGGCCGCAGCTCGAACGTCACGTTGTCGAGTAGCTTGCGGCCGCCGATCGCGATCGTCAGGCCCTTGACGTCGACGCGCGCCGGCGCGCCCGAGGCCGCAAGCTCCGCGCCCTTGCCCTCGGGCAGATCGGTCTTCGTGGTCTCGAGCTCGACGAGTCGCGACCAGCTCGCGCGCCCGCGCTGCATCAGCGCGAGCATGAAGCCGAGCGTCAATGTCGGCCACACCAGCTGGGCGAGCACGGTCGAGAACGCCGTGAAGTTACCGACGCCCATGTCATGGTCGATCACCGCGCGCCCGCCGAACAGGATGAGCAGCGCGATCGCGATCGGCGCGAGCGTGTTGAGGATCGGCCCGAGCTGGATGCGCACGACCGCCGCGGTCATGTTCTTGTCGAGCAGCCGCTTGCTGCCCTCGAGGAACCCCTTGCGCCGCACGTCCTCGAGCCCGTAGGTCTTGATCACGTGGATCGCGCCGAGGTCCTCCTGGATCCGGCCCGACAGCGCACCGAGCTCGGCCTGGACGTCGCGCTGCGCGAGATAGATGCGGCGGCTGAGCGCCTGGCCGACGAGGAAGATCAGCGGGTACGGGATGATCACGAGCAGCGCGACCTTCCAGTCGATCAGCAGCATGTACGTGAGGAAGATCGCGAAGGCGGTCGTCGCGTTCGCGAGGTGCACGAGCCCGGCGCCCCACATCGCGCGCACGGTCTGGACGTCGTTCGTGAGCCGCGACATCACGTCGCCGGTCGAATGATCGCGGAAGTAGCCGGGCGAGAGCGTCAACAGGTGCTTGAACAGATCGCTGCGCACGTCGTACTCGGCCGCGCGTGCCGCGTTGAAGATCCACACGCGCGAGGCGATGCGTGTCAGCGCGGTCGCGATCGCGAACACGATCAGGAGCAGCGCTTCGCGCGGGACCTCGGCCAGGCGATGGTCGTTGAGCGCCTGGACCGCGCGGCTGAGGTAGTAGGGCACGCCGAGCGTGCACAGGTTCGTCGCGAGCAGCGACAGCACGCCCCCCACGAGGATCGGGCGGTACGGCTTCAGGTATCCGAGCGAGCTGCGAGCGGTGGCACTGGGACCGGAAGACGGCACGACGCAGCGAGCTTACAATGCCGAGGCTGCTCCTACTCGTCCTTCGGCGTGGGGATCGGAAACGGACGTCCGCCGCCGAACTTCTCGGCACGCTCGCGCTCCTCTTCACGCGTCTTCTCCAGCGCGTTCGCCCAGGCCTCTTTCGAGATGCCAGCCGCCGGGCCACCGGGCGCGGTCGACTTCGCCGGCTCGAGCGATAGATACATGGCGAGGTTCGATTGCAACCGGCGCAGGTGGTACTCCATCTGCCCGCGCAGCGCCTCGCCGGTCTTCGGATATTGCGGGAAGCTCGCGCCGCGGAGCATCGCAGCCGTCTCGGTCGCGATCGGCACGAAGAACGTGCGAGTCCACTCGACCCCCATGTCGGGGATCGCGTAGGCGCAGCTCGCCATGTTCTCGATCAGATCGGCGAGCTTGATGAGGCGCGCTTCCTCGGGTGCGGCCGCGAGCCGCGCGAGGTACGCCTTCTTGTCCTTGTCGTCGCCGTCGTTCGTCATCGCCTGGATCCAGCCAGCGACGCGTGCGCCGAACCGCTTCTCGATCTCGGCGCGGCCCACCTGCGTATCCTCGTAGAGGTCGTGGCCTAGCGCGGCAGCATAGAGGTCGTCATGGAGCGCGTCGTCGCGGATCTCGTTGCCGCGGAAGATCGCCCAGTCGAGAATCTGCGCGACCGCGGCGAGGTGCATCCAGTACGGCACGCGGCCGTTGTTCCGGAACTGCGTCGCGTGAGCTGTCTTGACCAGCTCGAGCATCTCGACGCGCGGGAACGTCATGGTCGCAGTGTACCAGGCTACTCGGTACCGTACTGGCGCCGGTAGTGGTTCTCCCATTCCTGGTACTGGCGCTGATCCTCGTCCTTCTCGGCGACGCTCTTGCGCGGACTCACCGGCGCGTTCGCGAACGTGACGTCGCGCGACGAATTCTTCGGCAGCGCCTGGCCCTTGCGCATGAGCACGTAGGCCGAGAGCGCCGCCGAGATCTTGCCGCAGCCGTCGGCGAAGAAGTGATCGGTCAGGTTCATGCGGTACTCGACCCACGAGGCGAGCGAGACCGGATCCTGATCCGGATCGTTCAGCCGGCGGTGGAGCTCCTCGTAGAAGTTCTTCATGGCCGGTTCGAGGTCCTCGAGCTTGGTGTACGGCAGCTCCGGCTTCGCCTCGTGCTCGCGGATCAGGTGGCCATCCTTGACGACGCCGTCGAGGATCCCCTTGGCGAGGTTCTCGACGAACTCGCGGACCTGCTCGGGGCTCTCGAACGTACGTGCGCGCTCGGCGTAGAGCACATCGATCGCGCCCGAGTAGTTCGCCTTGGTCTTGGCCGCGGCTTCTGCTCCGCTGATCTCGGCCATGCTCTTGGCCTTGTCCGCACCTGCGCTGGTATCGACCGTTCCGCCGGCGGTGCGGCTCGACTTGTTGAGGTTCTCGAGCGCGGCCTCGTTGTACTGCTCCTTCGTCGGTGCAGTCTCGGGCGCAGGAATGTCCTGCTTGCCTTGCTTGGCGAGGTCGCCGAGGTTCTGCGCGTCGAGGTTCATGTCGCCCTTCTCGCGGAACTTGGCGTACGCCTCCTCGTTGCGGACCTCGAGGTCGCCGCCGGCCTGCTTCTCGGCCATCAGCGAAGGCGGTTGGTCCTTGGGACCGCTGGTGTCATAGAGCTCGGCCTGATCGGCGCGCGCCGCGTACTCCTCGAAGCCGCGGCTGAAGCCCTTGTGAGCCTTCAGCTGCTCCTCGGGCGGCACGTAGCGGCCCTCGCCCTTGGCGCGCGAGAGGTTGCGCTCGACCGCGGTCTTGGTGTCGACGCTGACGCCGAACAACCGGATCTCGTAGCCCTGCGCCTTCGCGTACTCGAGGATCGCCTTGCCCTTGGTCGGGTTGCCGAGCGTGACGTCGTAGACGATGTCGAAGCGCTGCTCGTAGGCCTGCGACAGCACGGCTTTCGCGAGCGTGCTCGACTCCTCGTGCACGACGGAGGCGGCGCGACTGTCGCCCTCGCCGACGATCTGCTTGTACTCGGGGATGCGCTCCTTGATCGCGTCCGGATCGATATGCACTGCGTGCTCCGAGATCCGGCCCTCCTCCATCAGCGCCTTCTTGAGCACGCCCTTACCCGACGCACCACCGCCGCCCATGATGTAGAGCACCGGCTTCTCGCCCGCCTCGCGCGGGACGCCACCGGCCAGCATCTGCTGCACCTGCGACTCGCGCCAGGTCGCGCGATCGGTGCCGTCGGGCATCACGGACTTCTTGTCCGTGCTCTCTAGCAGCGGATCGTCGTCGTGCAGTGTCTTGGGGAACTCCTCGACACCCCAGCTGTTCTTCGGGATGTGCTCGAGCAGGTCCCGCACCTTCGCCGCGAGGTCCGGATCGTACGTCGCGTGTGCGACCGCGACCTCGATCTCTTCCGGCGTCTTTGCGTGGACCTCGAGCTCGGCCAGGAACTTGTGCAGGATGCGCCGCGTGTCGCGCAGCTGCGGCGAGTCGACCGCCGGATCGGGCGGGTTCTTCATCACCGCCTCGACCATCTGAACGTGCTGCGCGACCTTCGGATCGAGCTTCGGCTTGCGGTCCTGTCCGTCCTCGGGAACCGAGCTGGTCGGCGGGCCCTTGTTCGGGTCCTTGCCGCCGCCGCCACCCGCAGCCACGGTCTCCGGCTCGCGCTCGGAATCGACCGCAGCCTCCGGCGCTTCGAGGCGCATCCGCAGCTTCGCCGGCGGCTCGTTCTGTGCCTCGAGCTGGTCATGCTGCTCGCCGCTGAGCGGGACCTCTTCTTCGGTCGCGATGCGCGGCCCACGTGGCTCGTCGGGCGCGACGCGAACGCTTGTATCGGGCACCGAGGCATCGACGCGGACCTTCGGCACCTCTGCGTCGGCGGGCTTGAACGCCTCGACGGGCTTCGCGACGACACCGGCGCGCTCTTGCTCGGCCCGTGCAACCCACGCCTCGGCGACGGCGATCTGGCTCTTGTCTCCGGACGCCTGCGCCAGCACCAGCTCGTTGCGCGCCCTCGCAACTTCGAGGTCGACGCTCTGGACCGCGGCCTCCTTCGCCTCGGCCTGCTTGCGCGTCTGCGCCGCCTCGTCGAGCGGCCGCACGAGGCCGTCGGTAGCTTCGACGTCGCCATGTTGCTGGGCGAGCTTGTCGAGGAGGGCGAGCGAGTCTTCGTGCAGCTTTGCGCGCTCGAGCTCGGCCTCGAGCTGCGCGTCCTGCTGCTCGTGGACGTCGGCAGGCTTGTTCTGATCCGCGTGAACCATCGGATCCTCGGCGGCGACGGCCGTCGGGGGAATGTCGATGTGGCCGTCGACGGTGACGCCCGGATCCGCGAACGACTTCACCTTCGGCGAGACGGCCTCCGAGAGGGCCTCTCCGATCTTGAGGACGAGGTCCGGGCGCGCGAGCTTGGCTGCATCGACGATGGTGTCGATCGCGGTCTTGAGGGCTTCCTTCGCCTGCGGGTCGTGGGTCGTCGCCGCCTCCGCGAGGCGCTTGGCCAGCGCACGGGCGATCTCGACCGCCGCCTCGCCGACCTTCTCCGGCGGGATGCGGCCCTCGAGGTCTCCGGGGTTGAGCAGCAGCTTCGTGAGCTCCGCGAGCTCCTTGCCGGCGATCTTCTCGACCGCCTTCGGCAGGCCCTTCTCGAGCAGCTTGCGCGCCTGATCGCGCTCCTTCTCGGTGACCGTCTTGCCGAGCTCGACCTCGCCGTCGACGATCTCCTTGCGCGCGTTGGCGTTGTGGTTCGCCTCCATCTCGGCGTCGAAGTGCTCGACCGGATCGGGCCCCTCCAGGATCTTGCCGAACTTCTCGTCGGCCTGACGCTGCTGCGCCTCGGCAACCTCGCGCTCGTGCGCATCGGCGAGTCCCGAGATGTCCTCGGGCGCGCCGTCGTTGCGGCGATGGTCAGCCTCGATGTCCTTGCGCTTGGCCTCGAATGCCTCGCGCTCCTCGTCGGACATTCCGGCTGCGACCTCGTCGTTGACGACCTTCAGCCGCGCCTGGCGCTCGGCGTGTGCGATCTGCTCGGGCGTGAGCTCGGTGGGCGGCTTGCCGACCTTGATCTCCGCCTTCTGCAGCGCCTCCTCGTGGCTGTAGCCACGGGCCTCGAACTGCGCGACCGCCGCGTCGAACCGCTTCTGATGCTCCGCCTGCGCCTTCGTCAGGTCCTCGCCGAGAATGCGTGACTTCTCGAGGTCCACCGCGAGCTGATGCTCGTCGGCGAGCGGGTTGTGCTCTGCGCCCTTGAGCTGCGGCTCCTCGGTGGCAGCCCGCGCGGGATCCTCGAGGTTCCTGGTCGAGCGCGCCTCTTCCTCGGGCTGCCGCGAGGCCAGGTCGTCCATCTGCTTCTTGATCTCGTCGACCGGCTTGTCGCCGACCTTCTCTTCCTTCGCTGCGACCTGCGGATCCTCGTGCTGCGCCGGCAGCGCCTCGGGGTTCTCCGACGGCGGATGCTGCTCGCGCTGCTGCTGGATCGCATCCGCGTTCGGCTGTTGCTGCGCGTCCTTCTGCGCCTTCGCCGCGAGCTCCTGATCGCGGATGACGCCCTCGTAGCCTTCCTTCATCGCCTTCGCGAACGCCGCCTGCTCCTCGCCGACGTTGCGGTTCGAGCCGTTCTTCTCCTGCACCGCCTCCACCGCGGCCTGCGCCCGCTCGTGGACCTGCTCGAGTCGATCGTGGTGCGTCTGCGCTGCCTCGGTGAGGCCGTTCTGGAACCCGGCCTGCGCCGCACCGGTCGCGAGCTTCGCGAACACCGCATCCCAGTTGCCGGCCATCGTGTCGGGGTCGACCATCGCCTCGGCGAACTGGCCGGCGATCGAGCCGCCGGCGCCGCTGACGAAGCCCTTGAGCATGATGCCGCTGATCGGCGCGTTCGGGCCAAACGCCTTCTCGCTCAGCGAGGCCATCGCGTGCGAGAGCGCGGCGGTCGCGGTGGCATTCGCACCACCCGACAGCATGCCGACGATTCCCGACTTCGACGCCTGCGCGAGCAGGCCGAGCAGGTCGTGCGCGTCCTTCGAGGTGATCGCGGTCTGCGCGAAGTTCGACGCCGCCGCTCCGATCGCGCCGTTGAGGACCTGGACCATGAAGCTCTCGGAGAGCTTGCTGAGGCCACCGCCGAGCCCTGCGGTCGCCATCTGCACCGCGGTCATCGCAAGATCGACGCCCATCTCGTTGCGGCCGTATGACTGGCCGAGCATGACAACCTTCGTCGTGACCGTCGCGACGCCCGTCGCGAGCGCCGCGAGGATCGCGCCGCCGACACCGCCGGTGAGCACGGTGACCGCCGCACCGACGACCGCGCCGACCGCGGTGGCCATCGCCTCGGTGACCTCGCCACGCGCAGCGATGAAGTTCGTCGACGATGCATCCATCGTCCCGAGGGAAACCTCGAGCTGGCGCTGCGCCTCCGGCGGTAGCTGGCCGCCCGCCTTGATCATCTCCAGCTGCTTGCGGAGCGCGTCAGCCTGGTCGTCCATCATCTTGCCCGAGGGCGAGATGAGGTCGGTGATGCCGTTGGAGACCTTCGACAGGCCAAGGCCGGGGAAGTAGCTGCCGCCTTCGCCGCGATCGAACTCGTAGAGCGCGAGCCGGCGCTTGATCTTCTCCTCGTCGGTCTGAGGCTCGCCGTCCTTGAGCATCAGATTGACTTCGAACGCGTCGCGGCCCGACAGGCAGTACGTCAGATCCTTCTCGAGGTCCGGGTACTTCGCCTTGAGCGCGTCGATCTCCGCCTTCGACTTGCCCTTGAGGACGTCCTTGATGGCGTCGTTGTCGACGCCCCAGCCGCGCATGAAGTACGCCGCGCCCTTGAGCTCGGCGGCCTGCGTGCCGACGATCGGAACCGCGTAGAGGAACGGGTACTTGTCGAAGATCTCGGTGGCGCTGTCGATCTGCTTCGCCGTGCGATTCCACACCGAATCCTGCGCGTACTTCAGGACGAACTCGTCGGGCAGCTTGACGGCGCCCGTCGTCGGGTCGTCCTTGCTCGTCGCGAGCAGCTGCGCCTTCTGCTTGTCCATCGAGTCGGCGCCGAACTGCTCGTCGATCATCCGGTTGAACGCGTCGGGCGTCTCCGGGTGGCGCTTGTTGTAGGCCTCGATGATCGCCTTGCGCTCGTTCTCGCTCTTGCCCTCGAGCTGCGCGTGGAATGCCTTGGCGTCGTTGAGACCGCTGACCGCGTCGTCCATGCGCGCGGCGTGGTAGTCGTCCGTGCGCCCTTCCTGGAGCGCGGTGTATGCGTCGAGCTTCGACTTGTCGCCCGACGGGCCGACGAGCCGGGTCGCCATGTCGGCGTCCATGTCGCGGCCGGTCTTCTGCTTGTACAGCGCCTTGATGCGCTCGCGATCGGCCGGGTTCGGCGTGTTCTCGAGGAGCTCGAAGATCTTGTCGGAGTCGATCTTGTGGATCGATCCGCTCTCCATCTCGTAGCCACCTGGCAGCGTGAGATGCGTGTCGGGCCCGGCGGTCATGCCGTTGACGAGGCCGCGCGTGAAAGGCTCGGTGTTGATCCCGGTGCGCTCGGCGATCGCCTTGTGCATCGAGTTCATCCAGCCGCCGTTGGTCGCCTCGTCGAGCTCGACCGCGGTCGCCTTGACCTGGTCGCCGTCGGCGAGCGCGCTCGCGAGCTCCTTGTCGTTGCCCGTCATCTTCTCGGCGATGACGTCCTGGAGCTTGCGACCGGTGCGCTTCTCGTACGCGTCGAGAACAGCGCGACGCTCGGCAGGATTCTTGAGGTCCCGCAGCGCGTCCTGCATCTTCTTGTCGTCGACCGTGACCGACGTCCAGCTCGCTTCCTCGCTGCCGAGGATCTTGTTGACCGCGAGCGTCTCCTGGTCGTTGCGGAGCGTCGCCTTGCTCTCGGCGAGTGCCGTTCCGCTGAGCCGGCTCTCGAGATCGCGATCGAGATCGCGGCCGGTCTGCGCCTTGTACTCGGCCTTGATGTAGGCCATCTCCTCGGCGGTCTTGCCCTCGAGTGCCTTCTGGACGTTCTCGTTGCGAGTGCTGTCGAGGTGAAGGCCGTTGAGCGCCTCGTTGAGATCCGAGACGCTCTTGCCGCACGCGCCGCCGTTGATCTTGCCCTGGTTCTTCGGATCGTTGAGCAGGGTAGAGGCGGACTTCTCGGAGTCGGCCTTGATGTCCTTCTCGGACCGCTCGTCCTTCTGGGGCACCTCGATGCCCATGTTCTTGGCGGTCTGCTCGTTGCCGGTCTGCGCGAGGAACTCGCCGAACGGCCGCCCGGTCTGCTTCTCGTACGCCGCCTTGAGGTCGTCGAGCTCCTTGCTGCCGGCCGGGTACTTCTTCAGGATCTCGTTGATGCGCGCCTGATCGGCGCCGAGGTTCTGGCCGCCGTTCATGCCGAGCAACGTCATGCCGGTCGCGCCGCCGCCGATCGAGATCAGCAGCTTCTCGTTGCCGGTGAGATGGTGGCCCCCGGCGCCCGTGAGCGCCGCGATGTCACCTGCGAGCGGATCGCCGGTGAGCCGGACGAGCGCCTCGTGCTGCTCGTCACCCGACATCTCCTTCTTGACGTAGTCGTCGAGGTTGATGCCCTGCGCCTGCAGCTGCGAGCGCATCGCCTCGAGCTGTGCGGGCGTCGCGCCTTCGAGTGCCTTGAGGATCGCCTTCTTGTCGGGCGACTTCGAACCGATCCAGTTCTTGTGATCCATCGCCTTCGCGATGTCGGCGGCCTTTTGATCGCCCTTCTTCTCCTCGTCCTGCTGCTTGTGGACCTCTTTGAGAGCGTCCGGATCGCCTTGCTCGACCTTGAGGAGCTCGCCGTTCTTCTTGTCGGCGAGGGTCGTGACCGCCTTGCTGGCGGCCTTGTAGGAGTCGTCAACGGTCTTGGTCGCCGACTCGGCACTCGCCGCGGCGGTCTGCTTCTGGCCCTTCTTGAGGGACTCGTCGAGCTTGGCCTTGATGCCGGCTTCCGTGAGGTTGTCGGGATCGAGGAGCTTCTTGCGCTCGGCCTCGGCGGCCTTCGCCGCTTCGATCGCGGCCGGGTCTTCTTCCCTCTTGTCCTTGTCGTCGCCGGGCTTCGCCTGCTGGTTGTCGTTGGCTGCGGGCTTGGGCGCGTTCGGATCCGCAGGCTTCTTCTCGGGCTGCGGAGGCGCCGCGGTCTCGCCGTAACCGGCAGGGATCGGCTGCTTGTTCTCGATGTACCACTCGAGCTGGTCCTTCGCGGCCGCGAGGCGGCTGCCGTCGCCGATGTCGTTGAGCATCGTCGCGGTGTGGACCTCGACCTCGAGCATCTTGCCCTTGGCCGTCTCCTCGATCTGCTTCGTCGTCGCCGCGGCAGTCGCGTTGATCTGCGCGACGACCTCCTCGAAGTGGTGATCGATCGCGTGCAGGGCCTTGTCGGCCTCCGCCTTGATCTTCTGCAGCTGCGCCATCACGAACGCCTGCGCCTGCTTCTCGGCGTCGAGGACGGTGTGGTCGAACTGCTTCTCGGTGTCGTTCGTGGTCTTGTCGATCGACTTGCACGTCGAGTCGACCATCACCTCGAGCTGCTTGAGGTTCTTCTCGCTGCCCGCGGCGAGCTGCTTCTCGGCGACCTGCGTGCGGCTGTCGATCGCCGCGACCGCCGTCGCGTAGTCCTTCTCCATCTTCGTCAGCGCAGCGGTGTCGAGCTTGGCGATCTTCGCGTCGCCGTCGGCCTTGAGCTTGGCGATCTTCGCCTCGGTGTCGGCGAACTGCGCCGCCAGCTTCTGCTCGCCCGCAAGCTGCTTCGCCTTGAGATCGTCCTCGGCCTTCTTGATCTTCTCCTGCGCGAGCGGCCCGAGCTCGTTGATCTTCGTGGCGATGGCCTCGACCTGGTTCTTCGCGGCGTCGTTGAGGTCGTCGTGGGCCTTCTTGCCGGCGTCCTTGACCGCGTTCGACTGCTTGAACGCCTCGTCCTTGATCGCCTTGACGTTGAGCTTGCCCTTGGTCGCGATGTCGGCGGCCTTCGTCGTGGCCGTGCTGATCGCACCCTGCGCGCGGTTGTTGCCGTCGCTGATGATCGACTGCTTCTGACCATCGTCCTCCACGCCCGCGGCCTTGCTCGCCGCCTGCTGCTTGATCGACGACGCCTCGCCCGCGCCCTGTGACCGCGCCGCCTCGGCGTCGTGCGCGGCGTGATCGAGCGCCTGCTGCGCCTTCACGTCGCCCTCGCCGATGACCTTGGCCGCCTTCGCGTTCGTGTCGGCGTCGAGCTTGGTCAGCTTGTCGTTCGTCGCCTTCCAGAGCTTGTCCTTTTCGGTCTCGAGCCGCTTCTGGTCCGCCGCGACCTGCTGGCGCATCTGCACCATCAGGTTCTGCGAGGTCGTGACCATCTGCGCCTTCTGCGCGTTCCACGCAGCCTCGGCGTCCTTCTTCTTCGCCTCGTTCTGCTTCTTGAAGTTGTCGATCTGCGCCTGCGATTGCTCCGCGAGCGTCTTCTTCTGCGTGTCGAGCCGGACGCTCAGCTCCTGCCGCTTCGCATCGAGCTCGATCTGCAGCTTCTGCTTGTCCGCGGTCGCGGTCGTCTCGAGCTTCTCGCGCAGCGACGCGATCGACACCGGCCCCTGCTGTTGCTGCTGCTCCTTGGCCTTCTGCTCGGCGAGCGCCTTGTCCTTGTCCGCCTTCGCGCGCACCGCCGCGAGCTGCTGATCGTTGCGCTGCTTGACCTGCTTCGAGATCACCGCCGCGTCGACGGCCACCTGCGTGCACTTCGCGAGCTGCTGCGCCTGGATCTTCGATTTCTGCGAGTCGCGATCGGCGCGTGCCTTGTCGATGAACGCGTCGAGCTGCTGCTGGTTCGCCGACTTCAGATTCTGCGGAAGCTGCGGCGCACTCGCCGGCTTCGCGAACCCACCGGCATGCGCGTGCGCGCTCGCGCTCGGCGCCGGCGCGTGACCCGTGTGCGGGTCGTACGCATGTTGCTTGCCCTCGGCGTCGAGGATCGGCTCGCCCTGATGCGCGGGCGGCCGTGCATCGACCAGCGGCCCGTGTGCCGGCGCCGTCGCGCCCGGAACGTCGACGCCCATGCCGTGCACGGGCGCCTGCTTCGCATCGAGCTGCACGCCCATGCCGTGCGCGCCGTCGACAAGCGCCGGGCTCGCGAGTCCGGCGACCGCATGATCGTCGTGCTTCGCTGCCTCCGCCTGCGGCGCGGGCGCCTGGATGTGATGATCCATCGTCTGTACGCCGGGCACGCGGCTCGTCGCCTCGTGCGCGTGCGCCGCCGCAGCGGCCTTGCCGTCTGCAACCGCCGACTGAAGTCCCGGCTTGTGCTCCTCGACCGCATCCGGCGCCTTCGCGGTCGCGGGCGCATCGCTCGCCTTCGCTCCAACGTCGTTCGCGTTCGCCCCGACGTCGTTCGCTTTCGCGCCATCGGCGTGCGCGGTCTCCGCGTGATCGATCGCGACCTTCGCGAGCCGCTGCGGCGCCGCGGCGACGCCTGCCGCCGCGCCTGCGAGTCCGCCCGCCATGTTCACCGCGAAGCCCGCGATGTTCGTGACGCCGCTGGCGACCACCGCGTTGCCGCGATCAGCCGGCGCGGCCGGAGCGCCCGGCGCCGAGAGGCCGTCCGCGGCGCCCGCCGAATGGATGCCGACGTCGAAGCCGGCGACGGTCTCGTGCTGCGCCTTCGCGCCGAGCGCAGGGGCGCCGAGAGCGGGCGCGCCGAGACCGGGGGCGCCGAGAGCGGGCGCGCCGAGACCGGGTGCGCCGAGCGCAGGGGCTCCGAGAGCAGGGGCTCCAAGCGCTTGTGCGCCAAGCGCAGGTGCGCCGACTGCGGGCGAGCTTGCTGGCGCTCCGACTGCCGCGCTCGCGGTGACGTCAGCAAACTGCGGCGCGACGTGCGCGTGATTCGACGACGATTTCACGTCCGGACCGTTCATCGAGACGGCGGCACCGACCGCGCCAGGCGCTGCGTCCGCGTTCACGGGCGCGTTCGTCTTGTCGGCTGGCGGGCTCGCCGGCTTGTCGGACGCAGGACCGCCGTTGACCTCGCGGAACAGCTCCATCGCCTCGGCGCGGCCCTCCGGGCTCGGCGTGCCGACGGCAGCGCCGGTCTGCGCGGGCGCGTTCACCGGCGCGTTCACCGGCGCGTTCACCGGCGCGTTCACCGGCGCGTTCGTCTTGCTGGCCGGCCGGTTGGCTGCCCTGTCGGCCGGCTGTGCTGTCGCCTTGTCGGTCGGCTGTGCCGTCGCCTTGTCGGCAGGCTGCGTCGCCGGCCTGTCGGACGCAGGACCGCCGTTGACGTCGCGGAACAGCTCCATCGCCTCGGCGCGGCCTTCCGGGCTCGGCGTTCCGACGGCAGCGCCGGTCTGCGCGGGCGCGTTCACGGGCGCGTTCGTCGTGCCGGCCGGCTGGGTCGTCGGCTTGTCGGCCGCAGGGCCTCCGTTCACCTCGGAGAACAGCTCCATCGCCTCCGCGCGACCTTCGACGCTCGGCGCTCCGACCGCCGCAGAGCTCGATGACGAGGATGATGAGGACGACGACGACGACGAGGAGGACGAGGATGATGATGAGGACGACGACGTCGAGGAGGACGAGGACGACGACGTCGCGGCGCTCTGCTTCCCCGCGCCGTGTTTCGGGTCGGCGGCCGGATGCTTCGGCTTGGCAGCGAGGTTGCTCGGCGCCGCAGGGTCGCCGTTGACCTCGCGGAACATCTCCATGACCTCGGCGCGATCCTTCGCGCTCGGCATGTGGCCGACGCCCGAGTCGGCGTTGTTCAGCGAGACCTTGGCGAGCCGGTCGGCCGCGTTCGCGTCCTGCTGCTCGACTGCTGGGTCCTGCGGCGAGACCTTGCCCGCAGGCGCAATGAGCTCGGGCGGCCGCGTGGCCTTTGCTTCGTCGTCGCGATGCAGCTTTTCCGTCAAGCTCACCTGGGACCCCTGGTTCTTCCTTCTACGTCCCTGACCCGTCGCGGCCCCCCTGAAGGACATCAGGATCTTCAGCGGCGTAACATCCTACTCCGTCTCGGGAATCTGGAGGATGGGATCGCGTATGCTGGTCGAGATGGTGGGGGGCTATTTCAGTCTGCAGCTCAGGAGAGTCCGGCTTGCAGCGCGGCTCGCGGTCGCAAGGTCCGGGATCGACGTGGCTCCCGAGCTGATGGAGGCGACGCGGACCGAGCTCGGCGGGGTAGAGGCGCAGCTTGCCCACCTGCGGCACGAGCCGAGCAGGCGCGATGCACGGCTCGCCGCCGCGATGGGGCTTTCGGATGACCAGCTGGATTTTCTGTGGGGTGTGGTCGCACGTGCCGTCGATCCGCTGTTGCTCGCGCTGCTGCAGCCGATCTGCGGGACCGATGCGCGCAAGGGGCTCTCGATCGCGCACTACGCGACGATCATGGGACTCGACGAGGCGCGCGCGCAGGCGATCGCGGATGTCGTGCTGCCGAATCATCCGATGCGGCGGCATCAGTTTCTCGTCGCGCTCGAGGACAGCTCCGTCGACGTGTGCACGCCGCTGACCGTGCCGCCGCGCGTGTGGAGCTTCATGCGCGGCGACGACGATCCCGAGGAGCTGATCCGGCGCGCCGGCGGGCGCGTGGTGCCGCCGTACGAAGCGAAGCTCGACCAGATGCAGCGCGCGGCCGTGCATCGGATCGACGCCGCGCTCAACGCCTTCGATCGCACGGTCGTGCTGCTCGAGGGGCCGGCCGGCAGCGGGCGGCGTACCGCGGTCGCGCTCGCGGCGGCAGCGACCGGGCGAGAGGTCATCGCGGTCGACGTCGGGCGCATCGCGCCGGGTGCGCTCGAGGCGACGTTGACCGCGCAGATCCGCGACTGCTTGCTCGTGGACGCGATCCCGGTGATCGCCGAGATCGACGAGCTGATCGCCAAGGAAGGCGAGACCGCGGCCGGGATGCGGGCGCTCGCGCGTGCGATCGAGACCGCGCCTGGTCCTATCGCCGTGACGTCGCGGATGCCGGGTGTCGATCTCGGTGTCGCCGATCGGCGGCTCGTGCGCGTGCGCTGGCCGGTGCCCGCGACGGCGTCGCGCCGCGAGCTGTGGGGGGATGCGCTCGGCGCGGATGCGGCGGCGATCTCTCACGACGTTCTCGACGAGCTGGCGCTGCGGTACCGGCTCGGCGCGGGTGGGATCACCGGCGGCGCAGCGGCGGCGCGAGCACTGCGCGAGGCCCGCGATCCGTCGAGCCCGCTGACGCTGCACGATCTGCAGGAGGGCATTCGCAACAACATCGCGGAGCGCCTCGGCGACCTCGCGACGCGCGTCGAGATCATCCAGACGTGGGACGACCTCGTGCTGCCGCCCGACACGCACGAGGACGTGCAGTCGCTGATCGCGCGCGTCAAGCACGCGCACCAGGTCTACGAGAAGTGGGGCTTCAAGCAGAAGATGCCGCGCGGCATCGGCGTCGCCGCGCTGTTCTCGGGGCCGCCGGGCACCGGCAAGACGATGGTCGCCGGGCTGCTCGCACGCGAGCTCGATCTCGAGCTGTATCAGATCGATCTCAGCAAGGTCGTGTCGAAGTGGGTCGGCGAGACCGAGAAGCAGCTGGCCAAGATCTTCGAGGCCGCGGATGTCGGCCACGCGCTGCTGCTGTTCGACGAGGCCGACTCGCTGTTCGCCAAGCGCACCGAGGTGAAATCGGCGGTCGATCGCTACGCGAACCTCGAGGTCAACTACCTGCTGCAGCGGATCGAGAGCTTCGGCGGCGTCACGATCCTGACGACGAACCTCGAGACCAGCATCGATCCCGCGCTCAAGCGCCGGCTCGCGTCGCACATCGTGTTCCAGGCGCCGGAGCTGTCCGAGGCGATGAAGCTGTGGGAGCGCATGCTGTCGGTGGCGGCGCCGGTCGTGCGACCGCTCGATCTCGAGAAGCTGGCGCGCACGTACGACGCGATGACCGGCGCGAACATCCGTAACGCCGTGCTCGCCGCCGCGTTCACCGCCGCCAGCGAGGGCACGTCGATCGCGCAGGCGCACCTCGAGCGTGCCGCGCGTGGCGAGTATCGCGCGATGGGCCGGGTTCTGCGCTGATTCGGCGCCCCCGGGGCGATCTTCCGGAATGCACCTCCGAAACTCTCGCGTAACCACGCGAAGGAATTGATCGTCGGCGTTGTACCGAGACGGGCGACGGCAGTAGCATCGCCGCTGGGCTCGGCGCAGGTTGCGTGCGAGCGATGCAAGCGGGATCCATGGCCGATCTGAGCTCTTTCGTCGCGATTCTGGAGCACGACCCCGATGACGCGCAGGCGCTGGAGGCGCTGACGCAGGCTGCGCGAAGCGCACCCTCGGATCAACGTGCCACGCGGCTCGCGGCCGCGCGCAAGTCGCTCGCGGCGAAGGGCCGGCCCGATGCAGTGGTCGCGTTGCTCGATGTCGAGCTCGCGGCGACGCCCGATGGCGGCCGCAAGGCGGATCTGCTGATCGAGAAGGGCATGGCGCTCGACGGTGAGCTGCTCGATGTGCCGGGAGCGCGCGCGGCGTTCCAGCAGGCGCTCGAGCTGCGCAAGGGCGACGGCATGGCGACCGAGGCGCTCGAGGATCTCGGGCTCTCGGAGAAGAACTGGCAGAAGTTCGCGGCGAAGTATCTCCAGGAGGCGACGGCATCGACCGATCGCTCGCTCGCGACGGCACTGCTGGTGTCGGCTGCCGAGTGCTTCGTGCGGTTCCAGCCCGAGGCAATCGAAGCGGAAGCGCACCTGCGCAAGGCGCTCGACGTCGATCCGAAGAACGGCAAGGCGGCGTTTCACCTCGCGCGGCTGCTCCGGCGGAGCCAGCGCTGGGACGAGCTCGGCAAGCTCCTGGCCGATCGCGCCGAGCGCGCGGCGACGAGCGAGGAGAAGGTCGCGGCGCTGATCGGGCTCTACGAGCTCGCGAGAGGTCCACTCGGCGATCCGCCCCGGGCCGAGCAGTCGATCCGGCGCGTGCTCGCGCTCGATCCGGCGCATCCGCGCGCGCTGCGAATCGTGACCGATGCGGCGGCGGCGGCGAACGACTGGCCCGCGGTGGTCGCTGCG
>Ga0207683_10001948_pt1 | contig 18274 bp, 18 predicted proteins | sample KBSM73metaG_FD_184333 | JGI IMG/M metagenome (GOLD analysis project Ga0207683, IMG submission 184333) | Miscanthus rhizosphere microbial communities from Kellogg Biological Station, Michigan, USA - KBS M7-3 metaG (SPAdes) (version 2) | ecosystem: Host-associated > Plants > Roots > Rhizosphere >... | reverse complement strand
CAATAGAACCTCACCTGCTTTGCGACTTGCAAAACCTGAAAAGTTTCGCCTGCTCCAAGAACGTATGAAGTGCAAAGCGCATCCTTCATCGGATCGTTGGCTTGGCACCAATCCCACAGGTCATTGCCGGAGGTGAAATCTGCCTTAGCGCCTCCGCTCATAACCTGAACAAGCAGAACAGGGATGGCGCACCATTTCATTGGCCCCTTCATTTCTCCCTCCACCTACGAAGCTGCAAAGCCGCCAATGACCCAGCCTATCGCGCGGACAAGGCCATAGACGAAGAGCGTAAGGCCAAGCGTGATGGCGAGCCCGATAGCCAGGGGAGGCAGGAATTCAGTCGGATAGCTGAAATCATCCGGCTTAGAGTTGAACACCTCACGAAACGAGGCTGTCTGCGCTCGGTCCGAGCAGCCCAATTTTTGCACGTCTATCTGTTCGTCATCGGATAAGTCATCCTCGTCCGAGTAGAGTCGGAGGGACGGCTCACCTGGAGTTGTTTTTCGCATCGCGGCAATGCGTGCTTTCGCACAGACGAGATGAGCCTGTTCATCATGGGATAGTCGCGCGTTGTTCGCCGCATTAAGCGCGTTGAAGACGGACCAAGTGCCCACGACCAGCAGGGGGACCGCAGCCAGGAACGGTCCGAGCCGGTGAAAGCCACGGCTAATCCTTTGCGCGACACTCATGGGACAGTCCCCCCATCCTATGGGCGAGTTATAGCATTTTAGTCTGCGTCCTAGCGGTCACTTGCCGGGACCTATCGGCTGGGTTCAGTGTAGCCGCATTGGGGAACAAGGGTGCTCTCATATCGGCTGAAACTTTAATAGTTATCTTGATAATCGGTTTTATTGCGGGTTGGCTCGCTGGCCAAGTCGTGAAAGGAACTGGGTTTGGCCTTGTTGCTGATATTGCCATTGGTATTGTGGGTGCGTTGATTGGCAGTTGGCTCTTACCGCGCTTGGGTATTCACCTCGGCTCAGGCATCGTTCCAGCCATTATCGGCGCAACTATCGGCGCAATCATTCTGCTGCTCATTCTGACGCTAGTGTACCGAAGGGGAAGGTGGTGACGCGCCAAATCCTTTCCTTCCTGTTCGCCAGCACCGTGTTTTTTGCGGGGGCTGCTCTTTCGGTGTTCGAAATTATGCGTGCTGACGGTGCGAGGCTCTTCGTGCTGTTTGGCTCATTGGTGATGGTTGTCGTCAGCGGGGCGTGGTTGCTGGACAAGTTCCTTTCCACGCTGACGCGCCTTTCGAGGTGTAGAAGGTCGAAAGCATAGAAGATTAAGCGTGTGGGCAGGGAGCGAAGCGCTGCCTGTAATGCCTCGAAGTCAGACACACCGAGAGCATCGTGGGCTGGGAGCGAAGCGCTGCCTGTAATGCCTCGAAGTCAGACACACCGAGAGCATCCTGCACAATGACTTCGCCATCAAGGATTGCCGACCGGCATGGCAGCTTGCGTGCCGCAGCGATAATGCCGGGATAGCGGTCGCTCCAATCATGACCATTCCGAGTATAGGCATGTACCGTTCCACGCTCGACCAAGAGCATGGTCCGGTAGCCATCATGCTTGACCTCATGAATCCAGTCAGCGCCTTCAGGCGGGTGTTCGGTCAGGCTAGGTAACTGTGGCGGGATAAAGCGAATGCGGGACATGCCTGCTATCTAGCAGGACCACTGCAAATTGCGAGTCAGCGCGGCTCGAAGACCAAGCTACTTCACCGAGCCGGTCACACTCACATTTCTTGGCACTAGCAGCTCAATGACGTCGAAGTTTTGTGCGGCCTTCTTAGGAATGCTTAGGGGTTTTGGGGGCGGCGGTGACACACGCAGGGTTACCTCCGTTCCTTGTGTGTGGCATTGAGAAGTTGGACTGGTAAGGGCGTGCCCAGCAAAGAGAGCTGCCCCTAGCAGCGATAATGATAGGAAACGTCTGTCCACCAAGGGTCCCCTCCCATGCGAGTTCTATTGCAGGTGGTTAAGGGCGGGGAGCAAAACTTCCTAAAATCGTTTGTAAACCATTAAAATGCTGCGGGTGTTGACCTGGGCGAGAATGGCAGCGTGATTCCAAGGCCGAAGGGGAAACGCCCCTTTATAAATGTCCGCTTCAAACAGATGGTTCATTTTGTGGGCGGAAAATCACAAACAGGGAAAAAAATAAAACAAATCAATACCGCGTGGCGGAGAGGGTGGGATTCGAACCCACGGTACGGTTACCCGTACAACGGTTTTCGAGACCGCTCCGTCTCAGATGGGAATTGGCGGCAGGGTCAATTCTCGGTGGTTTCAGGCCCGGGATTTGGACCTATTTTTGGGCGTTTCGCTCGTAATGGACCCGTGTTCGGTATAGGTGGCTTAGAGCCCTGATTTAGACCTATTTCCGGCCTTCTCGGATGTGATGGAGCCGTGTTCGGTATAGGTGGCCGCGAGCACCCGCAGCCAATCTAGGCGTGTCGTCTCAGCTCCCACTTGGTACGTTCTTGAACAAATCTGGCCCTGGATTTGAACCTGTGAACAGCTACCTAAATGCAACCTAGGTACTCAGGCAAAGCATGAGACAATACTCAATAAATTGATCTCGCGGGTTTATCTCCTTGACCTAGAAAAGCACCTTCTCCTGCAGAGGGAGCGGGGCTTGGCGCCGCCTCCGCGCGTGCCGCCTGAGAGTTGCTCGGGTCTTCCACCGAGAAGACGATGCCAGGCGGCAGAGAAACTCCGAGCCCAAGTGCGGCGTTTTGGGGCCCCACAGGGTCTTCGCTCGTCGGCGCCGTCCGATACGACGATTTGGTGATCTCGGTGAAATTGCCGGTATCGGCGTCGTTTTCCGCGTTTTTGTCGGGTCTTTCCGGCTGTTGCGGGAGAGGCGCCCAAGACTCGGATTGGGCGGGCGGCGTCTCCGGTGACGGAGCGCTCTGCTGAATTGCCGGCGGGAGAAGCACGGGCTCCGGTTTCGACTGCAAGCGCTCGTAAAGAAATGCCGCGCTGATCGCGAGCAGGATGGCCGCAGCAACGATAAGCAAAGACCGTCTCTGCATCAGCGGTTGCTCGGGCCTGGCTGAGATCTCGCTGAGAAGATCGGCTGTGGCGGAACCGGCGCGTGCCGCGCCGATTTTCGTTTCCTCCTTACGCGCCGCGCGCCGTGCCGCCGCAATGAGATCGGCAGGCGTCTCGAACTTTTCCTCGTGCCCGGCGTGGGGAACTGGACTGCGCGGTATTGATGCGTCGAGGTCAACAGCCTCGTCCAACGGTCTCGAAGGCTTAGAGCGCCCGGCAGGCATGAGCTTGGTGCGCAATATCTTGGGTTTCGCAGGGGTCTCGGCCATGCTCGCGCCGCCGTCACCTTCGTGCGCCAGGGCTTTGTCGGTGCGAAGCTCGGCGAGTGGACGGTTTGCGGGGTGCTCCCGCTGCGCCGTCTGGCCGCGCTCGGCTTCATCGCGCATCCGCTCTGCGAAGGCGGGGCGAGGTCGCGAGAGCTGCTGAGGCTGAGCGGCGCTCTTCTCCACCTGCTGCGCGAGCTGCTTCAGCGACTCCTGCACCGCCGCGATCGAGCTCGTCAGGCGATCGTCGCTCGCCAGGGTACGGTCGTTCATCGCCATCAGGTCGCGATGCATGGCATCGAGGCGCTCTGCGGTGCTCTGTTTTACTTCTGCCGCGGCGATCCGGGCGGCTTCGCCAGCCACTCGGCCGATGACCTCCTCGACGTCGTTCGGCGAGGCGTCGACGCGGGCGATCAGGCCATGCAGCTCGCTCTCGATCGAGCCGATCCGCGCGAACTGCTCCTCGGTTCGGGCAAGCTTTTGGGCGAGGTCTGAAATTTGCAGCTCTAGCGGCTCGAAGCTCGGGAATTTGGGCGTGCGCAGCAGGGCCTGGTTGATCTGATTGCCGATCTCGTCGAGCCGCGCATTCAAGGCTTCGAGCACGGCCGTCGACATGGTGGTCTCGATCGAGCGTTCGAGCCGATGCGCGACATCGATGAGGCGCTTGTCCAAATCGCGGTCTTCGCTCGCCGAGCTGATTTTGCCGGCGGACTGCATTTGGGGTGTTGAATAGAGAGGGTCGGGAACCCAGAAGCTGAACGGCGGCTCGGATTCAACTGGAGTCTCGAGCGGAGGCCGCGAAAGCTCTTCTGCCGCGCCCAAGCCCAAGCCGCTCGCGCCGGTGCCGTAGTCCATCCCGCTCGACAAAGCCTTGCCGAGGCGCTCAAAATCGTCGAGGGGGCTCGATGCTTCCTGCTCGAGCCGCCGCGCAAGCTTGCTCACCTGATCGTGCAGGCGGTCAAGCGTATCGCTATCGTCCCTGGCGCTGCGTGCGCGCGCAGTCTCAGTGGTCTGCGACAGGTGATCGAGCCTTGCGTGCAGCTCATCGAGCGCTCTTCCGTAGCGGCGCTCGTTCTCCTCAATCCTGGACACGAGCCGGCGCAGCAGGCTCTCGATCGAGTATTGATCTAGGGGGCGCTGCGCAGAGGGCGCGCCGCTCTGCCTAGCGGCGCCGCTCCTTTGCCAACTAGCCTCCGAAACCATCCCGTTCCCCATGGCGAGTGACGCCGCCACCTCGCGCCCAGACGAGGGACCGGTCCGTGAAGACGCGCGACGACGCGGTCGAAACGAGCGTGGCAAGTCAGAGTAAATTTTGCGTTAAGTACCGCTCTATCGTGGGACAGCGCGGTGTTGCGTGCTCGGCGGGAAGCGCTGCGCTTGTCATCCTGAGGCGGACGGACCACCATGCGGTATGACCCCATGGCAACAGAGTTTTTAGGTCATGGCTGAGTGGACGCAGGCGAGTGACGAGCTAACTCTTGCGACGCACGGCAAAGGCTTCACCGAAATCACCCGCGATCTTTCTCGCTGGCTGGAGTCCATTCCAGCCGAGAGCGGCCTCTTGACCCTGTTCGTGCGGCACACCTCGGCCTCACTCACCATTCAAGAGAACGCTGATCCTAATGTCCGCGTCGACCTGCTCGATGCCCTAGAGCGCTTCGCACCGGAGAGCCGCCACTATGCCCACCAGGAGGAAGGACCAGACGACATGCCAAGCCACATCAAGGCAATGTTGACCGCCGTCAGCCTGTCCATCCCGGTCAGGGATGGACGCATGGTGCTCGGGACTTGGCAGGGCATTTATCTGATCGAGCACCGCACCGCGCCGCATCGGCGCAGCATCGCGCTCAATTTCATCGGCCATTCGGCACAGTCCTAACGGGATTTACTTGGCGAATTCCTTGGTCGCCGCCACGAGCTCGTGCACAATGCCGGGCTCTGTCATGGCATGGCCCGCGTCTCGCACCACTCGGAGCTTGGCCTCGGGCCATGCGCGGGCAAGATCGAAGGCGATCTTGACAGGGGTCACCACGTCGTAGCGACCGTGCACGATGACACCTGGAATACCGCTCAAGCGGTGCGCGTCCTCGATGAGTTGGTCGTCGCTCGCGAAGAAACCTCGATTGAGGAAGTAGTGGCACTCGATCCGGGCGAAGGCGAGCGCATAGTGGTCTTCGGAGAAACGTCGCACCCGCTCGGCATCGGGCAACAGAGACAAAGTCTTACCCTCCCATGCGCTCCAGGCGCGCGCCGCTTCGATCTGCACTGCTGGATCGGCATGGGTGAGGCGCCGGTGAAAGGCTGCGATCATGTCGCCACGCTCGTCCTCCGGGATTACGCGGACGTAATCCTCGAATGCGTCGGGAAAAATCCAGCTCGATCCCTCCTGGTAGAACCATTCGAGCTCCGAGCGCCGCAAGGTGAAGATGCCTCTGAGCACTAGCTCGGTCACTCTCTCGGGGTAAGTCTCGGCATAGGCGAGCGCCAAGGTCGAGCCCCACGAGCCGCCGAACACCTGCCAGCGCTCGATGGCGAGGTGCTGGCGCAGCCGCTCGATGTCATCGACGAGGTCCCAGGTGGTGTTTTCTTCCAGCGAAGCGTGCGGCGTCGAGCGCCCGCAGCCCCGCTGGTCGAACAGGATGATGCGGTAAGTGCGCGGATCGTGATAGCGCCGCATCACCGGGTTAATGCCGCCGCCCGGGCCGCCATGCAGCAACACGGCGGGCTTGCCGATCGGCGAGCCGCATTCCTCGAAATAGATCTCGTGCAGGTCGGAGACCTTGAGCCTGCCCGTCCGGTACGGGACGATCTCAGGGTAGAGCGTGAGCCTCGTGTGCTTCGGTGCAAGCTGGTTGTCCATGGCGTGCTCTCCGGCAGGCTCACGAGGCCGAGACGGCAGGAACCGCAGGGGCGGACGGACCCCCCGCTGCCGCGGCGGCGGCGCGCTGCTGTGCGCGATCATAAATCGCCTCGCCATCCGGATTGCGCATGTCTTCGCAATAGGTCAGTTCGGCCTTGGACGAAGTCCGCCAATAAAGACTTATGGCCACGCCCGCAACGAGGCCGAGAGCAATGCCGGCCAGGCTCGCGACGGGAGTGGTGGGCATGGTCTGTCCGGCGGCGAAGCCGCCGCCCAAAACGACTTCAACGACCATCACGCCGAATCCCATACCCATTGCGGCGAGCGCTCCGGCAACCGTGCAGCGCGGCCACCATATTGCGAGCAGCAGGGCGGGGAAGAAGGTCGAGGCAGCAAAGGCAAACGCGGTCAGAGCCGCGCGGAGTGGATCGACGTCGGCGATCACTAGGAACATGGCTGCGGCAAGGGCCGCGGCCGCAATGGCAGCCCAAGCCGCGCCGAGCCGCGGCAGCGTCTGCCGCCGGTCGAGCACACGGTAAACGTCCTCGGCAAGGCTAGCGCCTAGGGTGAAGAGGTGTGAGGTTGCTGCAGACAGTGCAATCGCGATAGCGGCTGCGGCCATCACCACACTCAGCACGTAGGGAAGCTCGGCCGCGGCCGGGAGCGCAAGAGCGATGCCGTCGCGCGGGACGAGCAGCTCTTGCGCGCCGATCGCGCCATCGCCGTTGGCGTCGCCAGCCTGGATGAGATGCTGCTGGCTAAGTGCGGTGAACCAAGAAGGCAGGTCCGAAGCAGGAGCGAGGGTAATGCCCTTGAAGAGGATAAGCTTGGCGAACGCGGCCATCGCCGGCGCGGTCATTACGAACAGCGCCACGAGCATCACTCCCCACGCCGTCGATCGCCGCTGGTCGGAAATCGAACGTGTCACGCCGCTTCGGGTGAGAAGGCTCGGCAAAGAGGCGGTACCTAGAGCAAGGCAAAGGAACAACGTTGCGAAATCCAACTCCCGTAGGGAACCGAAGGACTGTTGGAACGGCTTGCTGCTCGCCGTGGGGGCGGGCGCGGGTAAGGGAGATGCGGCCACATCAGGCTGCACTGGCGTGAGGCCTGCGGTGATCTCAGCATCGTGCAACGGCGAGAGCATCTCGGCGTAGGTGAGCTGCGGCGCCGGAATATTGGTGAGCATGATCGACACAGTTGTCACCACCACGACAAGGCCGATGGCGCCGACGATGAGCTCCGCGCTTCCTGTCCAGGTAACGGAACGCATGCCGCCGAGGATCGCCGTTATGGCGATGAGCACCGCGATCATGATGACACTGAGCGAGAACGAGACCGGGAGGAAGAGAACGGCAATGAGAGCGGCGACCTTCATCTCGGCGGCAAGCAGCAGTGCAGCCGGCGGCAGCAGCATCACGCCGACCGTCATGCGGACCGTGCGCGAACGGAAGCGATGGCCGAAGAAAGTCGGCAGCGTGTAGGAACCTGCCTTGCGCAGATAGGGCACGAACAGAACGCCGCCGATGAGCATGCCGGCGGTCCAGCCGAGCCCGATCGCCAGGGCATCGAAGCCGAGGAAGAATACGGTGCCGGTATAGGCGAGCACGCCAACGCCCCCGACAGCAGTCGCGGCGAGAACGAAGCCGTTGAACAGCGGCGGCACTCTACGGCCGGAGCAGAAGAAGTCCTCGACGTTTAGCGTACGCGAGCCGACGGCGATGAGAAGATAGAGCGCAAGCGGTGCGAGCAGCATAATTTCAGCGAGCAGTGTCTGGCGAACCCCGAGCTGCTCGAACATGGCGAGCATGAGTATGAGCGACACGAACGCGCTGGTGATGATCCCGTAATAGGCGCCGAGATGCGGGTTCGACGTGCGCGGCCGCGAGTGAACGCTCATCGCCTAGCCGAGCTCCTCGTTTTCGCTACGCGTCTGGTCGAGCCGATCCTGTAGGCGGATGAACCAGAATGTCGCCACCACGATGAAGATGAGCAGCCCTTGCGCGAGCAGATAGAAGCCAAGCGGGAAGTGCAGGAATCCATACTGGTTGAGCCATGTCGCGGCGCCGATGGCGAGAAAGGCGGCGAGGAGAACCGTCGACAGGATCGCGATGGCGAGAAGGAGGGTGCGGAGCTGATGCCGGTCGCGCGCCGGACGGTCGCTCAAGGGAGCCTCTGACGCCACTTCGCTTCCCCCTGCCTTAGAGGCTTGCCAAGGAGTTATCAGGTCGCGGCTTTGTTGCAAACTCGGTAGCACCATAGGCGTTCAAAGGTGGCATGGTAGTGACTGGCTTCGCAGGCAGCTCACAGGAGGGCGCCGATGCTGAAGGAATTCAAAGAATTCGCGCTCAGGGGCAACGTCGTCGATATGGCGGTCGGCATCATCATCGGCGCGGCCTTCTCAACCATCGTAAAATCGCTCGTCGACGACATCATCATGCCGCCGATTGGCGTCATCACCGGCGGCATGGATTTCTCCAACATGTTCGTCGCCCTGAACGGGGAGCATTACGATTCGCTTGCCCAGGCGAGGCAAGCCGGGGCCCCGACCATGAATTTCGGCCTGTTCATCAATAGCGTGATCAGCTTCACCATCGTCGCCTTCGTCCTGTTCATGGTGGTCAAGGCCATGAACCAGCTCCGCCGCAAGCAGGAGGAACAGCCAGCGACCGAGCCGCCGCCTTCGCGCGAGGTGGAATTGCTTCAGGAGATCAGGGACGCGCTGGTCAAGAACGACTCTAGCCGCCCCCGGGCGGGCAAAGCAGCGCACCCCGCACCATAGGCTGAGCAACGATTTTCCGTTTTCCAGGAGCTGCCTAACCGCGGCATTCCGCATGGTGCCCGAAACAGAAAAAAATTCTACTGTTTCGGCTCCACAGGAACCATTTTTCTTCTTTTCCGGGTCATTGCCTTTCTGGGAGAATGGATTTTCATTACACTCCCCATATTAAGTGGACCATTTTTCGGCAGGCGAGCGATGCAGGCCAACGAGGCTTCCACCGACGTAGTGGTTATTGGCGCAGGCCCCGTGGGTCTGTTTGCCGTGTTTCAGCTTGGGCTGGCAAGGCTCAAGGCTCACGTCATCGACATTCTCGACAAGCCCGGCGGCCAATGCGCGGAGCTTTATCCCGAGAAGCCTATCTATGACATCCCCGGCATTCCGGGCTGCACCGGGCAGGAGCTGACGGACCGGCTGCTCGAGCAAATCAAGCCCATCGAGCCCGTGTTCCACCTTGGCGAGATGGTTACGGCATTGACGCGGACCAGCGACGGCAAGTGGCGCGTCGACACCGACGCGGGTCGTGTGCTGATTGCGCCGGTCATCGTCATCGCCGCGGGCGGCGGCAGCTTCGTGCCAAAGCGCCCGCCCATTCCAGGCATTGAGGCTTACGAAGGCACCGGCGTGTTCTATGCCGTGCGCAAAATCGAAGCGTTTCGCGGTAAGCGCGTCGTCATCGCCGGGGGCGGTGACTCGGCCCTCGACTGGACGGTGAACCTCGCGCCCATTGCGCAGAAACTGACGCTGGTGCATCGCCGGCCTGAATTCCGCGCCGCGCCGGACACCGTGAACAAGATGCGCGCGCTCGAGGCAAAGGGGCTCGTCAAATTCGAGCTCGGCCAGCCGTCTGATCTCAAAGGAAGCGACGGCAAGCTCGACGCGGTCGTGGTCAAGCGCCCCGACGGCACAACCTTCGACATCGCAACCGATGCGCTTGTTCCCTTCTTCGGTCTCACCATGAAGCTTGGGCCGATCGCCGATTTCGGCATCAACCTGCATGAGAACCTGATTCCTGTGGACACCGCGAAGTTCGAGACGAGCATGCCCGGGATTTTCGCCATCGGCGACATCAATTCGTATCCCGGCAAGCTCAAGCTGATCCTCTCCGGATTCCACGAGGCGGCGCTGATGGCGCAAGCCGCGCATCGCTATGTGCACCCCGACAAAGTCCTGCGTTTCCAGTACACGACCTCGTCGTCGGAGCTGCAACGCCTGCTCAAGGTCGCCTGATCATGTTCGTCACCGTGCGTATGCCAGACGGCGCGACACACCGGCTCGAAGCCCTGGAGGGCTGGCGAATCATGGAGGTGATCCGAGACTGGGGCATTCCCATCAAGGCCGAGTGCGGCGGCGCCTGCGCCTGCGCTACGTGCCATGTGTGGGTCGGTGAGGAGTGGGTCGGCAAGCTCGTGCCGCCCTCTGCCGAAGAGCTCGAGATGCTCGATGGCGCATTTCAGGTCGACGAGCGCTCGCGGCTCTGCTGCCAGATCATCATGACGCCTGAGCTCGACGGGCTTGAGGTCGAGCTTGCGCCTGAGAGTCTTGCCGATGCGCCGCCCGAGCGGATGGTGGTCGGAGGATAACGCTATGCGGACCTTCCCCATCCTTGTGAGCTTCGACGGCAAGCCGCCTCTTGTGGTCGGCGGTGGCGAGCTTGCCGCGGTGAAGGCGCGGCTTCTGTTGAAGCGCGCGGCAAGCGTCGACGTCGCTGCAGGCGGAGTGGTGCCCGAGCTTGCTGCCCTCGCCGAGCAGAAGCTGGTATCGCTTCTCCCGGCGCGGCCGGGCATCGATCAACTGCGCGGCCGGCCTCTCGTGATTGCTGCCACCGGGGACGACGAGGAAGATACGCGTGTCTCGGCCATCGCCCGTGCGCTCGGCGTTCCGGTCAATGTCCCAGACCGGCCGGAGCTTTGCACCTTCGCGCTTCCGGCGATCGTCGATCGCGGCGAGGTCACGGTTGCCATCGGCACCTCAGGTGCCGCACCAGTGCTCGCTCAGCGCCTGCGCGCCTGGCTCGAGCAGGAGCTTCACCCGCGTCTTGATGCGCTCGCCAAACTCGCAGCGGAGTTCCGCGGGCCCGTGGCCGACAGGCTGCCATCAGGTCCGCCGCGCCGGAAATTCTGGGAGGCCGTGTTCGAAGGCGCCGCCGCAGAGGCGATGTTCGAAGGCGATGAGGACAAGGCGAGAGCGCTCATCGCAGATGCGATCGACGAGGCAGCCGGCAAGCCACGCGCGCGCGGCCGCGTGCTTCTCGTCGGCGCTGGCCCCGGCGACCCCGAGCTTCTCACCATGAAGGCGGTGCGTGCGCTCAAAGCCGCCGACATCATTCTCTATGATCGCCTGGTCGGCGAGGGCGTGCTCGATCATGCACGCCGCGAGGCCGAGCTGATTCCGGTCGGCAAGGCCAAGAGCGCGCACAGTGTGCCGCAGGAAGAGATCAATAAACTCCTCATCGAGCGAGCGCGCGCCGGACAGACGGTGGTGCGGCTCAAGGGCGGCGATCCTTTCATCTTCGGCAGGGGCGGCGAGGAGCTCGACGCCCTACGCGCTGCCGGCATCGCCATCGAGATTGTACCCGGTGTGACCGCAGGCATTGCCGCAGCGGCGAGCCTGCAAATCCCGCTCACCCATCGCGACGTGTCCCACACCGTGACCTTCCTGTCGGGCCATGAGGCCGGTGGCGAGGAGCCTTCCTTCAAGCATCTCGATCTTGCCGCGCTCTCTGGCGGCAAGAACACGCTGCTCGTCTATATGGGCGTCTCGACCGCAGGCGCGATCGCCAAGAAGTTGCTCGAGGCGGGCTTCAGCCCCTCGCTTCCCGTGATCACCGTTGAGAACGCAAGCCGCGATGACGAGCGCCGGGTATTCGCGACCGTCGCCGACCTTGCCGCCAACCCCGACCGCCTCGGCCTCAAGAGTCCCGCCGTCCTCATCTTCGGCGAGGTGGCGGGTCTTCCGGCCCACGGCCCGGTCGAAGACATCCTGGCGCTGGAGGAGGTCAAGCGTCTCTATGCCTAGCGTCGTCACAGCCAACCGTCTCACAGACGGCATCGTCGTCTATCTCGCCACCGACGGCAGCTGGACGGAGGACATTGCGCATGCGCGCCGCGCCGAGACTGAAGATGAGGTCAAGGCGCTCGAGGCCGACGCCGCGCGGGCCGTGAAGGAGCGCAAGGTCGTCGCCGTTTATCCCATGGAAGTCGCCGTCGACGACAGCGGCGTCCATGCCCTGTCCGTGCGTGAGCGCATCCGCGCCTCGCACCGCACCACGCTCACCGAGGACTGGTACGATGTACCGCTATGACGAGTTCGACCACGCTTTCGTGCGCGAACGCGTGGTCCAGTTCAGAGATCAGGTCGATCGCAGGCTCGCGGGCCAACTGACCGAGGACGAGTTCCGTCCCTTGCGCCTACGCAACGGGCTCTATCTGCAGCTACACGCTTACATGCTCCGCATCGCCATTCCCTATGGCGTGCTCAGCCCAAGGCAACTTCGCCAGCTCGCCATGATCGGGCGCAAATGGGATCGCGGCTACGGCCATTTCACTACGCGCACCAATCTCCAGTATCATTGGATCAAGCTGGTCGACGTGCCGGATATCTTGGACGCACTCGCTGATGTCGAGATGCATTGCATTCAGACCAGCGGCAATTCATTCCGCAACGTCACGGCCGATCCGTTCGCTGGTGCCGCCGTCGACGAGCTCGAGGACCCGCGTCCTTGGTGCGAGGTGATCCGTCAGTGGTCGACCGTGCATCCGGAGTTCAGCTGGCTGCCGCGCAAATTCAAATTCGCCATCACCGGTGCCGCCGAAGATCGTGCCGCCGTCTTGTTCCACGACATCGGGCTGAAAATCGTGAAGGGGCCGAACGGCGAGAATGGCTTCCGCGTGTTTGTCGGCGGCGGCATGGGTCGCACGCCCTATGTCGGTCTTGAGATTCGCCCCTTCCTGGAGAAGCGGCACTTGCTCTCCTACATCGAGTCGATCCTGCGCGTGTACAATCTCTATGGGCGCCGCGACAATCTCAACAAGGCGCGCATCAAGATCCTCGTCAATCAGCTCGGCATCGATAAATTCCGCGAGGAAGTCGAAGCGGATTGGGCCGCGTCGCCACGCAAGGACGAGATCGATTTACCGGAATCGGAGCTTCTCCGGATTCAGTCTTACTTTGCGCCGCCCGATCTCGTTCCGGGGCCGATCGTGGACGAGAAGGTGGAGCAGCGGCGGATCACCGATCCCGCGTTCGCCAATTGGCTCAAGAACAATGTCCGTCCCCACCGCGTGCCCGGCTACTGCATCGCCGTGATCGCGCTGAAGCAGCCCGGCCGCACGCCCGGCGATGCGACGTCCGAGGAGATGGAACTGGTCGCCGATTTGGCGGAGCGCTACAGCCACAACGAGCTTCGGGTCAACTACACCCAGAATCTCGTGCTGCCGCATGTCGCGCGGGCCGATCTCGTTGCGGTGTATGACGCGCTCGTGAGAGTTGGGCTCGCCGTTGGTAACAACGATCTCTTAGGCGACATGATCTGCTGCCCTGGGCTCGACTACTGCAATCTCGCCAATGCGCGCTCGATCCCGATTGCCAAGGAGATCGCCAAGCGGTTCGAGGATCCGAAGCGACAGGAGCTGATCGGTCCGCTCAGGCTCAACATGTCGGGCTGCATCAATGCCTGCGGCCATCACCATGCAGGCAATATCGGCATCCTCGGCGTCGACAAGAAAGGTACTGAGCTTTACCAGATCTCGCTCGGCGGCAGTCCCAAGGATGACGCCGCGATCGGCACCATCATAGGCCCCGGCTTCCGGGCCGAGGCCGTGCCTCAGGCGATCGACACCATCATCGAGACCTATCTCGCCAATCGCACCGGCGGCGAGGACTTCCTCGCCACGTGGCGAAGGATCGGGCCGGCGCCCTTCAAGGAGGCACTCTATGGCGCTGTTTGATCTTCATACCGGCTCCGTCATCGCCAATGTCAGCGAGCCGACAACGGTGCTCGAGCCGACCGCCGACGCCGCCGCGCTTGAGGCAGCCGCCGCGGCAGGCGGAGTTGTCGCGCTTCGCTTTCATGCCTTCGGAGACGGGCGAGGCTACTCTCTTGCCGTCTTGTTACGTGAGCGGCATGGCTTCAAGGGCGAGATCAGAGCCATCGGTTACATGATCCCGGATTTGGCCCCGTTCCTGTTGCGCTCCGGCTTCGATACCGCCGAGGTCGCCCACGAAGGGACGATCGAGACCTGGAAGGCGGCGCTCACGCGGCTGCGTCATGCCTATCAGCCCGGCTTGCGTAACCCTCAGCCGCTCCGCTGGAATGCCTCCAAGAATGAAGCCGATGAACTCAACCTCCGTCTCGTGAGAGTGAAGAACCTGCCCGACCGCATCCGGGAGATGCGCCGGAGAATCGAGGGACGCATCGCCTTCTCCACCAATCTCGGCCTCGAGGACCAGGCGATCCTGCACGCCATCGCCGAATCCGGCGCCGACATCGACGTGTTCACGCTCGATACTGGGCGTCTCTTTCCCGAGGTGCTCGAGACCGTCGAGATTTCCGAAATCCGCTACGGCATCCGCATCCGCCTGGTCGCGCCTGAGGCGAGCGAAGTCGAGGCTCTCGTCTCACGCGATGGTGTGTTCGGCTTCAAGAATTCAGTCGAGAACCGCAAGGCCTGCTGTGAGGTGCGCAAAGTGCGGCCTCTGACCCGCGAGCTTAAGGGCGCGCAAGGCTGGATCACCGGCATCCGGCGCGAGCATTCCGACGAGAGGGCAGCCGCGCCTCTCGCCGCCTGGGACGAGGAACGCGCGCTCATGAAGGTCAATCCCGTCGTCGACTGGTCCACGCAGGATCTCACCGCCTACATCGCCGCCAACAACATCCCCGTCAATCCACTGCATGCTCGCGGCTTCATCTCAATCGGATGCGCGCCGTGCACGCGCGCCGTGCAGCCGGGCGAGAACCCGCGCGCCGGGCGCTGGTGGTGGGAACACGAGGAAAAGAAGGAGTGTGGCTTGCACATGAACCCGAACCGGGAAGGCAAGGCCGCATGACCGCGCTTACCTCCCATCTCAAGCTGCTGGAAGCGGAGAGCATCCACATCTTCCGTGAGGCCGCAGCGCAGTTCCGCGCGCCGGTGCTGCTTTACTCCGTCGGGAAGGACTCGACGGTCCTGCTGCATCTTGCGCGGAAAACCTTCTGGCCGGCCAAGCCACCTTTCCCGCTTCTGCACGTCGATACGACTTGGAAGTTTCCGGAGATGATCGCTTTCCGCGATAGGACGGCGCGCGATTTTGGCCTCGATCTGATCGTGCACACCAACCACGACGGCTTGGCGCGCAACATCAATCCGTTCGACCATCCGCCTTCGGTTTATACCGACGTGATGAAGACTGTTGCGCTGCGTCAGGCCCTTGACACCGGCGGCTTCGATGCGGCCTTCGGCGGGGCACGCCGCGACGAGGAAGGTTCGCGCGCCAAGGAACGGGTGTTCTCGTTCCGCTCCGCAGGTCACCGCTGGGAGCCGCGCCGCCAGCGTCCGGAGATGTGGCAACTCCTGAATGGCCGCCTCGGCAAGGGCGAGACGGTGCGCGTCTTTCCCCTGTCGAATTGGACCGAAGGCGACGTGTGGCGCTACATCCAGCTGGAGAAGCTCGACGTGGTTCCCCTCTATTTCGCCGCCGAGCGGCCGGTGGTGTCGCGCAACGGTCAGCTGCTCGTCGTGGCCGACGAGCGCATGCGCTTCGAGCCCGGCAAGCGGCCGGTGCTCCGCAAGGTGCGGTTCCGCACGCTGGGCTGCTGGCCGCTGACCGCAGCAATTGAATCCGACGCCGACGACATCGAATCCGTCGTGGAGGAAACGCTCGCTGCGCGGGTTTCTGAGCGGGCAGGGCGTCTGATCGATCATGACACGGCGGGCGCCATGGAGATGAAAAAGCGCGAGGGCTATTTCTGATGCATGTGGCAGCGCTCAGGGATGAGGTTTCGGTCGGACCGAGGACGGTCAGGGCTACGCAAGCCGGGGCGCTGGTCAAGCTGCTCACCTGCGGCTCGGTCGATGATGGCAAGTCGACTCTGATTGGCCGCCTCTTGTGGGATGCCGCCGGCGTCACCGACGATCAGCGCGCGGCAGTCGCGCTTGCCTCGCAGAACCGTGCCGTCAACGGCGAGAAGATCGATTTCAGTCTGCTGCTCGACGGCCTCCAGGCCGAGCGCGAGCAGGGCATCACCATCGACATCGCTTGGCGCTATTTCGAGACGCCTGGCCGGCGCTTTATCATCATCGATTCCCCAGGGCACGAGCAATACACACGCAACATGGCGACCGGCGCCTCGCACGCCGACATCGCCATTCTCCTGGTCGATGCGCGCCATGGCGCCAAGCGTCAGACCCGGCGTCACGCCGCGATCTGCGATCTGGTCGGCATCAAGAAGGTCGTGCTCGCGGTCAACAAGATGGATGCGGTCGGCTGGTCCGAGGCGCGCTATCGCGATATCGAGCGCGATTTCCTCGCCATGGCCGGAAGCTTCAATTTTGCGCAAGTCATGACCATCCCCGTTGCTGCGCTCACGGGAGATAATGTCGTCTATCGCTCTACTGCAATGCCTTGGTATGCGGGGCCGACGCTGCTCGATTATCTCGAAGCCGTCGATCCCGTGGCTGAGCTTGTCGACGCGCCGTTCCGCCTTCCGGTTCAGCTCGTGCTGCGCGCCGCCGGCGACTTCCGCGGCTATGCCGGCACGGTCACCTCCGGCCGCATCAAGGTCGGCGACCGTATCGTCGATGCCCGCAGCGGTCTTGGCGCTACCTTGCGCCGTATCGCCAGCATGGACGGCGACATGCCGGTTGCCTCGAAGGGCGATGCCGTCACGCTCGTACTCGACACCGACCTCGATATTTCCCGCGGTGCGGTTCTGTCCGAAACCGCACGGCGCCCTGTCAATGCCGACGTCATCGAGGCGCGGCTGGTGTGGCTCTCCGAGACGCCGTTCGATCCCGAGGCAGGCTATCTGCTTCGGACCGCGACCGACCTCACGCCCGTCACCAGCATGAGCGTCTCGGCGCTGGTCGATTTCGAGACGCTTGCCTCCACTCCAGCGCATGCTTGTGGCGTCAATGACATCGCCGATTGCCGCGTTCTGCTCGGCCGCGCAACTGCTATCGACCTATTCCGCGACCTTCCGGGTACCGGCAATTTCGTTCTGGTCAGCGCCATCGACGGTGCCACCGTGGCCGGCGGCGTCATAACATGGGCGCAAGCAGGCGCGCCTGCGGTCGGCGACAACGTGCTCGTGCTGAACCGCGCGCTTCTCGCCCGCGGCGTTTGCGCCGATCTCGGTGACAGTCCGGCCGATGAAGCCGAATTCAATCGGCGCGCGCAGGAGGTTGCCGTTCTGCTCCGCTCGGCAGGAGTGCCGGTTCTGATCGAGCTCTAGGCCGTCTATAATCGAAGCGACCTAACCAAGGCTCTTCAAAGGGGCGCGAGGCTCGCCGCAAGGGGAGGCTTTCCAGGCATGGGTGACTTGAGCTCGGCAGTCGCCTTGCTGCCGCTCGTTGCGGCTGGCGCAAGCGTCGGCTTTCTCGTCGGCCTGACCGGCGTCGGCGGCGGCTCGCTGATGACACCTCTACTGATCTCGAGTTTTGGGATCAGCCCGCAAGTCGCGGTCGGTACCGACCTGCTCTATGCTTCGATCACCAAGACGGCTGGGAGCTGGCGCCACCATCTTTCCGATCACGTCGACTGGCCGATCGTGTTCCGGCTCGCGACGGGAAGTCTTCCGGCCGCTGCGCTGCTGCTTGCGGCCATCGCCTATTTCAACATCGATACTGCGGTACTCGGGCGCTGGATCAGGATGGGCCTCGTCGTTGCACTTCCCCTGAGCGCGATTGCCATCGTTGTCTACCCCTTCGTCACGCGCACGGCGCCCCAGGAAGACCTTGGCGACGTCCCGCCACGCACGATTGAGACCGTGCTATTTGGCGTGGCGCTGGGGCTGCTCGTCACTCTGACCTCTGTTGGCGCGGGCGCGATCGGTGTCACTGTGCTCGCCGCGCTTTATCCAGCGCTTCCGGCCAAGCGCCTCGTTGGCTCCGATATTACTCATGCCATGCCGCTCACGCTTCTCGGCGGCCTCGGCCATCTCGATCTTGGCAATGTCGACGGAAGCCTGCTGCTTGCGCTGTTGTGCGGGTCGATCCCCGGCATCCTCATCGGCGCGCGACTTGCGGGCGTTGTGCCTGAACGCGTGCTACGGCCGATCCTAGCCGTTACGCTGTGCTACGCGGCGTACGCGCTCTACAAGAAATGAGGGTTCAACAACCAGT
>Ga0207683_10001947_pt1 | contig 18275 bp, 28 predicted proteins | sample KBSM73metaG_FD_184333 | JGI IMG/M metagenome (GOLD analysis project Ga0207683, IMG submission 184333) | Miscanthus rhizosphere microbial communities from Kellogg Biological Station, Michigan, USA - KBS M7-3 metaG (SPAdes) (version 2) | ecosystem: Host-associated > Plants > Roots > Rhizosphere >... | reverse complement strand
CGCGGAGGCGAGCCTGGTCGGTCGGCGCTGGGAGATGGCGGCGCTCGACGCCATGGTGGACCGCGCGATCGGTGGCCGCGGTGGCGTCGTCAACGTGGTCGGACCGCACCTCGGCCTGCCGATGCACGGCGCAACCAGCCAGACCATCCTGCCCGGAGGCCTGTGGCGCCCTGCCACCCGGGTCGAGTACATCTACCACCAGCTGTTCAGGCACCGCTTCAGCTACGTCGACCTGACCGGGATCCTCATCGTGACCTCGATCGTGGCGTGGCTCGACCTTCCGCTGTGGTTCTTTGTCCTGCTCACGATCCCGCTCGTCATGATTGTGCTGTTCCTCGAGAAGCGGTTTCGGTGACCCGATGGCTGCCGGCGACGCTCCTGACCCTCGCCACCTTCCTGCAGCTAGCTGACCTGTATACATGGAAGCTGCTGCTCGGTCGTATCTGGGTCGAGGACGGCTACTTGTACCGCGCCGTCGAGCTCAACCCCATCGTGAACTCCTATCCGCCGGGTGGTGGGGAGCTGCTGAAGCTCGCGATGATCGTGTTCTTGCTCTCCTTCTCGTCCTTGTCAGCAGCCACCAAACGCTTCGGGATCCTGCCCCAGATCATCGCCCTGATCCTGATCGTCACAGGGCTGGTGGGGACGCTCTCGAACATCCGCGCGATCCAATGAGGCCCCACGATGCCTGACACGCCCTGCGACATCTGCCGCCAAACCGAGACGCATGATGTGATGTGTCCGGTCGGCCAAGGTCCGGTGAGCCGGGAGCCACGCCCGGATCAAGCGACCTACGACGAGGGGTTCATGGCGGGCATAGGTGCCGCGCACGAAGCGCAGCGGGCGCTCGCCGAGCACCGGAGAGGGAGCCCCACGATGCCTGACACGCTACGACCGGGCCACAACCACCCGCTCGACAGCATCTGTCTTGTCAGTGAGTGCCCGCGCGGCGCTTACGACGCGGGAAAGCGCGCCCGCCTCGACGCCCTCACGGCGGCGGTGCGCGAGAAGGTGATGCAACTGCCAGATCACCACGAGCGCGAGAGGTCCGCGATCCTCGATCTATTGGAGCCCCACGATGCCTGACACGCTGACACCGGAGGAACTGGCGGCGATACGGGAGGCACCGTTCTACGAGAACCCTGCCGAGACAGTGAACGCCCTCCTCGCCCACCTCGACGCCCTCACGGCGGCGGCACAAGCAGTCGTGGACGCGACGTATCCGGCCGGTCCAGCGCCGACCGCGTGCGAGTCCGAGATGGAGCGCATCATCGCGCCGCTCCTCGCCATCCTCCGGGGCGCGCAGTGAGAACGCTCGCGGCCGTCGTGGTCATCTATGGCACGTACATCGCCCTTTTCTGGTTGGCCGTTGGCCTAACCATCCTCGAGCGCATCGTGAAACGTGCCCGCTCGTAAGAAGCCCGAGGGCACCTGCATGGCCGAAGGCTGCGAGCGGCAGTGCTTTGGCAAGAAGTGGACCCTGTGCCGGCCCTGCGCCGTGACCCATGTTCGCGGCGAACCGGCCTACGAGACGCCGTGCCAGCAATACGACCCAGAGCCGGCAGCTCACGTGATGGGCTTCACCTGCGCCGAGTGCGGGCTCCCCTCGGCTGATCATCCGGGAACCGGGGTGCGAAGAGGATTGGTGGTGATCGCATGACTAACCCACAGCGTGACGGCGAACCGAAGTGAGGGTCTTTGTCGTCGCCAACGGCAACCCGGGTGACCGCGAGGAGGTCGACTGGCCGATCGACTGGCGGGTCCCGGTGCCGGGCGAATACATCTCGATACCGGGTCTCGGCGAGCCGGGAGACCCCAACGACTGGCGTCGTATCTCCAACGTCTACTGGCAGCAGGAGATCATCCGGGGAGGGATCTTCTGGGAGGTCATGATCTGGGTGGAGGGTCGACGGTTTGCCCGCGAACCGAGATCCTGACCGGCCCCGGGCCCCGCGTCACTACCTGTGCCGCTGCACCGAGTGCCAGTGCGACTGCTCGACCCAGTACGAGACCAAGATCTGCTACACCTGCCGCGGTGGGTCCGGGGTAGCGCTGATCCCGCGCGAACCGGCCCACCACAGAAAGCCGAGGACGAAGATGCCTGACATGGTTCCGCTCAAGTGAGGATCTACAAGTACGAGCTCCCCAGCGCGGGTGCCGCAGACATCGAGCTGCCAGCCTTTGCACAGCCCCTGTCAGTCGGCTGGCAGGGCTCGTTCGGAGATCCACGGTTGATGCTGTGGGCCGCGATCGACGACCGGCCCGATCTCCACTCCTACCGCTTCCACGTGCTAACGACCGGTAGCGAGCTGTCGTCCGAAATCAACGCGCGCTACATCGGGACAGCCCAACTGATCGGGCAGGGCGGCCAGTACGTCGTTCACGTCTACCTCGAGATATGAGGACCATCTGGCTGTCGAGCCTAAAGATGACCGTGGTGGTGTCGGTTGACAACGACGAGGTCATCCAGACTGCCTCGCCCATCGTCCGCAAGTTCATCGGCCAGACCCTGAACCAGCTCGTCAACTGGATGGGCAAGCAAGGCGGCCTCCGGGTAGAGAAGTTGTGAGCTTGACAGGGAGTGATCCGCGGGACAGACTGTCCCCGACGGGCTCAGGGCACCCGTCCTCCCGCGGCGGGCGGTCCCGAAATCGGATCCGCCTGCCGCGACTAACCCCAGAGGAGGAGCGATGAGCCACACCCTGCAGGAGGTCGCCAAGGCCACCGGACGGCCCTACGCGGTCATCAAGAAGCACGCTCAGCGCGGAAAGATCAAGACGGTGCTCGAGGGGCGCAATCGGGTCGTCACAGACGACGATCTGGCCGTCTATCAGGCCGCCGAGGGCCTCGATAAGGTCGCTGACGCGCTCCGGGCGGTCGATGGCGACGTAAAAGTGCTCAAAACCGCGATGGGCGAGGCCGGAAACCACATTTCGCGCCTTCCGAGTCATATTCGGGACGCAATCCTCAACGGAATGCCCAAAACGGGCAAAGGCGGCCATGTCGGGCGGTCAACGGACTATCTGACCGCGATCGAGGGCGTTCCGACCAATCCGGAGCTCGAAGAGCCCGATGAGGACGTCGATCCGCACAATAAGCGCCCGATTGGCTTCCAGTGGGGCGAAACACCGCGCTGGAAGCGCATTTCCGAGTCCACGTGGGCTATCGGCAACGCGAAGTGGACGTGGAACGGCCTCGGCTGGGAAGGATCCGGCGCAGCGGCCGGCAGGGAGCTCGGCGAGGGTATTTCACCGGCCAACCCGTATTCCTCGAAGCGACCGCTGGCACCGTCAAAGAAAGCGGCCGATGGCTAACAAGCTCGGCGAGACTTCCGACATCATCCCGTCAGCCGTGTGGCGGGACGCTGAAGCGAGGCTGGGCCTGATGGAGGAGCAGACCAGCCTCGCGCTCAGCGGGAAATGGAAGATGACGGCCATTCTGGTCGCTCAGGAGCCCGAATACGTCTCGCCGATCCTCCTCCCCGACTACGAGAAGCAAACAGTCGTCGAGCCGATCAAGGCGATCCTCGGCCCTGACGGCACTCCCCTGAGCTAGGAGCACCATGGGCTACGCAGAGGGGACAACTGTCCCTATCAATACCAGTCGGGCCGAGCTGACGGGGATCATGATCAAGCATGGCGTGCTGAAGTTCGGCTGGATGTGGGACAGCGTCACTGGAACGGATCAGCTCATGTTCGAGATCGCCGGCGGGAGCTATCGGATCGACATCACCAAGCCGACGGTCGACGACATCTTCAAGAAGTTCCCGAACCACCGAGACACCGACGCCAAGGTCAACGCCGAGCACAGGCGTCGCTGGCGAGCAGCCGTCTTGCTGTTGAAGGCCAAGATGGAGTTCGTCGACTCGGGCGATACCACCATTGAGCGCGAGTTCCTCGCGTATCGTCTCCTGCCCAGCGGCCAGACGCTCGAGCAGGTCATCATCGAGCAGGGGCTGCCGCAACTGGTAGCCGGGAAGTAGGAGAGCGACATGACTGATCAGCCCAAGACCGAAGAAGGTCCCGGCGTGGAAGAGCCCGGCGATCGCGAGCGCATTGCGTCGTACCAGATCCGTGCCCACCTCTACCGCCTCGAAGGCACGAACGTCGTGCCGGTGACGGTCGAGGAGATGGAGGCGATCCTCTCGACCCAGCTTGGCTACACCTACGGCGAAGGCAACGTCAGCGTCAGCGTCGAAAGACTGGACAAGTAGATGGTCAACAGCCGATTGCTGGCGGGCAAGAACCTCACCCGCCATCCGCTCGCCGAGAACGAGGCCGAGGGCGTGTACGTCCGCGGAGCTCCGTTCATGGCGATCATGGCCGATCAGGGCGGCAGGCTCGACACTCCCGACGGGGTGAAGACCTTCCACGCCGGCGACTGGATCTGCACCGACCTCCCGCCCACGTACGCGTGGATCATGGACCAGCAGACCTTTCAGGTCGCTGGCTTCACCCACGTTGGCAAAATGGACCCGGATCGCACGATCCGGTTCCCGATTGCCGAGGGCGACAAGGAAGTCGAGCACACCGCGTACACCGGGCGACAGGAGGTGGGCTCAGCTCCGCCTGCGAATGCCTCGGAGGTGATCGCCCAGACTCCCGAGCTGGGCATGGGCGGATCGACCGATGCCGCAGCGTCGGCTGCCGTCGAGAACGCCGAGACGGTCATCGTCGAGCAGGCCCCCGGGCCACAGCTTGATCCTGCAGCCGCCGAGGCAATGGCTAGCGCTGCCGCAGCGGACCCGATCTCGACCCCTGCACCGTCTCCGACGGTCGCCACTCCATCACCGGACGTTCCGCGGGCACCGGGCCCCGGAGCGCACACCAAGGCGACCCTGCCGACCGGCAAGCCGGCCAGCCCTCCGAGAGCGAAGACCGGCAAGAAGTGAGCCTGTTCGTCACCCTCAACCCGGATCAGGTGCGCTGGGCCGAGAGGATCGGCACCCAGCGAAACGACGAGGCCCCGGGGAACCCACGCTTCGCGTACGAGGCGAGGGACGGCAATCGCACTCACCAGATCGGCGCCATGGGCGAGCTGGCGGTCGCGGTTGCCATGGGGCTCGAGTGGCCGGCCCGGGTCGGTACCTTCCGGGTGCTGCCCGACATCGACCCGTTCTGGGAGGTGCGCTGGGGTACGACGAGAAAGGTCAAGGTCGCGACCGACGACAAGCCAGATCAGACCGTCATGTGGGTTACCGGCGACCCGCCGACGTTCGAGATCCACGGCTGCATCATGGCTGGCTGGGTGCAGCAGAACCGACCAGCGATCGACTTCAAGGACAAGGGCCGGAAATGCCACTGGGTCGAGCGCGAGCTGCTGACGCCATTCGACGAGAACTTCCACACCACGCATGCGTGGTTCAATCACCCTGAGCGAGGATGGATCTGTGCGTATTGCCCCCGAACCTATGAAGGTCCCGTACCGGAGCCCCGCGTGGGGCGAGCGAACGCTGGCGGATGACATAAGGGACAAGGCGGAGCCTCCTGACCCAACGCCGCATGTCCACTTCCACCAGCACGGCAAGATCCCTCGTCATGCCCACGGGCATGCTCATGAGCAGGACTGGCGCGGCGGTTACCACCCGCACTCGACCCGAAGTGACTAAGCCAGTCCGCTACCACGTCAAGACCGAGTGCCCGAATGAGATGTGCTCGTTCGCGTCGCTGGTCGCTGGTTGCCGGACGCCAGAAGAGGCGATTGCCGCCGGCGAGGCCCTCGCCCGAGTCCATCACCAGCACGAACATCCCGGTACCGAGCAGGAGCTGACCTTCAACGTCTACGACGGTGAGAACACGAAGGTCGAGACCAGCTCCGGGCTCGTCAACTAAGGAGACGCGATATGGCGCGAGGCGACTACTACGATGTCTGGCTCAGGGGTGAAGCGAAGCCCAGACGAGTGCAGGCGACGACGATGGGCGCGAGCGTGGGACTCGACCTGAACTTGTCAGCGGTTCCGAAGATCGGGTCGATGGCACAAAGCCTCAGCCCCGACTTCCCGTTCTTCACGCTCTACGAGCTCGACATGACCGGCAAGCCGAAGCGGACGTTCCAGTTCGCCAAGGATCAGGTTGTCGCCATCGAGCAGGGCGGCGAGGTCCTCGGGAGCAAGAAGAAGTGACCGCGCTCTGGCAGGACCCAGTCCGGGCGATGAGGACTCGGGACGAGGAGCAGGTTCTGCTCTGTGGCGTGCTCGAGGAGCATTACGGGCAGGACGGCGTCAATGGCACCTCGTACAAGTTCCTCATCCAGAGAGGCGATGGATCCTTCATCCTCGAGACCATCGACGGTGTGCTGGGCAACTGGCGCTACGGGACGATCCCGTTCCCCAGTGAGCGTGCCGGGGAGATCGGCTGGTATGACCTGACCCCGGAGGGTGAGGCGCTCAACCCCATTGACGAGGACGACGACCCGGACTGATACTGCGCCCGTTCTCCTCGATGCGCGTGGAGAGCGGTGACGGTGGCTCGAGGCCGGACTTCACAACGAGTCCGGCCTCGTTCTATGCTCCGCGCGTGGCAACCCCGAAGTACGACTACCTCGCCATGGAGCGCGACTACGTCAGCCGCTCGCCAGAGCCTTCTGTCCGGCAGGTCGCACTCGACAACGGTGTCCCTGCAAGCTCGCTCTCGGCCGCCCAATACCACGCCCGGACCAACGACTGGCACGGCAAGTGGCTGGCTCGCCATACCCGGACCAACGAGATCGTCGAGGAACGTCTTGCGACGGCTCAGGCCCAGAACGCGTTGCGCGAGATCGACGTCCGCAATGATGCGGTGGAGCTCATGGCCGAGGCCATTGCCTCGGCCCGCGCGGGACTGAAGGAGACCCACTGGGTCAAGGAGCACAACGCCGACGGGGCCGAGCTCTGGGTGGAGCGCCCGAAGCACCCTGCTACGATCCCTCAGGTCGACAGCCTGCTCGGCCGGCTACAAGTGATCTTCGGTGGACAGGCCCCGTCTGGAGGCGAACAGGCTGATGGTGGAGCAACTCTCAGCGCCGGCATCGCCGCCCTCCTCACCGGAGGAGGCATTGAAGGCCTTGTCGGGTTCGCGCAGCTTGCCCGACAGCAAGCTGGAGAACCTCAGCCCCGAAGAGTGGGAACAGGTACGGGTCGCGACGCTGCCGCTGCTGGCGAAGACTGACCATCCCGAAGGGACGATCGCCCACAACGAGCTGGTCCTCGGCTATCGCGTACCTGAGCACATGCAGACCGCGATCTACGCGATCTACGAGGCCCGCAAGAACAAGCAGGACACGCTGATCATCGAGCCCCGCGGCTCGACCAAGACCACCCACTGCAACACCGGCTACACCTCGCACCGGATCCCGATCGAGAAGGACATCCGGGTAGGGCTGATGTCGAACACCGACACCATGGCCTACAACTTCAGCCGGGCGATCCAGTCGATCTTCGAGTCCAGCGAGCCGTTCCGGAACCTACACGGCGACCTTGTCAACCAGCGCAAGTGGACACAGGCCGAGTGGTTGGTCCGCGGAGCCCCATGGTCGGTCGGCAGCAAGGACCTCACGATGTTCGCCGCCGGCATGGGCTCGGGCATCGTCAGCAAGCGCTTCAGCTTGCTCCTGATGGACGACATCCTCGACAAGGAGAACACGTCGACCATCGACCAGCTCGACAAGGTCCGCGACTGGTACGACCAGACCGTCGACCCATGCGTGCTGCCCTACCCGGAGGGGGTCCGCATCGGGATTGGCACGCGCTGGGCCCCGGAAGACACCTACAGCCTGTTCGGCGCCTCGATCGACGATGGCGGCTATGGCTTCCGGGTGGTGACCCAGAAGGCCCTGATCACGACCGAGGGCGACGACGTCTTCGATCCCGACCTGCCGTCCATCCTCAAGCCCGGCGAAATGGGCCGCTTCACCCAGAAGGACGGCTGGGCCAGCTACTGGGAGAAGTTCTGGCCGCTCGAAGAGCTGCTCAAGCGCCGAGCCCGCCGACCCGACATCTTCGACCTCGTGATGCAGGGCGACGTCGAGGGGATCATGGCCGGCGAATACTTCATCAAGAACGACTTCCAGTGGTACGGCACCCACTCAGGCGATCCGTTCCTCGAGATCCCCGAGGGAGCCCGGACGATCAAGATGGGCGTCGACTTCGCGAGCTCGGTCAAGCAGCGGGCTGACTTCACCGCCCGGGTCACTACGGCCACCTACCACGAGGACGGGACGTACTTCGTGATGAGCGCCCACCGCGAGAAGATCGCCGTCGGCCACGACCTGTTCATCGTCCGCGGCTACGCCGAGTTCCCCCAGATCGCTCTGGTGATCGCCGAGAAGAACCAGCACCAGTCGACGTCCATTCAGGAGGTTATGCGCGACCACCCGGGGATACCGATCGACGGCCGCCAGACCGACACCGACAAGCGCACCCGCGCGAGCGCCTCCTCGGCCAAGGTCAAGGCCCACAAGGTGTACCTGCACCGCAGCCTCGAGGGGAGCGACCTGTTGCGTGAGCTGGTCAACTTCGACGGGCTCAAGGGCCACGACGACCTCGTCGACGCGTTCGGCTTCTCGATGGACATGGGTGGCAGCGACTTCTTCTACGGCTCGGTGAACCCGATGGAAGCCAAGCGGATCCTGAAGGACCAGATGCGGATCAGCTCGATCAAGGACGCCCGCGAAGCCCTCATCGCCCTGCGCGAGAACGAGCTGATCCCCGAGGTTGATGCCGCGTAGCTTCCGGCGTCGTGTATGCTCCCGGCCATGGCGGACGCTGGGTTTCGGGAGCTCGAGTTCGCTGACGGGAAGCGAGGCGTCGACCAGCCCTACGCGGACTGGATCATCTCGGCCACCGGCGGCAACACCGAGTCCGTGACCTTCAAGGCCGCGATGAGGCTGATCAATCACAAGCTCGAGAAGGACGTCCTTCGGGGAGTCGAGCGGGCCGTCTACCGTGATCACTTCAGGCAGTTCGGAGACTAGGTGGGCGCTTTCAGCCGCCAGATCGACAGAGCCCTGACAACCGTCACCAAGGAACGCAAGGCGGCGCCGGGTGACGCACAGATGTCGGCGATGGTCCGCTCGGCCCGTCGACAGGCACCGACGACCCCCGGTATGTATCGCGCGTGGTCAGTTCACGGTCCCTTGGTCCGGGCGAACATCGACTTCCTGAAGAACGCGTGCCGCAAGGCCGAGTGGGAGCTCGTTCCGTTCTCGACCAACCTGCCGGCACCCGACAAGGGCCTGATGCAGGCGCAGACCGACCTGCTCAACCGGCCCAACCCCGAGGACTCCAGCTTCGGCGAGTTCCTCGAGCGCATCGTCGAGGACCTACTCGTGCTCGACGCCGGCGTGGTCGAGAAGGAGCGTCGCTTCCGCGGTGATCTGGTCGGCCTGCACCCGACGGTCGGCGAGTTTGTCAAGGTCGACCGGTTCTGGTCAGGCGAGCCTCGGGAACCGCGTTACTTCTGGGAGCCCGATCCGCACATCTCGAAGCCGTTCCTCAACGACAACATGATCTACGGGCGGATGCACCCGCGGACCAACTCAGGAGTGGGGATCAGCTACCTTGAGACGGCCAAAAACACCATCGACAACCTGCTGTCAGGCTCGAGCTACAACGGGCGGATGGTGAAGCGGGCCATCCCCGACGGCGTGATGGACCTCGGCGAGACCGCCCGGCCTGATCAGGTCGACCGGTTCAAGGCCTACTTCAGCGCCGAGCTCGAGGGCAAGGAGGTCATCGGCTTCTGGGGCGGCACCAGAGGCGCGAAGTTCATCCCGTTCCGCGGCGCCGGCAACTCGAACCGTGACATGCAGTTCGACGAGTGGATGATGTTCGAGCTGCGTGTCCTGTGCGCCGTCTTCCACACCAGTCCTCAGGATCTCGGCTTTACCTTCGACATCAACAAGTCGACCGGTGAGGTCCAGCAGGAGAACAGCGAGGCCAACGGAGCGGTCCCGATCCTTGAGAAGGTGCAGGACTGGCTGACCGCCGAGTTCTGTCAGGACCGGATGTGGGGCGGAATGGCGAACAACATCGCCTTCCGTTTCCGCAACGTCAGCCAGAAGCAGTCGCTCGCGAAGGCCCAGATCCACAAGATCACGCTGGCGAACATGCCCTACCAGTCGATCAACGAGGCCCGCCGGGACGTTGGGCTGCCGCCGATCGCTCCGCCCGGCTACTCGGGCGACGTGCAGGCGCCGGACAACCCGTATAACCAGCTTCAGGCGAACACCTCACAGGGCCTCGTCATGCTGTCGGACGTCCTGACAGCCAAGGAAATGGCCGAGCGCAAGGCGCCTGCCCAGCTCGGCCCCGGCGCGGAAAAGCCTGTTCCGTCACGCGACGACTAGCGTATGATCCGCCCGACCGGGGAGACTTGAGGAGACGCACATGCCGCCTGTCGTGACTTTCACACCGGACAACCCTCGACCGACGCTGGATGGGATCAACATCTTCGTCACCGGTGAGGTCGCTGCCCCCGGGCGTGTCGTCATCTACCGCCACGATGAAGACGTCGACCCCGAGGACCAGAAGCTCATCGGTCAGTCGCCCGCCTTCGGGCAGGACGCGCCGTACCGCAGCGCCGAGGTCGAGGTCAGCCTGACCGGCAACCCGGAGGGCGGCACGTGGACCCTCGCCGTCGACTACGGCTACGGTGATGCCGAGACCGACGATATCGCCTTCGATGCCACGGCGGCCGATATCGAGGCGGCTCTCGTGGCAGTCCTGCGAGGCGAAGAGAACTCGGGCAACCAGAGCGTCCGTGTTACGGGCGACGCCCCGGGCCCGATCACCATCGTCTTCACTGGCGAGTACAGCGACCGCGAGATCGAGGTCACCGGCTCCGACAGCCTGACGGGTGGCACGAGCCCAGCGGTGGACGTCGACACGACGTACGCCGGCGGCAAGGACGAGGACGACATCACGTCACTGATCCTGCCGGCGCTCATCCTCCCCGAGGGTGTCTACGACGTCGACCTTGTCTACGCCGGTGGCGACGACGACGGCGACTCGATGCTGGACGACCTCGTCCAGATCTACGTCGAGGAGTAGGCCATGGCCGCGAAGAAGCCGGCCAAGTCGACCAAGGCAAAGAGCGAGTCGACGGCCTCGGACAAGACAGCGTTCATCGGAGTCTCGGCCGATAAGCCCCGTCTCGGCCAGAACTTCTCGGTCACGTGGCGGGTGCCCGGCAAGCCCCGGGAGTTCGTCGGCCTGTGGGCGGAGGGTCCCGAGGGGGACTTCCACTACACGGTGCCGCCGAAGGGCTCGCGCCGGGTAGCCCCGCTGGCCGGCGGGAAGCACTCGTGGTCGATCCATGACACGGCGGGCAAGGAGCTCGCCCGGGTGGAGCTGACCGTCAAGACGTGAAGATCTTGTGGATCGGTGACGGGGGCACCTCCACCGGCTTCTCGCGGGTCTGCCACGAGATCGGGGAGCGGCTTGTAGCCGACTACGGGCACTCGGTCGACGTGCTCGCCATCGGCTACGACGCCAAGACCCCGATCAACACGAACCTGCGCCTCTGGGCTGCAGGTATGCGGATGGGCTTCGACCGCCACCTAGAGGTCCTCCAGCAGGTCATGCCGGACCTCGTGATCTTCAACGAGGACATCCCATTCACCCTGCGCCGGCTGTTCGACAACCCCCAGTACGACCCTGAGCAGAAGCTGTACCGCGGACCTTGGAAGCTGGCGAGCTACACCCCCATCGACGGTGAGGGCTTCCCGGGTCCGTGGCGCAAGTTCCCCGAGTTCGTCGAGACGATGCCCTACACGAAGTACGGGGCGGAGGCTCTCGGCCTAGACCGCTGGATCTACCACGGCGTCGACAGCGACACGTTCCACCCACTCGAGGATGGCCCGATCGTCGGCGAGGAGGACACCTTCACCTCGCGCGAGCAGGTCCGCGAGAAGTACGGCATCCCTCAGGACGCGTTCGTCATCGGTCGGGTCGACAGCAACTCTGGCCGCAAGGACTGGCCCTCGACGTGGCGACTGGTCGAGTACGCCACCGAGCACATCACCGACCGTCCGGTGGTGGCCGTCTTCCACACCCTGATCAAGCAGGCCCAGCACGGCGTGAACTTCTCGGCCCTCATCACCCGTGGTCGAGGGAAGTACATCATCACCGACTCGAAGGCGTGGCAGAGCGAAGACATCGCCGCCCTGATGAACACCTTCGACATCTTCGTATCGACCACCCGCGGCGAGGGTTTCGGTTTGACCGTGGCCGAGGCCCTCGCTTGCGGAGTCCCCGTTCTGGCCCCGCGACACTCGTCCCTACCCGAGGTCGTGGGGCCCGGCGGGGTGCTCGTCGAGCCCGGGCGAGTGCTCACAACACCGTACGGACATGACTTGCGCTTGCCAGATGTGGATACTATGGCGCAACAACTGGTCCGGCTCGCACGGGAGCCGGCCCTATTGAGGGGCCTCGGGACAGCCGGGCTCGAGCACGTTCGATCTACCTTCTCGTGGGATACGGCCGCGAGACAGTGGGATGAGTTCAGTCGCTCGCTCGTCGAGGCACCCATTGCCGTGGGATCCAGCTAGTCCGCCCTCAGCCTTCTCAAAGTACAGCGAGAAGTGCCAGAGAGCGGCTGTCCATGCGGCGAACTCGACGCTCGAGAAGACCAAAGATGACGGACGGGCGATGGCGGCGGGCCACGCAGCCGCCAAGCAATGCGAGGGCAAGAAGTCGATGGATGCTCCGATGTTCAAGTTCGAGCTCGGCACAGCCGATCTGCCCTTGCGGGCTTCGCTCGACCCCCAGACTGGCAAGCGGCGCATCGAGGGCATCAGCTCCTCGACCCTTCGAGACGGCCACGGCGACTCGATGACCCTGCGAGCCCTCGAGAAGATGGCGAAGCAGGCCATCGGTATGAACGTCTGGCTGAACCACGAGTACAAGGTGCCGCGCGACGCTTTCGGGACGATCACGCGTGCTCGCGTGCAGGACTCAGGTGAGCGGGAGCCGAAGACCGGTCTGCCGATCTACGACCTGATGTGCGGCATGGACGTCGACGAGGACAGCGAAGACGCGATCACGACCCACAAGATGATCTCGAAAGGCAAGAAGCTCGGGATCTCGGTCGGCGCGATGCTCCCCGAGAATGGCGAGGGCGTCACCAAGTCGCAGGATGGTGGGCGCTACGTGTTCGACGACCTCGACCTCGTCGAGATGTCCATCGTCGGCGTGCCGGCCAACGGTCGCTGCTGGGCCACCGTTGCGACCAAGTCCCTCAAGGAGGCCCCCGACTTCGCTGCGAAGATCATCACCAAGGATGTCGACCCGAGCGAGATCGACCCGACGTCCGGCGAGGATCTCGAGAAGATCCGCGAGGGCGAGCAGACCACGCGACAGGACGTCGAGGAGGGCACGGACAACGACGGCTCGTCCGATGGGATCGTGACCGGCCCGGACATCATGCCGGATGCCGATCCGGATCCCGATGCCAAACCGGTCGACGCTCTGGTCGCTGACGCCGAGGGCGAGGACGGCCAGAAGGACCGCGAGTCGATCGAAGAGGGGGGCAATGATGATGGTGTCGTGACGACCGAGGACCTTCCGGGCCTCGACGTCGCGCAGCCAGAGGGGGAGACCAAGAAAACACGGGTAACGGTCTGGGACGGCGACAAGACGGTCCAGATCGACACAGGGCGTTCACGGAAGACCGGAGATGACCAATCCGCGCAGGACGACAGTCCTGAGTCCGCGGGCGGACTCCCCTCCGAGACATCCAAGGCGCTCACACCCGTGGGGGCCAGCACCGACCAGATGCTCATTCGTGGGCTTCGGGCGTCGCTGAGCCTCGCCGTCGATCGAGCTGACGCTGCCGAGGCGGAGCGCGACCGTGCTTACGAGCACGCCGCGCATGTCGTCGAGAAGGCGGAGCAGTTCATCGACAAGATCGGGCAGCTTCCGATGGGGCGAAGGGCGACCTTCGAGGAAGTCAAGAGCGACGTCTCGAACGCGTTCTCGACTGATCTCGACCGGCTTACCTTCCTCGACCCGGGCGTGAAGCGTCTCCTGATCAAGCGCAATGCAGAGGAACCCGACATCAACACTGGGAGTCCGAAATGACACTTGACATGCTCGAGAAGCGTCTCGATGCGTTCGATGAACGCTTCGACGCGCTGCTCTCGGGCCTGAACGAGAGCGGAGCTCTCGCCCCGACGAAGGCTCGCGAGGCGCAGCGCCAGATCCAGAAGGATGTGGCCGGCGGCAGCGGGATCGAGGCTGCGATCACTTCGGTGACCAAGCGCCTCTTCGACGAGGACGAGCTCGACTCGTACCGGCAGGGCCTCAAGAAGCTCAACTCGCGTGAGCTGAACGGCGCCATTGCCAAGCAGGCCCAGAAGGGCGGCACCGGCGTGCCGCTCGGCGAATGGCTCAACACCGGCGGCTACACGCTGCAGGTGGCGATGGAGCAGATGCAGTCGAAGGAGCTCGCTCCCGACGTTGCCAAGGCCATCGACACGTCCGCCTTCTCGGCCGTGGTCCGGCAGGACCTCGAGCCCGGGATGACGGAGCTGTTCGTCCGCAAGTTCCCACTGTTCGACTGGATCCCCCGGGAGCCGGCGAACGGCATCATCCACGCCTACCGGCAGCAGACCAGCTACGGCGATGCCGACTGGATCGGCGAGCTGGATACCGTGACCGACTCGCAGGGGACGTACGTTCGTGCGTTCACCAACATCGGCATCCTCGCCACCCGGCGCGGCGTGTCGCTGAAGGCCCTGTTCGCGGCGCGGCAGGCGGGGAACACGCCGAACCCCGAGAACCTCGAGCTCAACTCGGCCATGCTCGCCATGGCGTCGCGCTACCAGAAGACCATCCTCTACGGGAACTGGCAGGACCCGGCGGGGACGATCAACAACGAGCGCGGTCCATACGACGAGGACAGCTTCGACGGTCTTCGCTACCACCTCAACACCGCACGGGCAGTCAACGTCGACCCGGCCACGAACCCGGATACCTCTGGGTCCTACCGACGGGCATTCGACGCGGCAGCCCTCGAGGTGACCGAGGCCGGTGGGGCAGACCTCATCGCGTTCGGCGCCAATCAGGAGCGGATCTCGTTCAACGAGCAGTTCGACGACAAGATCATGATCCTGATGGAACAGTCGGCTCGTCAGATCACGGCTGGCGTCCGGGTTCCGGCCGTCCAGACGCTTGAGGGGATGATCCCGTTCTACGGCGTTCCGGGCGGGTTCAACTCGTCCTACGTCGCGACCGGGACGTACGGTGGCAACACCGTCCGTGACGTCTACCTGCTGGCCGACACCTCGATCTCGATCCCGTACCTCGGGTCAGACGGCATGACCGTCATCGAGATCCCGGTCGGAGTCAACGGGCAGCTCACCCGGCTGTTCATCGTGTTCATCATGGGCGGACTGGCCGTCAAGGTCCCGACGTTCATGAACAAGCTCCGGGTGAAGGTCGCGTAAGCGCCTTTCTCGGTCGTTACACTGGCGAGGGCCCCGGACCTACCATCGTTCCCCCGGCGGTGAGGTTCGGGGCCTTCTCAGAATGAGGGCCTCGTGGTAGCTGAAGTAGCGCCCATTGGCGGAGGGCCCGAGACAGGTGTCTCGGCACAGTATTCGACGACCCAGACGAGCACCGTCATCGGTCCGGCGATCTCTGCGTCGCAGCGGCTGGTCGTGACCTACCTCCAGATCGACTGGGATGGCCTGACCGAGGCAGCCATCGTGGTGTACTTCGGTACAGGGGCATTCGTCAGGGGGACCAACAAGGCGCTGTTCGACGGCGGCGGTCACCCGACAGCGAACAACCGAGGGGGCTTCGTGTCAGCCAAGCCGGATGGTTGGGCTGGAGGGGTGGACGAGGAGCTTAGGATCACGACATCGGATGCCATCGACCCCCTGAGCGTGACCTTCTGGTATTCGATCGAAGCGGCCTGAGGGAGAAGCATGCCGGGGATCAGAGTTCAGCACCCGACCCAGAAGAACGTCAGGTACATCGTGGTCGAGCCGATCCGGTATCCCGTGCCGTACGTCTGTACGCCACGTGAGTTCGGTGGCTGCGGGGAGATCCACGAGTTCAAGACCAACCACCTCAACCTCGACGAGACCGGTTCAGTGATCGTGTCGACAGGCGTGTTCGAGCGGATCAAGCGTCAGCTCGCGCTCGACGGTTTCGTCATCGCCAACGAGGTCAAGAAGCCGCCGGCGCTGGGGATCGGCATGGAACACAGGAACGGCCAAGGGAAGTGGGGCGATATTCAGATCGTCAGCTCCCCGCACAGCAAGGAGTCCAAGTAGATGGCTAACGCGCTCTATGTCTCGTTCCGCAACGGTGTCCTCGGTTCGCATGCGACGTACGTGGACATGGACGCGGATACCATCAAGGCAGTCCTGATCGACCACGGCACTGACACGCCGAACACGACCACGGACGACTTCTACAACGACATCTCTGCCGGCATCGTTGGCTCGCTGAGCTCCGCGCTCACGACCAAGACGATCGGCACGGTCGCCGCCGGCGTGTTCGACGCCGACAACGTGACCTTCACCGCCGTGTCGGGCGCTTCGGTCGAGTCGGTCAACCTGCTCAAGGACACCGGCGTCACCTCGACCAGCAACCTGATCGCCTACTGGGACACGGGGACCGGACTCCCGGTCACCCCGAACGGCGGCGACATCACCGTGACGTGGAACGCCTCGGGCCTGTTCACCTTCTAGCGCATGGCGCGCATCTACTACACCGGGTTCGAGACAGGAGTATCCGGTGTCATCAATCAGACCGAGACGACTGACGGCACCACTGCGGCGAGTGGGACTGTGGCTATTGTGTACACCACCTCCCCAGTGCATACCGGGTCAAAGTCCGCTTGGCTAAATCTCGCCAGTGGTCAAACCGGATATTTCACTCCGGTGGTGAACCGCGCAGCCCAGAACACATGGGCTCGGTTCTACTTCCGGGTCACTACCATGCCCACGGCTGATCGAGCATTCGCTGGTGAGATCCAAGCAAACGTTGCAAACCTTCGGTTGACCTCGACCGGGGCTGTTACCTACTACGACAACACGACTCTGCTGGCGACGTCGGATGTGCTGCTGACGACGGGCTCTTGGTACATGATCGAGTATCGAGCTGGATCAGCTACCGGAGTCTCACTCAGGATCAACGGCGCTGATCAGGGTGGGTCGATCACTCCCGCGACGGGCTTCAGGGGGATGTTGGGCAACCTTGCCGGTGAGGCGTCGGCGATCGAGGCGCACTACGACGACTACTCCATTGACGATGCGGCATGGTGCGGAGAGGGCGGCGTCGTCCTGCTCCTACCCACCGCGAATAGCGCAGTCGGAACTGGCTGGGTTGGTGGCGCTGGCGGGGCGGCGAGCTTCGCAGCCGTGGACAATGTTCCACCGGTCGGCGTGGCTGACACAGGAACGGACGCAAGCCAGATCCGCAACGCCACCGCCGCTGCGAACTCGAACTACGACGCCACGATGACCACGTACACCGCCGCCGGGATTACGACGGGCGCTGTGGTGAACTCGGTTGTGCCCATCGTCTGGACGGCCGCACCGGTTACGACGCAGGCAAAGGCCGGGACGGTCGGTGTCTCCAGTAACCCGACCATTGCCAATGTCAGCCTTGCAGCAGGTGGGACGTCTGGTGCGTTCTGGTCGGGTACCGCTGGCGGCACATGGCCGAACGGCTGGAAGTTGACGCGCGGGACGGTGACCGCCCTGCCAACGGTGACGCTGGGCACAGCACCAGTAATGCGGATTACTCAGGTTACGTCCAGCACACGCATCGCGATGGTCTGCTTCATGGCAATCTACGTGGACTTCACACCCCCGCGTGTCCCCTACTCCACGCCTTATCCTCAGTTGCTTGCTCACTAAGGAGGACTGATGTCGGTCTATTCGGTCACCATGCAGAACCAGACCATCATCGCGTCCTCGGACATGGTGATCATCCACACGGACTCGACACTGGCCTCGGGTGGCAGCAACATCCGCATCCTGCGCGCGTGGTGCAGCCAGAACGTGACCGAGGCGTCCGAGCAGCTGGGCATCATGCTCGCACTTCAGGCGTCAGCCTTCGGGACGTACACCTCGACCACGCCCACGCCGCACTTCATCGGTGGCAGGGTGTCGGGCATTGCGGGTGGCACGGCAGGGGCCGAGGGGACGGCGGGCACCGACGCATCAGCGAACGCCGGCGGCACGAAGACGCCGATCATCTATGACGGCTTCAACAACCTCAACGGCTGGCTGTGGGTACCCACCCCAGAGGAGCGGATCATCATCCCGGCCGATACCGCGAT
>Ga0207683_10001946_pt1 | contig 18284 bp, 15 predicted proteins | sample KBSM73metaG_FD_184333 | JGI IMG/M metagenome (GOLD analysis project Ga0207683, IMG submission 184333) | Miscanthus rhizosphere microbial communities from Kellogg Biological Station, Michigan, USA - KBS M7-3 metaG (SPAdes) (version 2) | ecosystem: Host-associated > Plants > Roots > Rhizosphere >... | reverse complement strand
CCGGCGGGAACACGCCGCGGCTGCGGCTGTCCGAGCGGGACAAAGGGCCGGGCTCGATCGGCGGGCTGCGCGGCCCGGGTGCCATGCGGCCGGCCGCCCGGCGCGAGCCCCAGCTCAAGCTGGGGCGGCCCGGACATCGGTCCCCGGCCAGCCTGGGCGCGGCGTTCGCCTCGGCCGGGCTCGGCGCGGGCACGGCCAGGGTCAGGTTCGGCGGCCGCCGCCGCCATGGCGTGCTCGGCGGCTCGCTGCTCGGCGGCTCGCGATCCGTGGGCCGCAGCGGTTCGGCGCGGCTCGGCTCCACCGGGCTTGGCTCCAGCAGGCTCGGCTCCAGCAGGCTCGGCTCCACCGGGTTCGGCTCCAGCAGGCTCGGCTCCACCGGGTTCAGCGGTTCGAATATGGGCCGGTCTCTGCTCGGCGGATCGGTGTTCAGCCGCACGTCCTCCTCCTCGCTGAGCCGGTCGGCTGTTTCCGGCCGGTCTCCATCCCTCGGCCTGGCCTCACCGTTCCGGCACCGGGGCAACCTGGCGGGCGGCGGCCTGACCGGGCATGCCCCCCGGTTTTCCAGGGGCAGCCCGCTGACCAGGCTCACCAGTGCCCTGCGCCGGTCGGGCGGGCCGAAGTCACCGGGCCGGGGCTGGCTGCGCGGCGTCTCCTCGCGCGGCGCTTTCTCACGCCGCAACTCAGTACGAAGCGGCTCACTAGGAAGCGGCTCGCTTGGCGGCGCGTCAATGAGCCGCCGCGCCTTCGGCAGCCGCCGGATCGGCCGCAACCCAGCCGGCCGCAGCCTGGCGGGCGGCAATCCAGCCGGCCGCGGGCTAACCGGCCGCGGGCTAACCGGTCGCGGGCTGGGCAGTCGCGGACTCGGCCACGCGGGCTCAGCCCGGCTGCGCATGCCGCGGCCGAAGTCCAGGCGGAGATGGCGCTCGGGAGGTTACCGATGAACCTGGCGTCGCGGCGTCGGCTGCTCGTGCTCTACGCGGTCGCGGCCGCCATGCTGATCTCGCTCGGCGGCAGGCTCTGGTACCTGCAGGTGATGAACACCACCGCCTTCACCAAGCTAGCCGCGGCGAACCAGACCAGGAACGTGATCGTGCCCGCGGTCCGCGGCCAGATCCTGGACGACGTGGGCAACCGCCTGGTCACCAACAAGACCGCCCTGGTCGTCTCGGTGGACATGATGAACCTGTCCCAGCAGCCCGGCGGCGCCACGCCGGTGCTGCACCGGCTGGCGCCCCTGCTCGGCATGTCCTACCAGCTGCTGTCGGACAAGACCCGGCTGTGCACCAAGGGCGTCCCGCAACCGTGCTGGGCGGGCTCGCCCTACCAGCCCATCCCGGTGGCGCAGAACGTCTCGCCCCGGATCGCGCTGCAGGTGATGGAGCAGCATAAGACGTTCCCCGGGGTGACCGCGCAGGTCCAGCCGGTGGTCCAGTACCCGATGCCGGGCGGGGCCAACCCGGCTCAGGTGCTCGGCTACCTGCAGCCCATCACCCCGGAGCAGGTCAAGAGCCGGCACCTGCCGGTGACCGGGTTCTCCGGCGTGGACCTGGTCGGCCAGGCCGGCCTGGAAGCCGAGTACGACAGCCAGTTGCGCGGCAAGGCCGGGACCCAGGTGGTATCGGTCAACGCCGCCGGTGACGTCACCGGCACCGTCAGCCAGACCGCGCCCGCCAACGGCGACGACCTCGTGACCAGCCTGAACGCTCAGGTCCAGACGGTGGCGCAGAATGCGCTCGACGGTGCCATCGCGCGGTCGCGGGCGTCAGGGAACGCCGCGAACCAGGGCGCGGCGGTGGTCATGACGACCACAGGCCGGGTGGTCGCCATGGCCAGCTACCCGGACTACGACCCCAGCGTGTGGACCGGTGGCATCTCCCAGCGGCAGTTCAACGCGCTGTTCGGCAAGTCCGGAGGGCAGCCGATCATCAACTGGACCACCCAGGGCCAGTACGCGCCCGGCTCCACCTTCAAGGTCACCTCGACCGCCGCCGCGGTAGCCGACGGGTACTCGCTGTACGGCCTGTACGGCTGCCCCGGCTCGGTCACCATCGCCGGGCACACCTTCGGCAACGACGGCGAGCCGAGCCTGGGCGACATGACCTTCAACGAGGCGCTCATCCAGTCCTGCGACACCGTGTACTACAACCTGGGATACGACATGTACCTCAGGGACAATCCGAAGGCCAACAGCAAGGCGTCGCCGAACGCCCCCATACAGAAGATGCAGAAGATGGAGCTGGACTGGGGCTTCGGCAAGACCACCGGCGTCGACCTGCCCGAGGAGTCCACCGGCACCATCCCGACCCGGCAGTGGCTGTACAACCTGTGGAAGGACAACGCCCACACCGGCCAGAACTGGTGCAAGAACGGCAAGCAGTACGGCAGCTACGTGCAGCAGATCGAATGGCAGGACTGCCAGAGCGGGTGGCAGTGGGAGCCCGGCCAGGCGGCCATCGCCGCGATCGGCCAGGGCTACATCACCTCCACGCCGCTTCAGCTGGCCAACGCCTACGCCGCCCTGGCCAACGGGGGCACGCTGTACAGCCCGCGGATCGGCAAGGCACTGGTGTCACCGACCACCGGCAAGGTCGTCCAGAAGATCAACCCGCCGGTGATCAGGCACCTGCCGGTCTCCGGCCGGACGCTGGCGTACATCCGCCACGCGCTGGCCGGGGTGGTGACCCAGGGCACCGCGGCGGGCGCCTTCGGCGGCTTCCCGCTGGACAAGGTGTGCGTGGCGGGCAAGACCGGAACCGCCCAGCTCTTCGGCAAGAACGCGACCTCGGTGTTCGCCTCGTTCGCGCCCTGCGACCACCCCAAGTACGTCGTGCTGGTCATGGTCCCGGACTCGGGCTACGGCGCCGACGTGGCCGCGCCCGCGGTGCGGCAGATCTGGGATGGCATCTACGGGCTCGAGGGTAAGAAGGCCGCGGTGGCCGGCGGCCTGGTGCCGTCCGCGCTGCCACAGATCACCACAACCGGGACGATCAAGCCGCCGTCCGGTTACGCCCAGTCGGACGGGGGGAAGTAATGCTGGGCCGTCCGACAAGCTACAGCCCGCGCGGTCTGACCACGCCGCGCCCGGGCGCGTTCGCCGCCCGACGGCCGCGCTCCCTGCTGGCCCGCGCCTTTGCCAGGAACTCCCCGCTGCGGCACATGGACTGGATCCTGGTCGTGGTGGTGCTGGGGCTGACCGCGATCGGCACCCTGCTGGTCTGGTCGGCCACCGAGCCCGGCCTGGACGCGGCGGGCCAGGACCCGCGGACGTACCTGAAGAAGCAGCTGCTCAACGTCGCGATCGGGTTGGTCCTCATGATCGGGGTCAGCCTGATCGACACCAGGCAGCTGCGGACCTGGGCGCCGTTCTTCTACGGCGGCACCGTGCTCGCCCTGCTGGCCGTGCTGACCCCGCTCGGCTCGGTGGTCAACGGCGCGCAGGCCTGGTTCTCCCTGCCGGGCGGCTTCCAGGTCGAGCCGAACGAGTTCGGCAAGATCGCGCTGATCCTGATCACCGCGATGATCTTCAGCCAGAGCCATCCCACCGCCTCGGGCGGCCCCCGCGTCCGGTCGCTATTCATCGCGCTGGCCTGCGCCGCGCCGCTGATCGGCCTGGTGGTGGTCGAGCCGGCCCTGGGCGTCGCCCTGGTGCTCGTGGTGGTGACCGCCACCATGATCGTCCTGTCTGGCCTGCGACTGCGCGTGATCGCCGCCCTCACCGGCGTGGTGGCGGTGATCATCGCCGCGGCGGGCGGCCTGGACCTGCTGAAGGATTACCAGCTCACCCGGTTCACCTCGTTCCTGCACCCGTCCCAGGACCTGGCCGGCGCCGGTTACAACGCGGCCCAGGCCAAGATCGCGGTCGGCTCCGGCGGGATGTTCGGCCAGGGCCTGTTCCACGGCCAGCTGGTGGCGGGCAACTTCGTCCCGTCCCAGCAGACCGACTTCATCTTCACCGTGGCCGGCGAGGAACTCGGCTTCGTCGGGACGATCGTGATCGTGTTCCTGCTGGGCGTGGTGATCCTGCGCGCGCTGCGCATCGCCACCCGGGCGGACGACCTGTTCGGCCTGCTCGTCGCGTCCGGGGTCGCGATGTGGTTCGCGTTCCAGTCGTTCGTGAACATCGGCATGACGATCGGCATCATGCCGATCACCGGGCTCCCGCTTCCGTTCGTCTCCTACGGCGGCTCCGCCATCTTCGCCGACATGATCGCGATCGGCCTGCTCCAGTCGGTGCATCGCCGCCGCACCGTGTTCGAGTAACCCAGCGCCCCGCCCGGCGCCGGTCGCCCTACTTCGGCCTGATCGAGATCGTGGTCACGTTCTTGTGGCCCAGCCCGGCGATGCTGACGGAGGAGTCGGTGAACTTGGACAGCGCGTCGATGGTGCCCTTGACGCCGTGGCCGGTGAACTGGATAAACGCCACGGTGCCGCCGGACTGGCTGATCACCGAGTTGACGGTGATCGTATAACCGGCCCGCGGCAGCGCCTGGGCGTAGAAGCTCGACACCTTGGCCGGGGTCACCCGGTCGAAGAAGACAATGGCCCCCGGGTCGCTGGAGACGTTCTCGACCACTTTCGCCCTGGCCGGAATCGGGAAGCTGCCGGACTCACCGCTCACCTTGATCGTGCGGCCGGCTAGGGCCGGACCCGCTTGGCTCACCGAGGCCAAGGCCGAGGCCGAGGCCGAAGACGAGTTACGAGCCGCGGGGCTCGTCGCGGCCGTGCTGGCCGTCGTGGTCCCGGCGGCGCACGCCGTCAGCGACAGGCTGGCCGCGCACGCGGCCAGGGCCACCGCGGCAGAGCGGTACGTATTCATGGGCTTCCTTAGCAGGCGCCTGAGTGAGGGGGAGGACGTGCAGGCGCTAAACCTAGAGGGTGTCATTCCGGGCGTGTCGCGATTGTGTCGCAGGTCGGCGACATCGGGCGATCTTGACACGGCCGGGCTCGGTCCGACGCGACCGCGGTCAACCCGGCCCGTTCGGCTACTCTGTTTTGATGCCCGCCGAATCGGTGTACCCCGACCTTGAGCCGCTGCTGCCGCGCGTGCGCAAGCCGATCCAGTACGTCGGCGGCGAGGTTGGCTCGGTGGTCAAGGACTGGGACGGCGCCGACGTCCGGTGGGCCCTGTGCTATCCGGACGCCTACGAGGTCGGCCTGCCCAACCAGGGCGTCCAGATCCTCTACGAGGTGCTGAACGAGCGCGACGGGGTGCTCGCCGAGCGCACCTACACGGTCTGGCCCGACCTCGAGGCGCTGATGCGCGAGCACGGCGTGCCGCAGTTTACGGTGGACAGCCACCGGCCCGTCGGCGCCTTCGACGTGCTCGGGCTGAGCTTCGCTACCGAGATGGCGTACACCAACCTGCTGACCGTGCTCGACCTGGCGGGCATCCCTCTTTCTTCTTCCGAACGGGCCGGGTCTCACCCCCTCGTGATAGCCGGGGGCCACGCGGCGTTCAACCCCGAGCCGGTGGCGGACTTCCTGGACGCGGTGGTGCTCGGCGACGGCGAGCAGGCCGTGCTGGCCATTACCGATGTGATCCGTGACTGGAAGCGGGCCGGGCGCCCCGGCGGCCGGGACGGTCTGCTGCTGCGGCTATCTGGAATCGTCTACGTTCCCCGCTTCTACGACGTAACCTATCACGCCGACGGCAGGATTTCAAACATAACTCCGAACCGCCCCGGCGTATCGCCCACAGTTTCGAAGCACACCGTGATGGACCTGGACGCGTGGCCGTACCCGCGCAAGCCCATCGTGCCGGTCGCGGAGACCGTGCACGAGCGGTACAGCGTGGAGATCTTCCGCGGCTGCACCCGCGGCTGCCGGTTCTGCCAGGCCGGGATGATCACCCGTCCGGTGCGCGAGCGGTCCATCGGCACGATCGGCTCGATGGTCGCCGAGGGCGTGGCGGCCAGCGGGTTCAGCGAGGTCGGGCTGCTCTCGCTGTCCAGCGCCGACCACAGCGAGATCAACGAGATCGCCGTCGACCTGGCCGACTGCTACGAGGGGACCAACGTCGGGCTGTCGCTGCCATCCACCCGGGTGGACGCCTTCAACATCACGCTGGCCAACGAGCTGAGCCGTAACGGGCGCCGGTCCGGGCTGACGTTCGCTCCCGAGGGCGGTTCGGAGCGGATGCGCAAGGTGATCAACAAGATGGTCACCGAAGAGGACCTGATCAGGACCGTCACCACCGCCTACGCCAGCGGCTGGCGCCAGGTGAAGCTGTACTTCATGTGCGGCCTGCCGACCGAGACCGACGCCGACGTGATGGCGATCGCGCAGCTGGCGCGCAAGGTCATCGCGGCCGGGCGGGAGGCAACCGGGCGGCGCGATATCAGGTGCACGGTGTCGATCGGCGGGTTCGTGCCCAAGCCGCACACGCCGTTCCAGTGGGCGGCGCAGTGCCCGGCGGAGGTCGTGGACGCACGGCTGCGCGCGCTCGGCGGCGCGCTGCGCGCGGACCGCGGCTACGGCAAGTCGATCGGGTACCGCTACCACGACGGGCAGCCCGGCCTGATCGAGGGGCTGCTGTCCCGCGGCGACCGCCGGGTGGGCGCCGTGATCCTGGCGGCATGGCGGGATGGCGCGCGGTTCGACGGCTGGAGCGAGTACTTCTCGTTCGAGCGCTGGCAGCGATGCGCGGACGAGGCGCTGGCCGGGGAGCCGGTGGATCTTGCATGGTATACTACGCGCGAACGTGATTACAGCGAGGTGCTCCCGTGGGATCACCTGGACGCGGGCCTTGACCGCGACTGGCTGTGGCAGGACTGGCAGGATTCCATCGCGCCCGAGGGCGCGGGCGAGGTGGAAGATTGTCGCTGGACGCCGTGTTATGAATGCGGGGTCTGTCCGGCCATGGGCACCGAGATCCAGGTTGGCCCCACCGGAGAGCGTCTCGACGGGAGGCGGCTGCTTCCCGTGGTCGGCGGGAGGTAGCGTGCCAGTGTCGGCCAGCACAGTGTCGGCCAGCGCAACGTCGGCCAACACGGGCCCGGCACCCACCAGGCCTGCGGTGCAGTATCTGGTGGTCCGGTATGCTAAGCGCGGGAAGATGCGTTTTGCCAGCCACAGGGACGTGGCGCGCGCCTTCGAGCGGGGAGTGCGCACGGCAGGGCTGCCGATCGCCTATTCTGCCGGGTTCACGCCGCACCCGAAGATTTCGTACCCGGGTGGTGCGCCGACCTGCGTGGCGAGCGAGGCCGAGTACCTGAGCCTTGCGCTGACTGCCCGGCAGGCGGAGGCGCAGGTGTGCCAGCGGCTGAACGCGGCACTGCCTGATGGGATTGATGTGATCGACGTGACCGAACTGGAGGGGGCTTCCGGGGGAGCGTCCCCCGGGGCCGGAACGACCTTCGGTCATCTGGAAGCCTCGGAGTGGGAAGTAGTTTTGCCCGGTGTGGAACCGGCGGCGGCGGGGCTAGCCGTCGCGGCCTTCCTGGCCCGGGACGAGGCGCCGGTGGAGCGCCTCACGGACAAGGGCGTCCGACGGCTTGACGCCCGTGCGGCCGTGCTCGAGATGTATGTCAGCGAGCACGCCGCCGCAATAGGTAATGAGGATTGCGCCATTCTTCGAATGGTTGTTCTACATACGGCACCTGCCGTGCGGCCCGAGGATGTAGTGACCGCGCTGTGCGGACAGGACGGCATCGCGCCGTCGTCGCCGTCCATGACCACCCGCCTGGCCCAGGGCCCGCGAGCCCTGCTGGCCGGTAAGGGCACGTCATGAGCGCGACACGGACGTACCGGGGCGCCGTACCCCTGAATTCAGAGACAGAGATAACGGCCCGGTGCTGCCGAGCCCGCGTGGTGACCGCGCGCGCTCAGGACCGCTCACGCGGTCCCGCCAGGGCCTACGTTGACAAGGAGCTCCCGTGCGGTGCGCGGTACCGCGCGCCCGGGAGCCTGACTGGAGATTGCCCGGATGCTCGACAGCGAGCTGCACGACACAGAATCACATGACAACACGACAGGCGGCCCTGGTGCCGGCGACATAAACCCGGCCCCGGCGGTGCCAGCGGCGGTGTTCCAGCCGCCGCAGGTGGTGTTCCAGCCGCCCGCGACGCGTCCCGAGCCCGCGGCGAAGCCCGAGTCCGCGCCTCCGGCCCGGCCGGAAACCGCGGGTCGGCCGGAAACCGCAGGCCAGACGGGACCAGCGGACCGGGCGGGATCGGCGGGCCCGGCCGGCAACGGCGATGGCGACGATGACGACGGCACCGGCACGGGACGTCGCCGCAGGCGGCGTTCGAGCCGCACCCGCGGCCGGACCGGCGACCAGGACACCGCGGCCGAGGGCACCGACGCACCGCCGGAGTCGCAGGGCAGTGAGCCAGGCCAGGACGCCCCCGGCGGCGCAGCCGGCTCGGGCAGCCCCGCCGGCACAACCAGCTCAGGCGGCAGCGCCGACGGCGGCCAGGGCGAGAGCCGGCGGTCGTCCTCCCGTAGCCGCAGCCGCAGGACCGCCAAGGGCGGCGCCGGCGGGGACGGGACGGACGCCCAGACGGACACATCGGCGGCCGAGGCTCCGGCCGATGACAGCGGCGACGGCGACGCCGGGTCGGCCGACGGCGACGGCGACGTCGGGGGCAGCGGCCGGCGCCGGCGGCGCAAGCGCCGCCGGGGTTCGGCCGGGGACGGTCCCGACGCTCCCGGCTCGGACGACCCGCCGGACACCGTCGTGCACGTGCGTGAGCCGAACGGGAGCGACGACGTCCGCTCGGTCAAGGGTTCCACCAGGCTCGAGGCCAAGAAGCAGCGCCGCCGCGAGGGCCGGGAGACCGGCCGCCGCCGGCCGCCGATCATCACCGAGTCCGAGTTCCTCGCCCGCCGCGAGTCGGTCGAGCGGTCCATGGTGGTCCGCCAGCGCAACGACCGCACCCAGATCGCGGTGCTCGAGGACGGCGTGCTGGTCGAGCACTACGTGAACCGGTCCAGCCACCAGTCCTACGTCGGCAACGTCTACCTGGGCAAGGTCCAGAACGTGCTGCCGTCGATGGAGGCCGCCTTCGTGGACGTCGGCAAGGGCCGCAACGCGGTGCTCTACGCCGGCGAGGTGAACTTCGACGTCAGCGGCCTCGAGGGCCAGCCCAAGCGCATCGAGTCGGCGCTCAAAGCGGGCCAGTCGGTGATCGTGCAGGTCACCAAGGACCCGGTCGGTCACAAGGGGGCCCGGCTGACCAGCCAGATCAGCCTCCCAGGGCGCTACCTGGTCTACGTGCCCGGCGCGTCGATGACCGGCATCAGCCGCAAGCTGCCCGACACCGAACGCAACCGCCTCAAGCAGATCCTCAAGAAGGTGATGCCGGAGAACGCGGGCGTCATCGTGCGCACCGCGGCCGAGGGGGCCGCCGAGGAGGAGCTGTCCCGGGACGTTTCCCGGCTCGCCGCCCAGTGGGAGGCGATCGAGAAGAAGTCCAAGACGGCCAGCGCCCCCGCGATGCTCTACGGCGAGCCCGACCTGACCATCCGCGTGATCAGGGACGTGTTCAACGAGGACTTCAGCAAGCTGGTGGTGTCCGGCGAGGAAGCCTGGGACGTGGTCGACGAGTACGTCAGGTACGTCGCCCCGCACCTGGCCGACCGGGTCACCCGCTGGCAGGGCGACCGCGACGCATTCGCCGAGTACCGCATCGACGAGCAGCTGGCCAAGGCGCTCGAGCGCAAGGTCTGGCTGCCCAGCGGCGGTTCGCTGGTCATCGACAAGACCGAGGCCATGACCGTGGTCGACGTCAACACGGGCAAGTTCACCGGCCAGGGCGGGAACCTGGAAGAGACCGTCACCAGGAACAACCTCGAGGCCGCCGAGGAGATCGTCCGCCAGCTCCGGCTGCGCGACGTGGGCGGCATCGTCGTCATCGACTTCATCGACATGGTGCTGGAGAGCAACAGGGAACTGGTCCTCCGGCGGCTGCTGGAGTGCCTGTCCCGGGACCGGACCAAGCACCAGGTCGCCGAGGTGACCTCGCTCGGCCTGGTCCAGATGACCAGGAAACGCGTCGGCGCCGGCCTGCTCGAGGCCTTCTCCACGCCGTGCGAGTGCTGCAACGGCCGCGGCGTCATCCTCACCTTCGATCCCGACTCCGACGGCCACGCCACGCAGCACACGCACTCCCGCGGCCACGGCAACGGCGGTCACGGGAATGGCGGTCACGGGAATGGCGGTCACGGCAACGGCGGCCGCGGACCCAGCCCGGCCATGGTCGCCGCCCGCGCCCGTTCCGCCGAGTCCTCCGCGCCCGCGGAGCCCTCGGCCAGCGCCCCCGCCGACACGTCCCCCGCGGACGCCGCTGGCGCCCCGGCCATCGCCCCGGGTCCGGCGCTGGTCCCGGCCTCGGCCGACAGCGCCGACCCGAACGCCACCCAGGTGGCCAACGGCCAGGTCCCGGACACCGAGCGCGAGCCCGCGCGCTCCAGCGGTCGCCGTCGGCGCCGCAAGCCCTCCGCCGCCGCGGCTCCGGCCACCCCAGCCGACACCTCGGCCACCCCAGCCGATGCCCCGGCCAGCCAGGTCGACATCACGCAAGCCCCAACCACCCCGGACACCTCGGCCACTACCTCTGCCGCCCCAGCCAGCCCGGGTACCCCGGCCGCCTCGAATTCCTCCCCGGTCCCGGTGACCTCGGGTGCACCAGAGCCACCGAGACCAGAAGCATCCGCCGAGATGCCCCCAGCCCAGGGCGGCGCTCAGGGCGGTGCCGAATAGCATCCGCACCACCGAGCTCACGCGTTACGCAACGATGCCTTTGTCGCGAGAGCCCGGAAAATAGCGTGGTGGATCGGGGCTTCGTGGTTGATTGGGTGCACTCTGGACCCCCGGATCAACCGCATAGCCCCAATCAACCACGTTAAATCGGACAAAAGGGACAGGATGTGCCCGCCGCGAGCATCAGCCTGCGGCCCCAACCCAAGATCACGGCAGCCGAACGGCCCGGGTTCGTGTTGGCGCTGAGGTCTGGTAGCCTTGGCGGTCGGGAGTAAGCCCGCTGCGCGGGCGCCCGTGTGCACGTTCAAGCGAGCCCGCCGTGGTGACACCGGAGTTCCGAGGCACGCTAGGAAGCGCAAACGAAAGAGAGAGTTCTCGGGTGTACGCGATTGTGCGCTGCGGCGGCAGGCAGGAGAAGGTCGCGCTGGACGACGTCGTCACCGTCGACAAGCTGCCTGGTGAGGTCGGTTCGAGCATCACGCTCGCGGCCTTGCTGGTGGTAGACGGCGACCGGGTCATCAGCGACCCCGCCGAGGTCGGCCGCTACCAGGTCACGGCGGACATCGTCGGTGACGCGGCTGGTCCCAAGATCAATATGATCCAGTACCGGAACAAGACCGGCTACCGGCGCCGCCTTGGCCACCGGCAGCGGTACACCCAGGTCCGGATCACCGGCATCGGCGACACCAAGCCGAAGGCCAAGGCAAAGGCCACAGCGAAGGCCACGGCGAAGGCAGAGGAGGCCTGAGATGGCACACAAGAAGGGCGCCTCGTCCAGCCGCAACGGCCGCGACTCGAATGCCCAGCGCCTCGGCGTCAAGCGTTACGGCGGCCAGGTCGTGAACGCGGGCGAGATCCTCGTCCGTCAGCGCGGCACGCACTTCCACCCCGGCAACGGCGTCGGCCGCGGCGGCGATGACACGCTGTTCGCGCTGGTCGGCGGGACGGTGAATTTCGGCAAGGTCCGCGGTCGCCGGGCCATCAGTGTCGTCCCGGCCGAGCCGCAGGAATAGCGGCTCGCCGGGCACAGCGTAAAACACGGAGGCGGGCCGGGCTACCTGGCCCGCCTTTCCTATGCGAGAACGAGGAATCACAGTGGCGGAGTTCGCCGACCGGGTCACGCTGCAGGTGCAGGCCGGCCACGGCGGAAACGGCTGCGCCTCGATTCACCGGGAGAAGTTCAAGCCGCTGGGCGGCCCGGACGGCGGCAACGGCGGCCGTGGCGGTGACGTGATCCTCGAGGTGGATGCCAGCTCGGCCACCCTGCTCGACTTCCACCGCCGGCCGGTTCGAAGGGCCGGCAACGGCCGGCAGGGAGAGGGCTCGAACCGGACCGGCGCCGACGCCGCCGACCTGGTCATCCCGGTGCCGAACGGGACCGAGGTCAAGACCGCGGACGGTGAGGTTCTCGCCGACCTGATCGGGGTCGGCACCCGGTTCGTCGCGGCGGCCGGCGGCCGGGGAGGCCTCGGCAATGCGGCCCTCGCGAGCCCGCGGCGCAAGGCGCCCGGGTTCGCGCTCAAGGGCGAGCCGGGGGAGCAGCGCGATCTCATCCTCGAGCTGAAGACGGTGGCCGACGTCGGGCTGGTCGGCTTCCCGAATGCCGGGAAGTCAAGCCTGATCTCGGCGATGTCCGCGGCCCGGCCGAAGATCGCGAACTACCCGTTCACCACCTTGATCCCGAACCTCGGCGTGGTCGAGGCCGGGGACGTCCAGTTCGTCGTGGCCGACGTGCCCGGCCTGATCCCGGGCGCCAGCCGGGGCAAGGGCCTCGGGCATGACTTCCTGCGGCACGTGGAGCGATGCTCCATCCTGGTCCACGTGCTCGACTGCGCCACCGAGGAGCCGGGCCGCGACCCGATTACCGATCTGGACGCCATCGAGGAGGAACTGGCCGCCTACGGCGACGCGACCGGTGCCGCGCTGCTAACCCGGCCGCGCCTCGTCGCGCTGAACAAGATCGACGTCCCGGCCGCCCGCGAAATGGCCGACATGGTCAAGCCGGAACTCGAAAAACGCGGCTACCAGGTCTTCGAGATCTCCGCCGCCACCGGCGAGGGACTGCGCCCGCTGGGCTTCGCCATGGCCGCGCTGGTCGCGGCCGACCGGGCCGCCCGCCCGGCCGAGCAGCCCGCCGAGCGGAGGCGGGTCAGGGTCAAGGTGCAGGCCGCAGACGAGCCCGGCTTCGAGGTGGTCAGGCTCGGCGACAGCTTCCTCATCATGGGCGAGAAGCCGCGGCGCTGGGTCCAGCAGACCGACTTCAGCAACGATGAGGCCGTCGGCTACCTGGCGGACCGGCTGGCCCGCCTGGGCGTCGAGGTAGCCCTCGCCGAGGCGGGCGCCGAGCCGGGTGCCGAGGTCCTGATCGGCGACCCGGATGACGCCGTGGTGTTCGACTGGGATCCCGCCGCCCCGATGGCCAGCGGTGCCAGCGGTGCCCGCGGATCCGGCCCGCGCGGCCGGCACGGCCCGCGCGGCACCGACCCCCGGCTGTCCCCGTGACCGTCCCGGACACCGCGACCGCCGAGCGCGCCGACATCGCCACCGCGACGCGGGTCGTGGTCAAGGTCGGCTCCTCGTCGCTGACCACGCCGGACGGCGAGATCGACGGGATGAGGATCGGCGCGCTCGCCGCGGCGCTGTCCGCCCGCAGGCAAGACGGCGGTCAGGTCGTCCTGGTCTCCTCGGGGGCGATCGCGTCCGGGCTGGCCCCGCTCGGCCTGTCCAAGCGCCCCCGCGACCTGGCCACCCAGCAGGCGGCGGCCAGCGTCGGCCAGGGCCTGCTGATCGCCAGGTACACCGCCGCCTTCGCCCGGCACGGCATCCGCACCGGCCAGGTCCTGCTGTCCGCCGACGACCTCATGCGCCGGACGCACTACCGCAACGCCCAGCGCACCCTGGACCGGCTGCTCGAGCTCGGCGTGCTGCCCGTGGTCAACGAGAACGACACGGTGGCCACCGACGAGATCAGGTTCGGCGACAACGACCGGCTCGCGGCGCTGGTCGCGCACGTCACCCGGGCCGGCGCGCTCATCCTGCTCTCCGACGTCGACGGCCTGTACGACGGCGACCCGCGCCGCGGCGAGGCGCAGCGGATCACCGAGGTCAGGGACCGCGCTGACCTGGACGGAATCAGGCTGGGCCGCGGTCTCAAGGCGGGCCAGGGCATCCAGGGCACCCAGGGAACCCAGGGCGCCCAAGGTACTCAGGGGAGCCAGGACAACCGGAAGGCCCAGGGCATCGGCGGGATGGCCACCAAGGTGGAGGCGGCGATGATCGCCTCCGCGGCCGGCATCCCCACCGTGGTGGCCGACGCGGCCAGCGCCGCGACCGCGCTCGGCGGCGGGTCGGCCGGCACCTACTTCGCCGCCGCCCGCGGCCGCCGCCCGGCGACCAGGCTGCTCTGGCTCAAGCACGCGGCCGTGGCCCACGGCAGCCTCCGCCTGGACCACGGCGCGGTCGAGGCCGTCGTGAAAAGGCGCGCCAGCCTGCTGCCGGCCGGCATCACCGGCGTCGAGGGCACCTTCGACGCCGGCGACCCGGTCAACCTCCGCGACGAGAACGGCACGATCGTCGCGCGCGGCCTGGTGAACTATGACGCGACCGAGATCCCCGGCCTGATGGGCCGCTCCACCAGATGGCTGGCGAGCAAGCTGGGCCCCGAATACGAACGCGAGGTCGTCCACAGGGACGACCTCGTGATCGTGTTAGCAGCGCCAGCCCGGGGGACGACCCCGACCGCTAGTTGTCGTCGTTGCCGCTGTTGCCGCCAGGGCCGCCAGGGCCGCCGGGTCCGCGGTTCTGCAGGCGGTCGAACAGGCCGCCAGCCGCCCGGGCCCCGGTCTCGGCTACGCCGCGGAAGATCCCGATCAGCGGGTCCTGGGACCGGTTCCACGATTCCTGGTAGGACTTGGCCGCGTTCCTGACCTCCTCGCCGACCGAGGCGCTGCCGTCGTCCTCCCGGCGCGGGTAGTCGCCGTTGAGGATGCGCTCGTACTCGCCGTGGGTGGCCCAGTAGTCGAGCTCGGCGAACCTGACCACCGCGAACGGATGGGTGGTGCCCTGCAGCTGGAGGATCTTCAGAACGCTGTCGCGCAGGTCGGGCACTGCGTCGTACTCGTGCGCCTGCTCGCGGAACGCGTCCGGGTTCAGCTCGGACAGCTGCGCACCGCCGGCCAGCTTCATCAGTACCCGGCGGGAGGCGTCCAGGTCCTGGCCCGCCAGCAGCCCCGCACGGTCACAGGACAGCTCGGACTTGCGGAACCACTCCTCCAGGCCCCAGATGATCGCCGTGAGAGCGAGGGCGATCGGCAGGAACGCGGCCCGCGCCGCCAGCCTGAGCAGGATCACCAGCATGGTGCGGTAGACCGCGTGCCCGGACAGGATGTGGCCGAGCTCGTGCCCGATCACCGCGCGGAGCTCCTCGGCGTCGAGCAGTTCCACCATGCCGGTGTTGATCACGATGAACGGCTTGTCCCGGCCCAGCGCCATCGCGTTCACGAGCGGCGTCTGCATGACGTAGCACTCGGGCACCTCGGGCAGGTCCAGGATGTACGCCCCGTCCCTGACCATCTCGTGGATGTGCGGGAACTGGCGCTCGGAGACCCGGACGCTGCTCCCGAGGTACGTCAGCCGGAAGGCCCGCTCATTGAACAGGCCGAACAGCCTCTTCAGCAGTGTGTCGAACCCGCTGAGCTTGCGCAGCGCCACTAGCGCGGAGCGGTCGGCGGGATGCTCGTAGGCGCGGGACGAGATGCCGGTCAGCCGGACTCGCGCGCGATCAGGCACTGAAGTCATATCTCGTATGGTAACCCCCACGCCGGCCCGTTGGGCCGGTATGCGACGCCGGTACGATACAACGGCATGAGGGACCGCTAGGCATGCGCCGGATCGGAGTGATGGGCGGCACGTTCGACCCCGTCCACCATGGTCACCTGGTCGCCGCGAGCGAAGTCGCGCACGACTTCACGCTGGACGAGGTCATCTTCGTGCCGACCGGAGAGCCGTATCAGAAGGACCACCGTCAGGTCTCCCCGCCCGAGGACCGGTACCTGATGACGGTCATCGCCACCGCGTCCAACCCCAAGTTCAGCGTCAGCCGCGTCGACATCGACCGGGGCGGACCCACCTATACCATCGATACGCTGCGCGACCTGCGCGGCGCGGCCGCGCCGGAGGACGAGTTCTTCTTCATCACCGGCGCCGACGCGCTGGCCGAGATCCTGACCTGGCACGACGCGGACGAGCTATTCACCCTGGCGCATTTTGTAGGCTGTACCCGACCAGGACACCGGCTGTCGGGGGCGGGCCTGCCAGACGGGAAGGTCAGCCTGGTGGAGATCCCGGCGCTGTCGATCTCCTCGACCGAGTGCCGCGCCCGGGTCGGCGCGGGCCAGCCGGTCTGGTACCTGGTCCCCGACGGGGTGGTGCAGTACATCGCCAAGCGCGGCCTGTACGCCAAGGTGGATGACACCCCGGCATGAGAGGGTAATAAAGGACTCAGGACCCCTACCGAGGAGGCCGGCAAGCACTCGTGACTGCCACACCGAGGGCCGTCGAGCTTGTGGAGACCGCGGCGCTGGCCGCGGCGGACAAGCTGGCCGACGGCATAATCGCCTATGACGTGAGCGATCAGCTCGTTATCACCGACGCGTTCCTGCTCTGCTCGGCGCCGAACGACCGCCAGGTCAAGGCCATCGTCGACGAGATCGAGCTGCGGATGCGCCAGGCGGGCGCGAGCCTGGTCCGCCGCGAGGGCGAACGGGAGGGCCGCTGGGTGCTCCTTGACTACCTCGACGTGGTCATCCACGTGCAGCACTCCGAGGAGCGCACCTACTACGCGCTCGAGCGGATCTGGAAGGACTGCCCGGCGATCCAGCTGCCCGAGCTGAGCGTGAACCCCGGGAGGACGCCCTGAGCGAGCCGTCGCGGCCCGTCCGGCTGGTGCTGTGGCGGCACGGCCAGACGGTGTGGAACGCCGAGCGCCGGTTCCAGGGACAAAGCGACATCCCGCTCGACGAGGTCGGCCAGGCGCAGGCCGGACGGGCCGCGCGGCTGCTCGCCGCGCTGCGCCCGGACCTGATCGTCGCCTCCGACCTGAGCCGCGCGGCCCAGACCGCGGCCCCGCTGAGCCGGCTGACCAGTCTCGAGGTGACCCTCGACAAGGACCTGCGGGAACGGTCCGGCGGCCGCTGGGAAGGGCTGACCGACACCGAGATCAGGACCCGCTACCCGGCCGAGCACGCGAGCTGGACCCCGCCGGACGGGGAGCCGTCGGCCGTGGTCGCCGAACGGGTGGCGGGCGCGCTGCTCCGCGTGGCCGAGGCCGTCTCGGATCCCGCGATGACCACCGGCCTGGCCGTCGTGGTCAGCCACGGCGCCGCGCTGCGGCTGGGCATGTCCCGGCTGCTCGGCATGCCGGAGGACCTGTTCGGCGTGCTCGGCCCGCTGTCGAACTGCTCCTGGTCGGTCCTCGGCCGCCGGCACGGCCGCTGGCGGCTGGTCGAGCACAACGCCGGCACCCTGCCCGAGCCCGTCGTGCTCAGTGACGACCGTTGAACGACATTAGTACCGAACGGGCCGGGCGATCCGTCTCCCTGACCTGGTACGGCCAGGCCGGGTTCCGCCTGGCGGCGGGGAGCAGCCGGGTGCTCATCGACCCGTTCCTGACCGACCGGGACGATCGCAACTACCGGCCGCCTGCCCGCGCGGCGGACTTCGCCGACGTCACCTTGGTGCTCTGCACCCACGAGCACGTTGACCACCTGGACCTGCCGTTCCTGCGCGAGTTCTGCGCGGTCAACTCCGCCGCGCCGATCGTGGTGCCGCTGCCGGTGGTCGAGGTCGCGGCCGCGGGCGGGATCGACCGCGCCCGGCTGGCCGGCGCGGCGCCGGGGGAGGAGCTGCACGACCGGGACGTGACCGTGCACCCGCTGCCGGCCCTGCACGGGATCGGCGGCGACGAGCCCGTGGTGTACGAGTTCGCCCGGGACGGCGGCCCGGTCAGGTTCCTCGGCTACGTGCTGGAGATCGGCGGCGTCCGCCTCTACCATTCCGGTGACTGCCTGGTCTATCCCGAGCTCCCCGCCACCTTGTCGGCGCTCACGCCCGACGTGCTGATGATCCCCATCAACGGCCGCGACCACATGCGCGAGGCCCGCGGGATCGTCGGCAACATGAACGAGACCGAAGCCGCCTGGCTCTGCGCGCAGGTCGGCCCCTCCTACGTCATCCCCATGCACTACGAGTGCATCGCCGGCAACACCGGCAGCCCTGGCCACTTCACCACCCTGATCCGCGACTCCGAGACCCCCGCCACCGTCCTGGCCCCCGCCCGCGCCACCCCCCTCACCCTCACTCTCCCCTAGCGTGCTGCAGACTTTGCGCCATGGTCATCCAGACTCCCGATCAGCGGCTGCGAGTATTCGTGAGCTCTACGCTGGGGGAGCTTGCCGCCGAGCGGCGGGCGGTCGCCCGCGCCATCTCGGCGCTGCGGCTGACCCCCGTGATGTTCGAGGCCGGTGCGCGGCCGCACCCGCCGCGGGAGCTATACCAGGCCTACCTGGCCCAGAGCGATGTGTTC
>Ga0207683_10001944_pt1 | contig 18296 bp, 9 predicted proteins | sample KBSM73metaG_FD_184333 | JGI IMG/M metagenome (GOLD analysis project Ga0207683, IMG submission 184333) | Miscanthus rhizosphere microbial communities from Kellogg Biological Station, Michigan, USA - KBS M7-3 metaG (SPAdes) (version 2) | ecosystem: Host-associated > Plants > Roots > Rhizosphere >... | reverse complement strand
CGGCTGCTCTTCGGTCACCAGCCGTGCTCATGCGGCGGCGGGCACACTAGCCTCGCTTTTTCGTGCGGCAGGTTTTGGGGTGGTTGGGGCCGATGCTGGCTGGCCTGTGGGGCCTGATTGTGCTGGATGGGTATGACGAATCGGCCGGTGTCGCTCGGTGGGCGGGCTTTCCAGGGCCGAAGGGTCTTTCGGGTCGGTTGAACAGTTGATGCGGGCGTTTAAGGGAAGGCGGCGCGGAGTCGGTGCCAGCTTTCAGAGATTGCGGCCGCCCACCGCCAGGTGGAGTCGATCCGCAGTCGAATCTGACGGGCGCCTCGGGTGATTCGTGCCGCGACGTGCAGGACCCGGTATCGGAACGTTTCGATCTCGCAGCGCGCCAGATCGGGATGCTCGGCGAAGCCGATGAGTTTGGCCCAGGCCACCAAATCTGTTGCCGCCAAGATGATTTCCAGCCAGGCCGCGTTCGCCTCGGCGCGGTGACAGGGCAGGTTGGCCAGCCCGGTGGCCTTGGCCTGACGGATCCGGTCCTCCACCCGGGCGTGCTGGCGGTGGCGCAGTTCGAGCCCGCCGAGTTGGCCGGGGACCACGCCGGGTGGGGTGTCGGTGATGAACGCGGTCACTCGCAGCCCGTCGGAATCGGTGAACCGCAGCTGCGCTCCGGGATGCGGGCGTTCCTTACGCAGGATCAACCGGGTTCCGGCCGGCCAGCTGCTCAGGTCCACCAGGTCGGTGGCTTCGGCGACCCAGGCGCCGTCACGGATGGCGCCGCCGTCCTCGATCGCCGGATACCAGCCGTCGGCGGTGTTGAGGACTTCCACCGCATCCTGCACGCGGGCATCCACGGCGTAGCCGAAGGAGAACCCCACCCCCCGCGCGCGGCACGTCTCGGCGAAGTCGTGGGTGGCGCCGGCCGAATCGCAGCGCACCAGAATCTGTTGCGCGCCGGGGTCGTCGGGGTCGGGCCGGTAGTCTTCGGGCAGCGACTCCAGCGCCCACCCCAGCACCGTGATGTGGTCGGCGGCGGTATTGCTGCCGGCGTTGCCCGGTCGCAGCAGCCCGGTCAACGCTTCCCCATCGGCGATCTCGGGACGGTCCAAAAACGCCAGCAGCGAGTGATGGCCCCAGGTCTTCTTCCAGGTCGCGGCCGCGCCTTCCTTGTTGTCGGAATGGTCGATCGTGATGGTGGCATCGATATCGATATGCAGCCACTGACCCGGCGGTGGTGCCGCCCCGGCAGCCCACGCCGCCGCACGGGCGTGCGCGCGAGCGGCCCGGATACCGGGCAGGTGTGCCGCGTCGATGCGGGCATCGGCCAGCCGCCACATCGTGGTCGTCGACGCCGCGGCGCCAAAGACATGCTCCCGATCCCCGCAGCGCTGCCCGACGCCGTCAATGCAGTCCGCCCCGTCGGCCACCGCCGCGACCAGGTCGGCGAACACCGCACCCGGCGAATACATCCACGGACCTCGATACGTGTCCGCCAATACGGCCGTCACCTGCGCCGAAAGCCCAGTCACATCAGCCAGTTCACGCAGCATCCCCATCCCGGCATGCGACACGACACCATGACCATCCGCGGACACCTTCACCCGCGAAACCGCTACGCTACCCTTCACCTAGAAAGTGCCTTCCCGCCAGCATTACGGAACCTTGAGAAGTCCCATCATGCCTTGCAGGACAGGCACTTTCGCTTATCAGCACCCAGACACGCACGCGTTTCGCGAAAAATCCAGGCTAGCGCGCCATCGTCGAATCGGGTGCACTCCAGTCGGTCGACACGAAGCGGTGGCGGATCAGCCAGTCGTCGCCGTCGGGCACGAAGACGTCGCGGTAGCGGCCGTAGTGGTCGAGACCGATCTCAGTGACGACCGTGAAATAGCAGGCGACGCGCGCCTCGTCCGGACGCACGTCGGTGAAGCGGATGTTCGTCACGTTGTGCCGCACGATCCGCTTTACGCCCGACGCCTGCGCGGTCGCAGTCGCTGCGGCTACCGCGCCACCGAGAAGCTCGACGATCGCTGTGCGTCCCCGGACCGACCCCCGTTCGCCCAGCTCGAGCTCGCCGTCTTCGCAGAATGTTTGAGCGAGCTCATCGAGTCGCAGCGCGTCGCCCGACCAGTTGTAGCGGGCCAGTGTGTCCCTGATGCGTTCGCGAGCCACCAGCTCCCAAAGCTCCATGACTGGAACCGTAAACCAGCTATGGTCGCGCCATGGCTACCAGCGATTCCCGTGAGGTTGTGATCGAGGCGAGTCCGGAGGAGATTCTCGACGTCATCGCCGACGTCGAGTCGACGCCGACATGGTCCCCGCAGTACCAGAGCGCTGAGGTCCTGGAGGCATACGACGACGGCAGGCCCAAGCGCGTCAAGATGAAGGTCAAGTCCGCGGGCATCTCCGACGAACAGGTCGTGGAGTACACCTGGACGGACAACAAGGCGAGCTGGACCCTGATCTCCGCGGGACAGCTGAAGGCGCAGGACGCCAGCTACACCCTCACCCCGGACGGCGACAAGACCAAGGTCAAGTTCGACATCGCCATCGACCTGTCGGTGCCGCTGCCGGGATTCGTGCTCAAGCGGGCCATGAAGGGCGCGATGGAGACCGCCACCGACGGACTGCGCAAGCAGGTTCTCAAGGTCAAGAAGGGCGGCTGATGAGGGCGAACTCGCCATAACTCCGCGTGAGCTCAGCGCGGCTTTTACGCTCATTGGCGTGCGATTATCGTGGCCGTTGATTGGTCGCTCGGGGGAGATGCGATCGATTGAGGCCGCCCTCTCGGCTTCGGATGTCGCAGGCGTTCTTATTTGCGGTTCATCGGGCGTTGGGAAGAGTCGAATCGCCCGTGAGGCGTTGTCGGGAGCCGCGTCGGAGGGCTGTGAGACCCGGTGGACGGTCGGGTCATCCTCGGCGCAGACGATTCCGCTCGGCGCTTTCACAGCGTGGGCGCCGTCGGGAGTAACCGACACAGTTCAGTTGCTGCGAGGGGTGGTGGAGGCGCTGACGGAGGTGTCGTCAGGCGCCAAGGTGATCGTGGGCGTCGATGACGTGCACCTGCTCGATGATCTGTCGACTTTCGTAGTGCACCAGATCGTCCAGCGCAGCGCGGCGAAGGTGATACTCACCGTGCGAGACGGTGCACCGATCCCGCCCGCGGTCCAGGAAATCTGGAAGGTCGCCCAGTTCGACCGGCTCGACGTACGGCCCCTGTCGCCCGACGAAACCACCATGCTGCTGTCGGAGACGCTAGAGGGAAGGGTGGACAAGGATGCTGCTGAGCGGCTGTGGAAGCTGACTCGCGGCAATGCCCTGTACCTGCGGAACATCGTCGAGCAAGAGGTTGCCGACGGGCGACTTGTGGACGAGCACGGCTATTGGCGGTGGATCGGTGATCCGATGATGCCGCCCGGCCTGGTCGAGCTCATCGAATCCCGCATCGGCGACCTGCCCGCGCCGGTCAGCGATGTGATCGACGTGCTGGCCGTGGGGGAGCCGATCGAACTGGCGGCCCTGACGCGGATCACCGATGCAGCCGCGGTCGAGGAAGCCGAAACCCGTGGCCTGATCACACTCGAGCCCGCCGGCGGCGGCATCGAGGTGCGGGTGGCACATCCGCTGTACGGACGGGTACGCCGCAGGCGCGCCGCGCACAGTCGGCTACGGCGGCTGCGCGGACTGGTCGCTTCCGAACTGGCCGCATCCAGTGACCACGATGACGTACGAGTCGCCGTGCGCCGCGCGACCTTGAGTCTCGATTCGGACCTGACACCTGACCCGGACCTGCTCATCAACGCGGCGCACGGCGCCGTCTGGCTTGCGGACCTCAACCTCGCCGACCGACTCGCTGAGGCGGCCATCCACGCCGGGGCTGGACCGGAGCCGAACTTCGTTCGCGCACATGCGTTGTCGTGGTTGGGCCGCGGCGAGGAAGCCGAGGCTGTGCTCGCGGGAATCCCTGTCAGCCAGTTGACCGAAGGCGACCGCGCGAGATTGGCGTTCCTGCGGTCCAGCAACGCACTGTGGGCGCAGGGGGATCCTGCGCGCGCGAAGGACCTCATCGACGAGGCGTCGCGCGTTACACCACCGCAAGCCCGCACCTACATCGACGCATTCCTCACGGTGTACTGGTTTGCGATGGACCAACCGGACGCGGCGGTGCAGGCTTCGAAAAGCCTTGCGCTGGAGGACCTGCCCGTCGTCGGGGCCGAGATAGCGTGGGCACTCGCCCAGATATCCGCGGATGCCGGGCGCACTGCTGAAGCCGTGGCCGCTGCGGACGCGGGGCACAGCGTCGCGACTCGCACTCTCGACGCTCCACACATGAGATTCAACATCGCTGACGCAGAAGTCAGCGCGCTTCTGCTGGCCGGCCAAGTCACGGATGCGCTTGGGGTCGCCGAGAGCACGCGCCAAGAGGCAGCCCATCTGCCCGGGGCGGCCCAATTACTCGGTGCTGCCGTGGCCGGCCGGGCCGCGCTTGGTGCCGGCGATCTGCACAGTGCTTGCCTTCTGCTGGAACAGGCAGTCGAAGAGTTGTTGGCGTCGCATCCTATCGGCTGGGGGTACCGCTACAACGTGCCACGAACGATGGCGCTCGCGATGCGTGGCTTGACCGACGAAGCAACCGCCGCGCTCGCCGCGCTTGACGGTGTGCAACGCCGATTCCGGTCTCTGGACCATGAGGTGAGCCTGGCCCGTGCATGGGTGACCGCAGGGCAGGGCGCTGTCAGCGAGGCGACCGCCATTGTGCTCTCTGCAGCGGAAAGAGCAAGAGTAGAAGGGCGATTCGCGGCGGAAACGCTGTGCCTGCAGACGGCGACCCAATTCGGTGACCGCACCGGCGCGCCCCGGTTGTACGAGCTCGCATCGGTCGTCGAAGGGCCGCGTGTCGGCGTGGCAGCACGGTTCGCCGCCGCCCTGCGCGATGGTGACGCCGCTGAATTATCGTCCCTGTCTGAGGAATTCGAGAATATGGGCGACCTCGTCGCCGCCGTGGATGCCGCTGCTCATGCCGCCCTCGCGTATCGCCACCAAGACAAACGGGGATCGGCACTGGGATGCTCGACGCGTGCTGATGCCCTCGCGGCCCGATGTGGCGCATCTACGCCCGTGCTTCGTCAGGCGACCGAAAGCTTGCCGTTGACCGATCGGGAAGCAGAGATCGTGATGCTCATCGGTGCGGGCTTGTCCAACCGCGCAGTCGCCGAGCGACTGACGCTTTCGATCCGCACCGTCGAGAGCCACATCTACCGGGCCATGATGAAGACCGGCACCACCAGCCGCGACGAACTCGCTGCCTTGATGCCGCGCCACGGATCATCTAAGTAGTACCCGCCGGAGTCACGGGAAGTGCAGTAGTCGACTACTGCAGTCGTCACAGCGCAGCAGAGCGACGATTCCACCAGCGCCAGGCGACACCTGATGGGTGGCCATCGCCTTCGTAGGGAGTTCGTGGAGGGTAAGGACGATGGGTGACACGAGGACAGTGGTTACGGCGGGGCCGTACCTCACAAGTAGCGTCGCCGTCGCCACCGTCGGCATTCTCGCGGCGGGCCTCGTGGCAGGGCCACCGGAGGTCAGCGTCGCGCGAAACGAAGTTCGGGAGATGCAGCTCATAGCCATCGCGCTTCCCTCAACGACACCTCGGCCTGCGATGCCGATGAGCTTCGTCAGGAATCAAGGCCGATCTGTCCTATCCGCCATACCCGCGAGCATCGGCGGCGCAGACGCCATAAGCGGGGTCGCATTCGTTAGCGCCGTACAGGCGAGTAGCCCGCTTAAGGAAGTGATCGAACCAACCACTAAATCGAAGATCGAGCCCGCGGAGGCGAGGCAGCAGGTCACCAATGCCGCCGTGGCGAGCCCCGACGTCATCAGCAATCCGATCCTTCGCTCTATCATTGCTGGTGCTGCCTTCTTTGTTGTGATTCCGGCGTTCTGGGTGGTAATCGTCGTCACCAGCGCAATCAACGTCGTGCTCGATGCTCTCAATCTTCCTTTGCTCCCGAACGTCCCTGATCCTCCGTTCGGCCCCCACACCCCTGTGACAACCGCGACGACAACCTCTAATCCGGAGACCAGTTCGGCGCTGGATGATCTTGTTGTGGCGCGAACGAACAAGATGGCCCCGTCAACTGGCAGTGTGGAACCCGGTCCAGCATTGAGCGACCTCGTAGTGCGGAAGGCGAGCGAATCGCCGTTGTCGACTCCAAGTGTGGAGACCAATCCGGCGCCAAGCGATGCCGTTGAGCACGAGCCTGACATCAACAGTGCGAGGAGGCCGTCGAGCGACGCAGTGAAACCCAGCCTTCGATTCGCGCCTAAGCCCCGTGGCCGTGATAGGTCCTCCCTCGGTCCTAATTCGGTCTCAACACAGGTCGAGTCGAACGCTGACACCACGACGACCGAAAACAAGCATCCACTTCGCGACGCCGTAGAGAGGCACCGGAAGCCGAAGCCCGATGCGACCAGCGCGATGCAGAGGCCGGGACAAGATTCATCGCCGAAGCGGAGGTCGCCGCAGTGACTGTCGAAGTTGTACAGATGACCGGTGAACTCAGCGAACGCGAGCAGGTCCTACGCAGGCTGCCGCTACCGTACTCCTTGGCGTTGAGGCTGCGCGACGCTGGCGTCGCCGCAGAGGTGATCTGCGTCTACCTCAACGTCGAGCGGGCCGCCCTAGACGGCTTCTACCGCATCGCTGAGGCGAAATTTATTGTGGCACAGCACTTAACACAGAAACGCTGCCGCGAGTGCGCCTGACCCTCGCAGTCCCCATGGCAATTCCCGCCGCTCGGAAGCCGAGGCCTTTAGGTGAGCTGGGTGCGCAACCTGAGACAAATGTTGATTCGATCGGATTGGTGGTACGTAGGTGAACCCAGTGCCCGACGAGTTCGTTGCGGCTATCAGCACCTACGAGGCGCCACGGTACGTCCGTTGGGGTTTGGGCTCAAATAGGATGGGCGGCCAACCATTCGAGCATTAGGTCTGCGGCCGCGTCAGGGCGCTCGTCGAGCAGCCAATGCGAAACTCCGTGCATCACCTCGAATCGGTACTCGCCGGTGACGTACCGGGCGGTATCGCGTGCGGGTTTCGCGGCGACCGCGCTGTCTCCATCGCTCCACACGTACATCGTCGGCACCGCGATCTTCCCTGTTGCACGCCGCAAATCGCTCAGTGGTATGGCGCGGTACCAATTGAGCGCTGCGGTTAGCGCACCGGGCGCGCTCATTGCCGCGGCATCGCGATTGGCGGCGTCAGGGGTCTGGTTTAGATACCTTTGCAAAAACAAGTAGGACAGGCCTTTGCCGCTGCGGCCTTTGCCGAGTAATACGCGCTCTGGCACCCATGGGAGCTGAAACGCATAGATGTACCAGGACTGCAGACATTGCCGGGTCGTCACAAGCCCTTTGAGGAATGCACCGGGATGCGGAACCGAAAGCGCCGTCAGCGTCGCGATTCGTTCGGGGAGTTCCTCCGCTAAGGCCCACGCCAGCGCAGCACCCCAGTCATGCCCGACGAGATGCACCCGGTCGGCACCGAGGGCGTCGATCAACGCTTCGACGTCGCCGACGAGTTCGGTCGTTCGGTAATCCCGGCGCCGGGTCGGCCGCGCACCCGGCGAGTAGCCACGCTGATTGGGGGCAACGCACCGATAACCCCTAGCAGTTAGTCGTGGGATAACGGTGCTCCAACTCGTATTGAACTGTGGAAAGCCGTGCAACAGCACCACCACCGGCCCGTCGGCCGGGCCTTCATCGATGACATCGAACACGAGCTCACCGCGGCGGTACTGGTCCATGCGCACAGCATGGACCAGCTTTCTGACGGAGTTGTGCGCTTCGCCTTTTTTGGAAACCCGGGGCCGCTCTGTGAAGCCATCCGGCGCAGAGTCTCCGCCGCGCAGAACGGGTCCGGCGCAACCCGCCGCTGGCGCACCACGGCTAGGACTCGGTCGATCAGCGATACAACCCACGCGGTGACGGCGATGTCGCGCCACTACTGGGGCCGCGTCGTCGCCAGCGATATAAATGTCTTCCTCCGACGAACTCGAGTTGAGCATCAACGCCATCCTCATCGACGCCCACGCGGTCCTCGCTGGCGACGGCCCGCATCGGCAGACCTCGTCAGAGTTCGCGACTGCAGGTAAGTAATACCGCGCTGACGCCGCCGAAATTGCAGTGGCCCGCTACTGAGCTCGTCCTCCCCGCTCCGAGTGACGATTCCTATCGACGGAAGTAGGCCCAAGACCCGATGCCTTTTCGCCGTATCAGAGATGGGGGGATACCACAATGAATACCGCCGGATACTCCGCTCGTGGCGGCGTGACGCCGAGGTTCGCGCCACACACGACCGGCCACCAATGGGCCGCAGACGGCACCCTGCTGCGCGTGGACTACGAACGCGGCGTCGGTTGGATCGCAAGGCATTACGACCGGAATCTCCGCGTGCTTCAACAGGTTAGAGGTTCGGATGAGGAAGTGCACGGCGCAGCAGCGCGGTGGGCGCTGGACTAGGAGCAGTCATGGGCTTTCACGTGCGCCTCGAATCGACGCTAACTTGCACGACGGATGAAAACTTGGTGAGAAGTGGCTACTGAAGCCGGACGGTGCGCTTTCGACAGTCATCAGCCAAACGAGCCGATCGCGATTCTGGGCGTCGGATGCCGCTTTCCTGGCGGAGTCAGCTCGCCGGATGACTTGTGGCAACTGCTGTCCGCAGAACACGATACGGTTTCGGAGTTTCCCACCGACCGCGGGTGGAATCTTGATGCGCTGTTCGGGCGCGACCCCGACGCCCCGGGGGCCACGTACGTCCGCGCAGGGTCGTTCTTGGCGAATGTCGGTGATTTCGACGCTGCGTTCTTCGGGATCGGTCCGCGTGAAGCCCAGGCCATGGACCCGCAGCAGCGATTGCTGCTCGAGGTGACGTGGGAGGCGCTGGAGCGGGCAATGATCGACCCGACTTCCCTGCACGGCAGTGATACCGGCGTATTCGTCGGCGTCGGAGGGCAGGAGTACGGTCCGCGCATCTACGAGGAGACGGAAGGATTTGCCGGCTATCTGGCGACTGGTACCACGCCCTGCGTCGCGTCGGGTCGGGTTGCCTACACACTTGGCCTGGGGGGCCCAGCGGTGACAGTCGACACCGGCTGCTCGTCATCTCTGGTTGCAGTTCATCTTGCCGTGGCATCGTTGCGGTCGGGTGAATGTGACCTGGCGGTGGCGGGCGGTGCAACCGTGGTGTGCTCACCCAGCATCTACGTCGGCTTCGGCCGACAGGGCGCGCTGTCCGAAGACGGCCGATGCAAGCCGTTTGCTGGATCGGCGGACGGGTTCGGCGTCGCCGAAGGCGCTGGCGTTCTGGTGCTGGCCAGACTGTCGCGCGCACGCATGCTCGGTTATCCAGTGCTTGCGCTCATCCGGGGCACCGCCGTCGGACAGGACGGAGCCTCCGATGTGATGTCCGCCCCCAGTGGTCCAGCGCAGCAGCGGGTAATTCGTCAAGCTCTGATGGACGCGGATTTGACCGCGGGCGATATCGACGTGGTCGAGGCGCATGGCACTGGTACGAGGATCGGCGATCCGGTCGAAGTCGAAGCCTTGCAGGCAACATACGGCAAAACCCACTCGGCGGCGCGGCCACTACTAGTGGGCTCGGTCAAGTCGAACATCGGCCATACGCAGTACGCGGCCGGCGTCGCCGGAATGATCAAGATCGTACAGTCGATTCGGAACGGGGTTGTGCCTGCGACATTGCACCTGGATTCGCCGACACCGCAAGTGGATTGGTCGTCCAGAACAATCGAGGTGGTCGGAGGCGCACGCCCGTGGCCCAGCCAGACCGACCAACCCCGGCGTGCTGGGGTATCAGCGTTCGGCATCAGCGGAACGAATGTTCACGTGATACTGGAGCAGGCTGCGACGGAGTTTGTGACCGTGCAGCCGGCTCCTCGTCGGCCCTTGGTCGTGCCGTGGGTGCTGTCCGCGAAGTCGCCGTCCGCATTGGCTGAGCAAGCGGCTCGGTTGCAGCAGTTCGTCGAGAAGCGCACCGACACGCATCAGAACGATGTTGCCTACTCATTGGTCGCCACTCGGGCGTCGTTCGACAACCGCGCTGTGGTGATAGGGGCTGAACGTGACGAGTTGTTGAGTGGGCTGGAGGCGATCGCATCCTGCGCGCCTGCACCCAATGTGGCAATTGGAAAGGCCGCTCTCACCGGGGGGACGGTCTTCGTCTTTCCCGGCCAGGGGTCGCAGTGGACGGGCATGGCGGTTGAACTGTTGGACTCCGCGCCGGCGTTCGCTGATCAGATGCGACTCTGTGATGCCGCTTTCGCCGAGTTCGTCGACTGGTCGCTGCTCGAGATCGTGCGCGGCGGCGGCGTGGTTTCTCCTAGTCTCGACCGGGTCGACGTGGTGCAGCCCGTGCTGTTCGCGGTGATGGTGTCGCTGGCGGCGCAATGGCGAGCGCTGGGAATCGAGCCGGACGCCGTCCTCGGCCATTCACAGGGCGAGATTGCTGCCGCCTACGTCGCAGGGGCGCTGTCGTTGCGAGAAGCGGCGAAAGTCGTCACGTTGCGTAGCAAGGCGATTAGGGCGATTGCAGGAACCGGCGGAATGGTCTCGATCCCGCACCCCGTCGAACGGGTTCGCGCCCTCATCGAGCCATGGGGCCAATCGATCTCAGTCGCCGCGCAGAACGGTCCGTCTTCGACAGTTGTAACCGGCAACGCAAACGCGTTGAACGAGCTGATGACCAGATGTGAACGGGATGGTCTGTCGCCCAACCGGATTCCCGTCGATTATGCCTCGCATTCGACCGAGGTCGAGAACTTGCGCGAGACACTGCGCGAATCCCTCTCCGGGCTGCGGCCGCGAGGCAGCGATATCGCATTCATCTCCGCGGTTGTCGGCGCCGGGCTGGACACGTCAATCCTCGACGGCGATTACTGGTTCGCCAATTTGCGGCAACCGGTGTTATTTGAGCAGGCTGTCCGATGGTCGTACGAACATGGATATCGCACATTCATTGAATCCAGTCCGCATCCAGTGCTGAACGTCGGTATGCAGGAAGCACTAGAGGAGTATGGCGACGACTACGGAGTGGTTGGGACACTTCGACGCAACGAAGGCAGCATGCGCAGGTTCCTGCTGTCGGCTGCCGAGCTCCACGTACTCGGGAAATCGCCCCACTGGGCGAGCATGTTCGACGGCGCCGGCGCATGTCGCGTTGAATTGCCCACCTATGGCTTTCAACGGAAGCGCTACTGGATGGAACCCGGGCAGAGATTCGTCGACACGAGCAGTCTCGGCGTCGCAGTCGCAGAACATTCACTGCTTGGCGCGATTGTGGCACCTGCAGATTCGGACGAAATCATCTTCACTGGCCGGTTGTCGCTTGCGTCCCATCCGTGGCTGGCCGACCACAGAGTGCATGGGCTCGTGCTCGTACCGGGTGCGGCGATGGTGGATCTCGCGCTGTACGCGGGTGACCACGCAGGATGCGCGCGTGTGGACCAACTCGTGCTGCATGCCCCGTTGATCATCGGCGAAAATGATTGTGTAGCAGTGCAAGTCGTCGTTGGCACCCAGGATGAGGTCGGCGAGCGTTCGGTCCGGATCTATTCGCGGATCGACTGTGACGGTGTGGGCGGGGCGTGGATGCGCCATGCCGAGGGCTTGCTCGCCCCGACCTCAGATGCTATCCCCAATGCGGAGTTCGACCGATGGCCACCGGAGGGTGCGGAACAGCTTGACGTTTCGGAGGCCTACCCGATGCTCGCCGCGCGTGGATACGAATACGGTCCGGCATTTCGCGGCCTGCGTTCGGTGTGGCGTCGCGGCGCCGAGGTTTTCGTGGAAGCGGAGTTACCTGACCAGATGGTCGATCGGGGTTGGTTCCGTCTGCATCCGGTGCTGCTTGACTCAATCCTGCACGGCATCGGTGTCGGCGGCATTCTCGCTGAATCGGAGCTGACCCGGCTGCCGTTCGAATGGGAGGGCGTCTCGCTGCACGCGGTCGGCGCGACTCAGCTACGTGCACGGGTCACGCTTGTTGACGACGATACGATTTCCATCACCGCCATGGACAGCAGCGGGGGTCTGGTGGCTAGTGTCGATTCGCTTGCCCTGGGATGTGTTTCACCAAGGCAATTGCGCGTGAGCGCAGCTGCCGATGACGCAATGTACGGATTGGACTGGGTCGCGCTCACAACCTCTGCCGTCACCGCGGACAGCCTCGTTGCGGATAATGTAACCGTACTGCGTTGTCCAACAACGACTCCGGATGGCGCAGCACCCGATGGGACTCGGCAAACGCTGGCATATGTGCTGGACCGGGTGCAGAATTGGCTGTCGGACGATAGCCGTAACGAGGACGCGCGACTGGTGGTGCTCACGCGCGGGGCGATCGCGGTCGACTCATCCGAAGACGTACCGGATCTCGGCCAGGCCGCGGCGTGGGGGCTGTTACGTACCGCACAGGCCGAGAACCCCGGGCAAATACTGCTTGCCGATGTCGACGACTGGGCCGGTGCAGATATTGCAGTTGCCGAATCGACGAGCCGTGACGAATCGCAACTCGCGCTTCGCGATGGCGTGTGCTTTGCCCCGCGACTGGTGCGCACCGCTGTTGAGCGGATCGGGGGGGCAGAACTTATCGAGGCGAGAACATGGCGACTTGGGATCCTCGACAAGGGGACGCTGGATTCGCGCAACGTTGTCCTGCGCCCGTGGCCCGAATCCGACCGTTCCCTGGCGCCGGGTGAAGTGCGTATTGGCGTGCGCTGCGCCGGTGTGAACTTCCGAGATGTCCTGATCACGTTGGGTTTATATCCCGACCCAGGGGCCGACGTCGGCAGCGAAGGTTCCGGCGTCGTGCTCGAGGTCGCCGAGGATGTGCTCGGATTCGTCCCAGGTGATCGAGTGATGGGTCTGTTCGAAGGGGCGGGACCTGTCGTCGTCGCCGATCACCGGACGATCGCGCATATCCCGTCCGGGTGGTCTTACGCACAAGCAGCGGCGGTACCGGCGGTCTTTCTCACCGCGTACTACGCGTTGGCAGACTTAGCCCGCGTCAGCGCGGGTGAGCGTGTGCTAGTGCACGCCGCCACCGGCGGGGTTGGTATGGCCGCGGTGCAGTTGGCTCGGCACTGGGGCCTCGAGGTCTTTGCAACTGCCAGCCCAGGCAAATGGGAAACTTTGCGTAGCATGGGATTCGACGATGACCACATAGCGAACTCGCGAGCGCTGGACTTCGAGCAGAGCTTCGCCGCGGCGACCGACGGTGAAGGAGTGGATGTTGTACTCGATTCTCTGACAGGAGAATTCGTTGATGCATCGCTACGGCTCTTGCCGCGCGGAGGGCGATTTATCGAGATGGCCAAGACGGACGTCCGAGATGCCAAAGAGGTATCTGCGCGGCATTCGGGCGTTCAGTATCGAGCGTTCGATCTCGTCGAAGCCGGTCCCGGTCGTGCGCAACAGATACTCGGCGAGCTGGTGAAGCTATTCGAGACCGGTGCGCTGCGTCCACTTCCGTTGCGTTCCTGGGACATCAGACAAGTATCGGATGCCTATCGATTTCTCAGTCGTGCCCGCCACGTCGGCAAGCTGGTGCTCACCGTGCCCAGGCCGCTCGACCCCGAAGGCACAGTGCTGATCACGGGCGGCACTGGTGTGCTGGGGACACTCCTCGCACGGCATCTGGTGACTCGTCACGGTGCGCGCAACGTGCTGCTCATCAGCCGCAAGGGCCGTGCGGCCGACAGTGCCGCAGCGATCGAATCCGAGCTCACCGAGCTCGGTGCGTCCGTACGCATCGTGTCGTGCGACGCGGCGGACAAGGATGCCCTGCAGCGACTCCTGGTCGGAATACCCGTCGAACATCCGTTGACCGCCGTTATTCATGCCGCCGGGGTGCTCGACGACGCCGTGTTCGCGGCGCAGACGCCACGCCGCCTCGACTCGGTGCTTCGGCCGAAGATTGATGCGGCGTGGAATCTGCACGAACTCACCGCATCCGCGGACTTGTCGGCGTTCGTGTTGTTCTCGTCCGCAACCAGTGTTCTCGGTTCGCGCGGTCAGGCCAACTACGCCGCCGCAAATGCGTTTCTCGATGCACTCGCGCAGCATCGCCGGCACCACGGGTTGCCAGGTGTCTCCGTGGCGTGGGGATGGTGGGCGCAGGCCACCGGGATGACAGGTCATCTCGACGAGCGCGACCGTGCGCGCATGTGTCGTAGCGGATTTGTCCCGATGTCCTCCGAGGACGGACTCGCACTGTTCGATGCGGCGCTCTGGCAAGCGCGCTCGCTCGTCATGCCCGCGAAACTCGACCTCGCCGCCATTCGGTCCGATTCGGCGGTGACGGGCCTGCCATCAATGTTCCGTGGACTGCTCCGTGCGGCACGGTGCACCGCAGAGTCTGCCGCCGCAGTCGAATCTTCCTCTAATCTTCGACAGCGGCTAACGGCGATGAGCACGTCCGAACAAGAACACGAACTGCTCAACATCGTGCGTTCGCACGCGGCCGCCGTGCTGGGGCACGACTCCGTCGACGCGGTTGGCACGGACCAGGAGTTCAAGGAACTCGGCTTCGACTCACTCGGTGCGGTGGAGTTTCGGAATCGGCTCAAATCAGCGACGGGTTTGAAGCTGCCGACAAAGGCTGTGTTCGATCATCCGACACCGACGGCGTTGGCCCGGTACCTGGCAAGTGCACTCGACACCGACGGCACTTCCTCCGACGGGGAACCCCGAAGCCACGGGCATATACAACAGGAATATTGGCCACTGACGAGTTATCAGCGCGACATCGTCGCGATCAGCGCACGCTATCCGGATCTGCCGATCGCGCAGGCAGTTGCCTACGCGCGACTGGATGGCACGGTGAACCTGGAGTGGATGCGCGAGTGCCTGCGGCGAACATATCTGCGAAACGACGGGCTGCGATTGCGCTTTGAGCTGCGAAACGAAGAAGTTGTTCAGCGCGTCGGTACCGAGGTGCCCGAGCTCGAGTTCGTCGACTTCACCGGTGACGTGGACCCCGAGGCAGCGTGCCGGCGCTGGATCGATGAGGCGGGTGAGCACGTGCTTGCGTTCGACGGCCCCCTGACACGTCTCGCCGTCCTCGTCGATCGGACAGATTCGTTCCTGGTGTACGGGTATTTCCATCACGCCGTGGGGGACGGATGGAGCGTCAATCTCGCGATGGGCCAGCTGTACTACGAATATGTGTCAGGGGCATCCACCGGCAGTGCCAACGACGTTCCGATGCCGAGCTACTTGGACTTCGTACGCGCGGAGCGCGAATACCGCGAATCGCCGGACTGGGTGGCTGACCGCGAGTATTTCATTGAGGAATACCGCGACGTCGAGCCTGCGTTGTTCGCCCGCAGCGGATCGGTGCGTACTCGTCGTCGCCACCATGACACCCTACGGGTGAATCCCGAAATGACCCAGCGTATTAGAGATACCGGCCACTCAATCTTCGCGTTCACCGCTGCCGCCCTCGGCGAGTACTTGCGCCGAGTTCACCGCGGCCGAGACATCATCATCGGGGTTCCGTTCCTCAACCGGTCATCTGATGCCGAACTCCGCACGGTCGGTTGCATGGTGAACATGCTGCCGCTGCGAGTTCCGGTCGACGAAGCGGCGTCGATGGCGGAACTCGCCGATCGGGTCGGGGCGCGGGTTTGGGACCTACAGGCTCGACAGCGATTTGCTTATGGTGACATTGTCACAGCGGTGCAGGAACGTGCTGGGGCGTCCTCGCCGCTGTTCGACGTCACCTACTCGTATCAGAAAATTCGTGACGATCAGCGCGCACCGGCGTTATGGAAGAACACGGGTGTGCTTGCGTCGGGGTACTCACTCGATGCAGTGAACATCGCCGTCCGGGACAACGAACGAGACGGATCGCTCGACGTGGACCTGTTCTACGCGGATGATGTCTTCGACACGAACTATAGGTTCGCCGATGCTTTGCGTCACGTACTGACCTTGATCGGCAGGACGCTGGACGCACCCGATACACCACTCAGTCAAATCGGCATGCTGTCCACCGCGGATCGAATCGAGCTCGACACCTTTGCTTTCGGAGGGCCGATTGATGCTTGATATGGCGCAGAACGTGACAGCCGACCTATTGGCTTCAGACATACCTGGTGATCGCACTGCGGTCGTATCGGAAGGCGGGGCTCTGCGCTACTCTGAGTTCGACGCTGCGGCGTACCATGTCGCGGAAGTGCTGCGCACCAAGGAAGTTCGTCGTGACGAGTGCGTCGCGGTCATCGTGCCCCGGTCGCCAGAGCTTGTCGTTGCGATCCACGGAATCCTGCGCGCGGGGGCCGCATACGTGCCCATCGACCCGGAGTACCCGAAGCTGCGCATTCGTACGATCATCGAAGAGTGCGGTGCCCGTGTTGTCGTGGCCGGAACAGAATTCGCAGAAATCATTGATGAACTCGGTGTCAGTCGCGTCGAACCGAGTACCGTCGGCGCCGATCCCGTCGAACCGGTCGCCTCGCCCGACGACTTGGCTTACGTCATATATACGTCAGGATCGACCGGCCGACCTAAGGGCGTGATGGTCGAGCACCGGTCGGTAGTGAACCGCCTGCGGTGGATGCAACGGCGGTACCCACTCGGCGCCGACGATGTGATCCTGCAGAAAACGCCGGTGACGTTCGACGTCTCCGTGTGGGAATTGATGTGGTGGGCGATGGCGGGTGCGCGCCTAGCGCTGCTCGAACCATGTGCTGAGCGCGATCCGCGCAAGATCGTCGCCGCAGTGCAGCGACACCGGGTCACGGTGATGCATTTCGTGCCGTCAATGCTTGGCCCCTTCCTGGATCAGCTGGAGGCGCAGCCTGACTCGATCCACCGGCTTACTTCATTGCGCACGGTGTTCTGCAGTGGGGAAGCGCTTACGCCGGCGCTGGTCGAGCGGTTCAACCGGGTGTTCGGCGCCATCGGGGTGCCGCGGCTGGTGAATCTCTACGGGCCAACCGAGGCGACGGTGGACGTGAGTTACTTCGACTGTCCTTCGGACGGGCCGGTAGATGTCGTCCCGATCGGAAAGCCGATCGACAACACCACATTGCTGGTTCTCGACGAGCGCAGAAACCCCTGCCCGGTGGGAGTGCCGGGTGAATTGAATATCGCCGGTGTGGTTCTGGCCCGCGGTTATCGCGGGCGCCCCGACTTGACAGCGCGTTCCTTCATCGAGGACCAATGTGTGCCTGGCGGCCGCCGTTACCGAACTGGCGACCTCGCCCGCTGGCGGTCGGACGGCAACCTCGAGTTTCTGGGTCGCATCGACGATGAAGTCAAGGTCCGTGGCAATCGGGTGAGCCTCGGCGAAGTCCAAGCCGCGATGGAGTCGTGTCCGGGTGTGCGGTCCGCGGTCGTGATAGCCGAACCGTCGGACACCCACGGTACCCACCTGATCGGCTATCTGGTCGGAGAGTTCGTGTCCCTCGTTCAACTCGGCGACCACCTGGCACAGCGGCTACCCACGTACATGATTCCCACCAACTTCGTCCAATTGAACGCGCTCCCCCTCACGACGAGCGGCAAGGTGAATCGTCGGGCGCTGCCCCGGCCCGGCGCGCCGGATCGATCGGCGGTCGCGCCGCGTACTCCGGCCGAGGCGGCGCTGGTGGACGTGTTCGCCTCGGTTCTCAAGGTGGACTCTGTAGGCGTGTATGACAATTTCTTCACTGTTGGCGGAGATTCGATCCTTGCCCTCGCCGTGCGCAGCGAGTCAGAAAAGCGCGGCATAGCTTTCGACATCGAGGAACTGTTCGCCCGACCTACGGTTGCCGAACTGGCCGAGTCGAGTTCGCGGCTGACGACGGCGGAGCCGCATGGCGTCACGGACGCGTTCGCAATGCTCCCTCTAATCGATCGCGCGTCGGTGCATGACGCCGAGGATGCGTTCCCCGCGACCGGGTTACAACTCGGAATGTTGTTCCACAGCATCGAGCGTGCCGAATCGACGATGTACAAGGACGTCTTTCGATACCGCGTAGCGATGCCGTGGCACGAAGAGGAGTTCACCGGCGCGTTCGATCGGCTGGTCGAGCGGCACCCCGCGCTACGGTCGTCGTTTGAACTGAACCAACATTCGGTGCCGTTGCAGGTCGTCAGGTCAGCAGTGCCACGAGCTTTCGACGTCGTGACCGGAGCCGGCGATGCGGATGTCAAGGACTACATGGCCGCCGGGCAGAGGCAAACGTATGACTTTCGCTCCGGCCCGCTCTACAGCCTGCGCGTGTTTGTACGGGTTGACGG
>Ga0207683_10001939_pt1 | contig 18313 bp, 16 predicted proteins | sample KBSM73metaG_FD_184333 | JGI IMG/M metagenome (GOLD analysis project Ga0207683, IMG submission 184333) | Miscanthus rhizosphere microbial communities from Kellogg Biological Station, Michigan, USA - KBS M7-3 metaG (SPAdes) (version 2) | ecosystem: Host-associated > Plants > Roots > Rhizosphere >... | reverse complement strand
GCGCTCATCGCGTCGCTCTCGCTGCTCGGCTCCGTCTTCCTCACCGCGACCGCAAACGGGATCGCGATCTTCATGGTGTTCGGCGCCGGGCTGGTCGCGGGACTGCTCGGCACGATCGGCCACGGGCTCAATTCGCCGACGCTCAAGCATGCGGCTGTCGTCGCCGCGTACATCGTCCCGTTCGAGGCGCTGTACCAGGACGCGCTCCACGAGATCACCGCGACCACAACCGGATTGACGGGGTTCCTGCTCGAGCTCGGGCCCTTCGGCGGCGCGTTCATCCACGGGACGAGCGTCCGGCTCTGGGCCATCGCGTATATCGCGGTCGTCGCCGTGGTCGCGGCGCTCGCCTTCTCGCGCCGCGACCTCTAGTCCGTCCGGCTCACCACGCGGTCTTGCGCAGGCTCTTTGCGAACGCGACGCGCTTCTTGCGCTCCTCCGAGCGCAGCCGCGCGTCCTGCTTGCGCGCCAGCCGCGCGAGCTCGCGCTGCAGCACCCGGTAGCTCTGCAGCCGCTCAAGTGGCAGCCGGCCGTCTTCGATCGCTTCCTGGACGGCACAGCCCGGCTCACGCATGTGTGCGCAGTCGTTGAAGCGGCAGCCGGCCGCCAGCTCGTCGACGTCCGCGAACGCCTCCTGGATGCCGTCGTCCGCTTCCCAGAGCTGCACCTCTCGCAGGCCAGGCGTGTCGACCAGCAGCGCGCCGCCCGGGAGCCGTAGGAGCTGCCGCGCGGTTGTCGTGTGCCGGCCGGTCCCGTCCTCGGCGAGCGCCTTCGTCGCCTGCGCCTCCTGGCCGAGCAGCCCGTTGGCGAGCGAGGACTTGCCCACGCCCGAGGAGCCGAGCAGCGCGATCGTCTTCGCTGGCCGCAGGTACGGCCCAAGCTCGTCGTGGCCCTCGCCGGTGAGATTGCTGACGAGGTGCACGGGCACGCCGACGGCGACCTGCTCCGCGTCGAGCAGCAGTGCCTGCGGGTCGTCGCAGAGATCCGCCTTCGTCAGCACGACGACCGGGGTGGCGCCGCTCTCCCAGGCCAGCGTCAGGTAACGCTCGAGGCGCCGCGCGCTGAAGTCGGCGTCGAGGCCGGTGACGACAAAGATCGAGTCGAGGTTCGCGGCCAGCACCTGAGCCTCGGCCGCGCCGAGGTTGACCTTGCGCTGGAACGCCGAGCGGCGGGGCAGGACGCCCTGGATCGACTGCTCGCGCAGCGCGACCCAGTCTCCGACCGCAGGCAGGTCGGCGCCCGAGGCGGCCTCGTGGCGCAGCTTCCCCGTGACACGAGCACGTTGCTCCCCGACCCGGGTGAGCACGTCGTACTCGCCGCGGTGCTGGGCCGAGACGCGCCCCGGGACGCAATTGTCGTACGGCTCGAGCGAGGCCGCAAAGCCGTCGTCCCAGCCGAGATCGTTCAGGTTCAAGCGAAGCTCCTTTCAGAGAAGGGGTGAACTCCGGGCAGTGCCCGAGGCTCAGGAGCTCGCTACGAAGGTGTGCTGCGGCGGGCCGGGAGCCTCAGGCTCTGCGACCGGAGGGTGCAATCGTCGTCATGTCGCACCTCCTTTGCCGAACAGCGAACGCGTCAGAGCCTAGCAGCCGGGCTGCGCGGGCTTCTCGAGCTGCAGCCTGACCGCCATCGTCTTCGGGTTCACGAGGTAGACCCCGGGTCGGTTGACCATGGCGCCGCCGCGCCAGATCGCCTCGCCCAACCGGACACGGGCGAAGCCGGGGTGCGTCCAGCCGGCGATCGTCGAGACATGCCCGCGGAAGATCGGACGCACGCCGCCGCCCGAGCCGGAGACGAAGTACGTCGACTGCAGCTCGCACTCTCCCGACCACTGAGCCAGCAGGGTCCTGCGATCGGGCGAGGCAACGACCCGCCGCCACCAGCCCGGACGATGCGGCAGCCCGCCTCGCACCTTCACCCAGCCGCTGCCGGCTCGGCGGTAGATCGCCGACGTCTCGCCGGCCTTCACGAACGTCGTGCAAGCGCGAAAGCCACCGGAGACGTGCGTGCACCTGTGGCGCTGTGCGTCGGCGCCGGCCGAGCCGGCGAGCAGCGCGGCCGACAAGACGAGCGCCGTTCGCATGCACCGAGTCTGGCAGGCGCCCGTAACGGCGCGGTAACGGCTACTGCAGCTTGCGCAGCGCCGGGCCGAGCAGCTGCTTCGTCGTCAGCACGCCCTCGTAGAGGTCGCCCTGCTTCTCGATCCGTTCGCGGACGACGTCCATCGTGAACGTGCGGAAGTCGAGGGAGCCGTCGACCTCGTCCCACCGTAGCGGCGTCGAGACCGGCGCTCCGTCCCGCGGCCGTACCGAGTAGACGGACGCGATCGTCTTCCCCTCGCCGTTCTGGTTCGCGTCGATCAGCACGCCCTTCCGCTTCGACTTCGTCCATTCGGTCGTGACGAGACCGCGATTCGTCGTGGCCAGCGCGCCCGCGACGATCTCCGCGAACTCGCGCGTGTCGTCGTACGTGTGCCGCCGGGCGATCGGGACGAGCACGTGCATCCCGTGCGATCCACTCGTCTTCGGGAATGACTGCAGCTCGAGCGCGTCCAACACCTCCTTCACGAGCAGCGCGACCTGCACCGTCTCGCGGAAGCCGACGTCGGGCGACGGGTCGAGGTCGAAGAGCACGAAGTCGGGCCGGTCGAGCCTCGGCACGCGCGAGTACCACGTGTTCAGGTCGATGCAGCCCATGTTCACCATCCAGAGCAGGGCGAGCTCGTCGTTCACGAGCGGCGCGTCGATCCGGCGGCGCTGCCTCGGGCGGTCGCGAGTGGAGACCTCGATGTTCTCGGTCGGGATCCAGTCGGGCATCCCGGCCGGCTTGTCCTTCTGGAAGAACGACTTGCCGCCGGCGCCGTCCGGGTAGCGGCGCATCGTGAACGGCCGGTCGCGCAGGTGCGGCACGACGACCGGCGCAACGGCGCGGTAGTACGCGAGCAGGTCGCCCTTGGTGATCCCCTCCTCGGGCCAGAACAGCTTGTCGAGGTTCGATAGCCGCAGCGTGCGCTTGCCCTTTTGGATCACGTCCGGGAGCGCGTCGGCGTCCGGCGTCTCCCGCCGTACCTCGTTCGCGTCCTTGTCCGTGCGAAGGCCCAGGTAGACCGGGGCGCGGAGCCGGCGGTCGTGCGTCCACTCGGCGAACGAAGCCTCGGCGACGAGCTTCGGCTCGACCCAGACGATGTCGCCCTTGCGAACGCGCGGCATCTTCGGCGTGTTCGGGAAAGGCGGCGTCTTCCGCTCGAGCGGCTTCAGCTTCTTCAGCAGCTTCTCCTGCTCGGCGTCGTCGAAGCCGGTGCCGACGTTGCCGGCCCACTCGAGGCCGTCGGGGCCGTAGGTCGCGAGCACGAGCGAGCCGAACGACCACTCGCGCCGGCCCTTCCCTCGCGTGTACCCGGCAACCACGAACTCCTGCTCGCCGTGCGTCTTGAACTTGAGCCAGAAGCGCGAGCGCCTGCCCGGCTCGTAGCGGGAGTCCGTCTTCTTGCCCATCACGCCCTCGAGCCGCCGCTCCTTCGCGGCCTCGTAGAGCGCCTGGCCGTCCTCGAACGACTCCGAGAACTGCACGGTCCGATTGCGCCCGTCGAGCAGCTTGCGCAGCCGCTTCCGCCGGTCGGAGAGCGGCAGGTCGATCACCGGCTCGCCCTCGACCTCGAGCAGGTCGAAGACGTAGTAGACGATCGGCGTGCCGGCCTTCCCCTGCTGCATGGCCGAGAAGCTCGGCCGCCCTTCGTCGTCGAGCGCGCAGACCTCGCCGTCGACGACGCAGTCCGGCGTCTTCAGCGCCTTCACGAGCTCCTTGGCCACGTTGGCGAAACGCTGGCTGTAGTCCTGGTCCTTGCGGGAGCGCAGCACCGCCTCGCCGCCGGAGACCCGCGCGACAATCCGGTAGCCGTCCCACTTGATCTCGTACTCCCAGCCGTCGACGCGCGGGATCTGCTTCGAGTCGGAGAGCGTCGCGAGCATCGGTGCGTAGTCGCGGTCCGCGCCCTTGGCGGCCACGGTCTCGTCGCGCTTGCGGACGATCAGCCAGTTCTGCTCCTTGCCGTCCAGGTGCGCGGGGATCAGCGTCCACGTCCCGTCGAGCTTCTTGCCGTGCAGACGTACGGTCAGGCCGCCGTCGCGCTTCTCCTCGACGAGCTCGTACGTGCCGTTGTCCCAGATCTCGACGCTGCCGGCGCCGTACTGGCCCTGCGGGATCTCGCCCTCGAAGGTTGCGTAGTCGAGCGGGTGGTCCTCGACGTGGACGGCGAGGTGTTGCTGGCCCGGCTCGAGCGGGACGCCCTTCGGCACCGCCCAGCTCGCCAGCGCACCGTCGCGCTCCAGACGGAAGTCGTAGTGCAGCCGCCGGGCGTCGTGGCGCTGCACGACGAAGATCGGCTGCTTCCCTCGCCGCTTGCCGCCGAACGGCTCCGGAGTCTTCTTCTGGTCGCGCTTCCGCTCGTACTCGCCCAGGCTCACGCGCTCTTTCTAGCGCGTTTGCGCGGGCGGCTCTGTTTCTGCGTGCGCTCGACCGACTCCCGCAGCGCGGCCATCAGGTCGACGACCTCGCCTACCGGCTCCTGCTCCGGCTCGGGCAGCTCCTTCCCCTTGGCCTTCGCACGCAGTAGCTGAAGCAGCTCCTTGCGGTAGGTGTCGTCGTACTTGTTCGGGTCGAACTTCGCGCTCAGGTTCTCGACGAGCGACTTGGCCAGCTCGACCTCGGGTTTGGCCAGCCGGCCGCCGCCCACCCGCTCGGGCTGCCGCACCTCGTCCGCGTAGTACATCGTCTCGAGCACGAGCGTCCCGTTCGACGGCCGCAGCGCGGCGAGGTGCTGCTTGTTCCGGATCACGATCTTTGCGATCGCGACCTTGCCGGTCTCCTCGAGCGCGCGCGTGAGCAGGCGATACGGCTTCTCCGCCCCGTCCTGCGGCGCGAGGTAGTACGCCTTGCGGAAGTAGATCGGGTCGATCTCGTCCAGGTCGACGAAGTCGCAGATGTCGATCGTCTTCGTCAGCTCGACGTCGAGCCGATCGAGGTCCTCGTCGTCGAGCGGGACATAGCGGCCCTTCTCGACCTCGAAGCCGCGGACGATGTCGTCGTCGTCGACGTGCTTCCCCGTGTCGCGCCGAACCTTGTCGTAGGCGATCGGCTGGAGGTCGTGCTTGTCGAGGAAGTGGAAGCGGAGCTCCTTCGACTCGGTCGCCCCGAACATCCGCACCGGCACGCTGACGAGGCCGAAGGAGATCGTCCCGGTCCAAAGCGATCGCGGCGCCATGACCACCGTGTACCCGCTGCTGCGTGTTTGCATCATGGGCTCGGCGGCAATATGATTGTCAACTCGGGGTCGTACTTCTTAGAAGGCTTCTCCGCCTAACGGGGGGTTAAGGTCGAGGCCGGCTACAAGCCGGCCTCGACTTGTGTACGGTCGGGGGATAAGCCTGTGGAAGATGTGGAAAAGGGCTGCTGAAGCCGCGGTTTCTAGCGGGTTGCGGGCACGGCGCCAATTGTGCGGAATCGCACGCGCCGCTGCCGCCGAAGCTCATCTCCAGGCACACCGTCGAGCAGTTCCAGCGACTCTTGCAATGCGTCGCCGAGCAGCCGGGCAGCGCCTTCGTGGTCGGTGTGCGCACCCGGCTCCGGCTCGGGGACGATCGCGTCGATCACGCCGAGCTCGAGGCAGTGGCCTGCGTCCGGCTTGAACGCCGCGGCCGCCTTCCGCGCCTCGCCGGCGTCGCGCCAGAGGATCGCCGCGCAGCCCTCGGGCGAAATGACGGTATAGATCGCGTTCTCCTGCATCAGCACGCGGTCGGCGAGCGCCGTCGCGATCGCGCCGCCCGAGCCGCCTTCGCCGATCACGCAGGTGACGACCGGGACGTGCAGGCGCGACATCAGCGCCTGTGAGCGCGCGATCGCCCCGCCCTGCCCGTGCTGCTCGGCCGTCACGCCCGGGTAGGCGCCCGGGATGTCGACGAGGCTCAGCAGCGGAAAGCCGTGCCGCTCGGCGAGCTCCATCGCCCGCATCGCCTTGCCGTAGCCCTCGGGGTAAGCCATGCCGAAGTTGCGCCGCGTCCGCTCCTTGACGTCGCGGCCCTTCTGGTTGCCGACGAGCACGATCGTCCGGCCGCGGAAGCGTCCGAGCCCGGCGACGAGCGCGGCGTCGTCGCCGTGGTGGTGGTCGCCGTGCAGCTCGAACCAGTCGTCGAGCAGCCGCTCGACGTAGTCGAGGGTGTACGGCCGTTCCGGGTGCCGCGCCAGCTCGACCGAGCGCCAGATCTCTTCGTCGCTCGGCTCGCTCGTGATCCGGTCGAGCTGCTTCTGCAGCCGCTCGAGCTCGCCGGACAGCTTCGCGCCGCGCAGGAGCGGAAGGCTTCGCAGGCGGCTCAACTGGGAACGCAGCCGAAGCTGCTCGGCCTCACCGGCCATCGGCGAAGATCCTCAGGAGCCGCCCTACCGTCCCGCGCAGCTCAGGCCGGGGGACGATGGCGTCCACGTGGCCGTGGCGGTAGTTGGACTCGGCCAGGCCGAAGTCCTCGGGGAGCTTTTCGCGCGTCGTCTGCTGCACGACGCGCGGGCCGGTGAACGAGAGCAAGGCGCCCGGCTCGGCCACGAGCACGTCGCCGAGGCTGGCGAAGCTCGCGAGCACGCCGGCCGTCGTCGGGTGCGCCATCACGCTGATCAGCGTGCCGCCGGCATCGCGCAGGTCCTCGACCGCGCAGACGGTCTTCGGCAGCTGCATCAGCGAGAGGATCCCTTCCTGCATGCGCGCGCCGCCGGTCGTCGTCACCGAGACGAGCGGGACCCCACGCTCCGCCGCCCCCTCGCAGGCGCGCGCGAACTTCTCGCCGACGACGCGGCCCATCGAGCCGCCCATGAAGCCGAACTCCATCACCGCCAGCTGGCACGGCTCCTGCTCGATCGCCGCGCGCCCGATCACCATCGCCTCGCCGAGGCCCGTCGTGAGCTCCGCCTCGGCCAGCCGCTCGGTGTACGGCCGCAGGTCGAAGAAGCCGAGCGGGTCGTCCGAGCGCAGCTCGGCCGCCTCCTCGACGAACGAGCCGTCGTCCGTGAGCTGCGCGATCCGCTCGCGCGCGTGCACCGGAAAGTGGTGGCCGCACTGCGGGCAGACGTTGAGATGAGCGGCGAGCTCGTCGTGGCGGTAGTGCGAGCCGCACGTCGGGCACGTGTTCGGATGCGGCCGCCCGTTCTCTGGCGGCGCGTGCTTGTGCTCGATGGAGACGTCGATCCGCTCGGACACGGCTTCGCGAGTTTAGACCTGCGGCCCCCGCTGGGAGTTACAGCCCGAGCGCGAGCGCGAGACGGGTCAGGGCCTGGACGTTCCCGGGATCGGCCGCGACGCCGCTGAAGCCGGCCCCGAGCACCGGCGAGCGCCCGCGAACGCGCTGCAGCAGCTGCTCGACCTCGTCGAGCGTGAGGCCGCCGGGCTCCGGCATGAACGGGTGGATCTCCCCTGGCTCGAGCGAGTCGACGTCGAGCGCGACGTAGACGCCGTCGGTGCCGTCGAGCGCCTGCTCGAGCTCGGCCGCGTCGGTGCGGAGCCCGATCGAGGCGACGTACTCCAGCTCGGGCGGGTCGAGGCTGCGTGCGCCGATCAGGATCGCGTCCTGCGGGTCGACCGCGCCGGCGTCGAGGATCATCCTGAACGGCATGCCCCAGAGGTTCCCGGAGGGCGAGGTCTCGGGCGTGTTCAGGTCGCCGTGCGCGTCGAACCAGACGAGCGCGATCCGGTCGTTACGCGCGGCCAGCGACTCGACCGCGCCGATGTGCGCGCAGCAGCAGCCGCCGAGGACGAGCGGCCGCTCGGGCAGGTCGATCGCGACCGCCAGCGTCTGCTCGTCGAGCGTCTGCTCCTCGACCACCGACGCCTCCGGGAAGGGCAGCGGCAGCCGCGCGGCCTCGGCCATCGACTCGCCGCCTTCGCCCCACGCTTGCGGCACCCGCACCATGCCGGCGCCGAACTCACGCCCGCACGCGTGGCACTCGTAGCCGGGCCCGATCGCGACGCACGTGAACGTGCGGCATTCCGGGCAGCGGGCGCGCAAGCGGCTCACGCGGCGACCCTCGATCCGCGCGTTCCTGGCCAGCGACGCAGACGGCCGAGCCAGCGAAGCCGGCCCGGCCTGGAAACGCCATCGCAAGCGACGTCGCTCACAGCCGCTTCTCGTAGATGTCGTTGCGCCGGATGGGCCGCATGCCGGCCCGCTCGTAGAGGCCGACCGCGCCGGTCGTGTTCTCAGCATCGACTCCGAGCCCGACACGCGTCGCGCCCCGCTCGCGGAAGGTCCGGAAGGACTGCTGAAGCAGTGCGGTGGCGAGACCGCGCCGGCGCCACGCCGGCCGGACGCCGAGGATCTGCACCCAGCCGAACTCCGGGTCTCCGGAGGCGTGCCACCAGTTCAGCGCCACGGCAACGAGCTGGTCCCCGTCCTCGACGAGCCACCACAGCGACGGATCGAAGTCGTGGCGGTCGATCGTGAACACGCGCCACTGCTCGAAGCTCTGCGGGTGGAAGTCCCAGTGGTCGGCGAAGGCGTCCTGCTGCGCCGCATATACGGGCTCCGCGTCGCCGGGGCGGAAGTTCCGGACGACGAGGCCGTCCGGCCACTGCGGCTCGGCGACCTCGCCGTCGAGCTCGATCCGCATCTGGAACGAGTGGCGGACCAGCGTGTAGCCGCCGTCCTCATAGGTCGCCCGCATCAGCTCGTCGTCGCCGTGGACGACGCCGTGTATCCGACCGCCTGCCGCGCGCCCCTCCGCGGTGTCGATCAACGCGTCGGCGGCCTCGCGCTCGAGCGTGCGCACGTCCGCGACGAAGTGCTCGTCGTCCTCGGTGAAGAAATCGAGGTAGCCGACCAATTGCCCGCCGCGCTCGGCCAGCTGGAACCAGAGCGTCGGGATCGTCAACCAGTACCGGACTTCCGGCTCGCCGACCGCGTTCTCGCCGGCGGTGGCGAGGTTGTGTCGTTCGAGCAGCGCCGTGATCGCCGGTGCGTCGTCGGCCGTTGCCGTCCGCAGCTCGACGCTCACGCGAGCTCGTCCAGCGTCTCGGCAAGCACTGAGAGATCCGGCAGCTCCCGGGTCGGCACAGGCCCCGGAGTCTCGCCGAGACGGTTGATCCAGATCGACCGCAGGCCCAGCTCGTTCGCCGGCGCGACGTCGTGGAAGAGGCTCGCCGCGACATGGACGTCGGGCGGCCGGCCGACCTGGTCCTCGAACGCGCGCCAGTGCCCGAGCGCCGGCTTGTACGAGCCGATCTCGGACGCGACGATCGCGAGCTCGAAACCGCCGCCGAGCCGGCGCATCGACGCCTCGATGTAGTCGCGGTCGGTGTTCGAGAGGATCGCGAGCCTCCAGCCGCGGTCGCGCGCCTCCTCCAGCGCCTGCGGCACCTCCGGGAACGGCTGCCAGTCCGGTAGCGAGTCCGCAAGCGCGGTTTCCTCGCCGTCGGGCACGCCGAGGCGGCGCAGCGCCTCGGTCAGCACCTCGCGGTAGCTGAGCGTGCCATCGGCCTGGAGCTCCGGCTCGAGCTCGTGGTAGCGGCGCAGCAACTCGTCGGCGCGGTCCTCACCGAAGACCCGGGCGAGCTGCGCGCGGATCCCGCCGTTCCAGTCGATCAGCGTCCCGTAGCAGTCGAAGGTCGCCCACCGGTCCCTCGCCACGTGTGCGAGCTTACCGGCGTCATGCAGCGCAAGACGGTCACGGTTCTGTTCTGCGACGTGACGGGCTCGACCGCGCTCGGCGAGTCGCTCGACCCCGAGGCGCTGCAGGAGCTGCTCGCGCGCTACTTCGAGCGGATGAAGGCGATCGTCGAGCACCACGGCGGCACGGTGGAGAAGTTCATCGGCGACGCGGTGATGGCCGTCTTCGGCGTGCCGGCGGCGCACGAGGACGACGCGCTGCGCGCCGCCCGTGCAGCGGTCGAGATGCGCGACGCGCTCCCCGAGCTCGGAGTCGAGGCGCGCATCGGCCTGACCACCGGCGAGGTCGTAGTGGGCACGGAGGAGCGGCTCGCGACCGGCGACGTGGTCAACGTCGCGGCCCGCCTCGAGCAGGCCGCCGAGCCGGGCGAGGTGCTGCTCGGCGAGCCCACGCTCGAGCTTGTCCTCGAGGCGGTCGAGGTCGAGCCCGTCGAGCCGCTCGCGCTCAAAGGCAAGGCGGAGCCGGTCCCGGCGCACCGGTTGCTGCGGGTGCTCGACGCGCCGGAGCGCGCCCACGAGACGCCCTTCGTGGGTCGGGAGAACGAGGTGGCGACCGTCCAGGGAGCGTGGGCGCGAGCCTGTGAGGAGCGCCGCTGCGAGCTCGTCACGATCGTCGGGGACGCGGGCGTCGGCAAGACGCGTCTCGCCGCCGAGGCGCTCGCCTCGCTGGACGTGAAGGCCGCGCGCGGACGTTGCCTGCCGTACGGCGAAGGGATCACCTACTGGCCCGTGGTCGAGGTGCTGAAGCAACTCGACGTGCTGCCAACCGATGCGGTTGTGGCGTCGGCGGTTCGCTCGCTACTCGAGGAGGGCGACGCGCCCGCCTCCACCGAGGAGATCGCCTGGGCCTTCCGCAAGACGCTCGAGCAGGCCGCCGCGGTCGGCCCCGTAGCCGTCGTGTTCGAGGACATCCACTGGGGCGAAGAGACGTTCCTCGACCTCGTGGAGCACGTTGCGCTCCTCTCCACGGGCTCGCCGCTACTGCTCCTCTGCCTCGCACGGCCCGAGCTGACCGAGCGGCGCCCGACCTGGCCGATCTCGTTCGGTCTGGACCCGCTGGCCGCTCGCGAGGTCGAGCGGCTGATCCCCGACCGGATCGCCGGCCCGCTGCGGGAGCGGATCGCGCGCGCAGCCGGCGGCAACCCGCTGTTCATCGGCGAGATGCTCGCAATGGCCGGTGAGGGCGAGGTTGTCGTCCCACCCACGCTCCAGGCCCTGCTCGCAGCCCGCCTCGACCGCCTCGAGAGCTCCGAGCGGACGGTGCTCGAGTGCGCGGCGGTCGAGGGCGAGATCTTCCACCGCGGCGCAGTCCAGGCACTCGTGCCCGACAAGCCGCAGGTGACGCCGCAGCTAGCGGGCCTGGTCCGGAAGCAGCTGATCACCCCCGAGCAGGCGCAGCTGCCCGGCGAGGACGGGTTTCGCTTCAGGCATCTCCTCGTCCGCGACGCCGCGTATGACGCGCTGACGAAGACGCGTCGCGCCGACCTGCACGAAGGATTCGCACGCTGGTTCGAGCGGAACGGGCCGCCCCTCGAACAGGACGAGCTACTCGGCTACCACCTCGAACAGGCGGTGCGGTTCCGGCTGGAGGTCGGCCAGAGCGCCAACGGCGGCCTGGCGGCGGAAGCGCGCGAGCGCCTGACCGCTGCGGGCCGCCGCTCGCTGCGCCGTTCCGACTTCGGGAGCGCGGCAGGCTTCCTCGAGCGCGCGGCCGACCTCGTCCCGCCCGGCGCGCTCGACCTCGGGCTCGAGACCGACTTGATCGACGCGCTCTCGTGGGACCGAAAGGGAGAAGAGGCGCTCGACCGCGCTCGCTCGATCGTGACGCGTGCAGCGGCATCGGGCGACCGGATCGGCGAGCTGTCCGGCCGCATTCACGAGCTGACCCACCGTGTCCAGACCGAGGCCGGGGATGCCATGGCCGAGCTCGACGCGGTTATCGCCGAGGCACTGCCCGTTTTCGAAGCGGCCGGCGACGGCCTCGCCCTCCGAATCGCCTACCGCGCCATCGGCGAAGCCGCGAACATGCGCGCTCAGATGGACCAGGTCGCCGCGGCGTACGAACAGGCATTGTCGTACCCCGGGCCCGCCGGCCGGACAGCCCTCGTCGGGTACCAGAGCCACGCCCGCTTCCACGGCTCGACCCCGCTCACCGAGCTCCTCGCCTGGCAGGACGCGCAGGAACCGAGCGAGCGGCGCAGCTACTGGCTCCGTGCGCACCGGAGCAGTGCCCTCGCGATGCTCGGTCGGTTCGATGAGGCGCGGGCCCTGCAAGCCGAGTTGCGGACCGAGCTGGTCGAACGCGGCGGCGCCAAGGCTGTGCTCGCTGCGCTCATCGGCTACGGGCTCGAGATCGAGTTCCTCGCCGGCGACCCGGAGGCCGCCGTCGCGGCGGGAGAGGAAAGCTGCCGCCTGCGCGAGGAGCTCGGACGCTGGGCCGAGCTTTCGACGACCGCCGGAGGCCTCGCGCTCGTCTATGCCGAGCTCGGGCGCCTGGACGATGCGGAGCGCTGGGCGGCGCGGGCCGAGGAGCTCGGAGCACCGGAGGATGCGGTCACCCACATGCTCTGGCGACAGGCGCGAGCGAGGGTGCAGGCCAGGCGCGGCGAGCTCGAGGAGGCGGAGCGGCTGGTCCGCGAGGCGATCGAGATCGGCGAGACGACGGAAGACTTGAACTCCAAGGCGGAGGCGCGCGCGGATCTCGGCGAGGCTCTCGCGCTCGCAGATCGCCACGAAGAGGCCGTTGGCGCCGTCGAAGCAGCGCTGGCGCGTTTCGAGGCCAAGGAGAACGTCGTCCGGTCGAAGCAGATGCGGAAACGACTCGACGAGCTCGGCTAGCCATGCGACCGGCGCTGGGGGTCGTGCTGGCGGCGATCGCGCTCGGTGCGGGCGGCTGTGGCTCGTCGAGCAAGCCGGCGCCACCGCCGAAGGTGGAGCAGTTCCAGCTGAACAGCAAGCTCATGGGCCGTCCCCTGTACGAGACGCTCGTCACACCGGCCGGAGGCGGCAAGGGTCGGCCGCTGCTCGTGTTCCTGCACGGGTACGGCGCCGCGCCGAGCGACATGGTCACGCCTGCCTTCGTCGCAGGGCTCCGGCGGCTGGGCGACCGGGCGCCGGTCGTGATGCTTCCCGAAGGGGACACCGGCTGGTGGCACGACGACGGCGACGGGCCATGGGGCTCCTACGTCTTGCGCGAGGTGATCCCGGTCGCGCTCCGACGCAGCGGCGCCGACCCGCACCGCGTCGCGGTCGGCGGCATCTCGATGGGCGGCTTCGGCGCGCTCGACCTCGGGCGGCTCGCGCCGAAGCGCTTCTGCGCCGTCGGCGGCCACTCACCGGCGGTGTTCGAGCGCGGCTCGGACGGCGCCGCGTACGCATTCGGCGGTGACGCCGACTTCGCCCGTCACGACCTGCTGACGCTCGCGCAGCACCGGTCGCCGTACCGCTCGCCGGTCTGGATCGACGTCGGCAACCACGACGACCTGCGCCCGGCCGCGACGAAGCTGGCGAGCGAGCTGAAGGCCGACGGCGCGAAGATCAGCTTCCACGTCTGGCCCGGCGTGCACGACGGCCGCTACTGGGACGCCCACTTCGCCCAGTACCTCGACTTCTACGCGAACGCCTGCGGCTAGTCCTCGAAGCGGCGCAGCACGATCGTGGCGTTGTGCCCGCCGAAGCCGAACGAGTTCGAGACGGCGACGCGCACGTCGGCCTCGCGCGACTCGTTCGGGATGTAGTCGAGGTCGCACTCGGGATCCGGGTCGTCGTAGTTGATCGTCGGCGGCAGCACCCCGCGGTCGATCGCGAGGATCGAGAACATCGCCTCGACCGCACCGGCGGCGCCGAGGCAGTGGCCCGTCGCGCCCTTGGTCGAGGAGACGGGAGTCTTGCGCGCGTTCTCCTCGCCGAGCGCGAGCTTGATCACCCGCGTCTCGGCCGAGTCGCCGAGCGGCGTCGAGGTGCCGTGCGCGTTGATGTAGTCGATCTCGCTCGTGTCGATGCCCGCATCGCGGAACGCCATCGTCATCGCGCGCGCCGGGTTCTCGCCGGAGGGATCGGGCTCTGTGATGTGGCGGGCATCCGACGAGAGCCCGTAGCCCAGGAGCTCGGCGTAGATCTTCGCGCCGCGTGCACGAGCGTGCTCGAGCTCCTCGAGCACGACCACGGCACCGGCCTCGCCCATCACGAAGCCGTCGCGCTGCGAGTCGAACGGGCGGCTGGCAGCCTGAGGATCGTCGTTCCGGCGGGAAAGCGCTCGCATCGCGCTGAAGCCGGCGATCCCGACCTCCGTGACCGGCGCCTCGGTGCCGCCGCAGAGCATCACGTCGGCTCGCCCGAGCCTGATCGCGTCGGCGCCGTCGCCGATCGCCATGTTCGACGCGGCGCAGGCCGTGCACTGCGAGCTGAGCGGGCCCTGCGTGCCCAGCTGCATCGAGACCCAGGCGGCGCCCATGTTCGGGATGATCTCGGGGATCGAGAACGGGTTGACGCGGTCCGGCCCCCGCTCGAGCAGCTCGCTGTGGCAGTCCTGGAACGCCTTGAGGCCGCCGATGCCGGTCGCGATCGCCGCGCCGATGCGGTCGGGCTCCGCCTCGATCGAGATGCCGGAGTCGGCCTCGGCCTGGCGGGCCGCCGCGACGATCAGGTGCGCGAAGCGGTCCATGCGGCGGGCCTGCTTGCGGTCGATGTACTCCGTCGGGTCGAAGCCCTTCACCTCGCAGGCGAAATGGACGGCGTAGTCGGTCGAGTCGAACTGCGTGATCTCGGCTGCACCGGAGCGGCCGGCCACGAGCGCGTCCCACGTCGACTCGACGTCCGTGCCGAGTGGGGTCAGCGCGCCGAGGCCGGTGATTACGACCCTGCGCCGTCCGTTCATGCTCCCGTTCGTCGTCATCTCACATCCCGAGCCCGCCGTCGACGAGCAATACCTCGCCCGTGATGAACGCGGCCTCGTCGGAGCAGAGGAAGCGTACCGCCCCGGCGATGTCCTCAGGCTCGCCGAGCCTGCCGAGCGGCGTGTTCGAGAGCATCGCCTGCTGCGCCTCCTCCGGCAGCACGTCCGTGAGCCTCGTGTTCACGTACCCCGGAGCGACGACGTTCGCACGCACGTTGCGGCTGCCCAGCTCGCGCGCGAGCGACTTCGTGAAGCCGATGATCCCGGCCTTCGAGGCACCGTAGTTCGTCTGACCCCAGTTGCCGTGGACGCCCACGATGCTGCTCACGTTCACGATCGAGCCGGCGCGCTTCTTCATCATCCCGCGCACCGCGGCGCGCGACGTGTAGAAGACCGACGAGAGGTTCGTCTCGATCACGTCGCGCCAGTCGGCGTCGGGCATGCGTGCGAGCAGGCCGTCGCGGGTCAGTCCGGCGTTGTTGACGACGATGTCGAGGTCGCCCGCCTGCTCGACGAGGGCCTTCGCCTGCTCCGGATCGGAGACGTCCGCCTGGACTGCTCTACCGCCGGCCTCCTTGGCGACGTCCTCCGCCTCCTCCGTGCCCGAGCGGTAGCCGACGACCACGTCCGCACCGGCCCGTGCGAGCTCGAGCGCGATCGCCCGTCCGATGCCGCGGGAACCGCCGGTGACTAGTGCCACCTTGCCCTCGAGCGAGCAGAAGCCCGTCACGTGGTTTTCATGCTTCTAGCGTGCAGCGGAGGGGCGAAGCCCCGGAGTCTGCGCGGGTTCTGCCTAGGCAGAGTTGAGGGTCTCCCTGAGCTTCTCGAGCGAGGCGAGATCGCCCACCGGGATCGCCTTCACGCTTCTGTCGATCCTCTTCAGTAAACCGGTGAGGACGTTCCCCGGCCCGACCTCGACGAAGACCTTCACGCCCTGACGCATCAGCTCGCGGGCGGCCTGCGTGAACTTGACCGGCGCGGTCAGCTGGTCGACGAGCAGCGCGGCCATCCGCTGCGCGGGCTCGATCTTGGCCGTCACGGTCGACATGAACGGCGCGATCGGGTCGGAGAACTTCGCCTTGTCGAGCGCCGGGCGCAGGTGCTCCGCCGCACGGGCGACGAGTGGGCTGTGGAAGGCGCCGGAGACGCGAAGCTTGACCGTTCGCCGCGCGCCTTCGCGCTGTGCTTCCTCACAGCACTCGTCCACCGAGAGGCTCTGGCCGGAGATGACGATCTGGCCAGGGCAGTTGTAGTTCGCCGGCCACACGTTCGCGATCCGCGCGCACAGCGCCTCGACCACCTCGTCGGCGAGTCCGAGAATGGCGGCCATCGAGCCGGGGTTTTCGCGGGCTGCCTCGGCCATCGCCAGGCCACGCGCGCGAACAAGCCTGATCGCGTCGTCGTTCGAGAGCGCCTGCGAGGCGGCCAGCGCCGCGAACTCGCCGACGGAGTGGCCGACGACCACGTCCGGCTCGAATCCGTTCTCGCGCAGCGCCGCCAGCACGGCGAGGCTCGTGGCCACGAGCGCCGGCTGCTGGACCTCGGTGTGCACGAGCTCCTCTTCGGGCGCTTCGAAGCAGAGACGGATCAGATCGAGGCCCGAAGCTTCGCTCGCCCGCTCGTAGACCTCCATCGCCGCCGGCACGGCCAGCGCGATCTCACGACCCATCCCCGCCTCGAGCGAGCCCTGGCCCGGGAAGCAAAACGCGATCTTCGGCGCGCTCATCCGTCTCCTCCTGCAGTCCATTCGATCAAACCGGAGCCCCATGTGAGCCCGGCACCCATTCCTGTCATCAGTACGAGCTGTCCAGGCCGGAGCCTTCCGTCGGCCGTCGCGTCCGCCAGGGCGAGCGGGATCGACCCCGACGAGGTGTTGCCGTAGCGGTCGACGTCGATCACGGTCTTCTCCTCCGGGATTCCGAGCTTCTGGCGTGCGTGCTCGATGATGCGCACGTTTGCTTGATGGGGAACGTAGACGTCCACGTCCTCGATACTGCGTCCGCATTCGGCCAGCACTGCCTCCGCCGAGCTGACCAGTACCCGCGTCGCAAATTTGAAGACCTCGCGGCCGTTCATCTTCACGAAGTGCATGCCCTCCGCCACGGTCTCCTCGGTGGCCGGCGAGCGCGAGCCGCCGGCGGGCACGTAGAGCTGCGGCCCGCCTGAGCCGTCGGCGCCGAGCTCGAAGCCGAGGAAGCCGCCGCCGGACACCTTCTCGAGCACGACCGCGCCCGCGCCGTCGCCGAACAGCACCGCAGTCGAGCGGTCACTCCAGTCGAGAATGCGCGAGAGCACGTCCCCACCGACGATCAGCGCCTTCTGCGCGAGGCCGCCCGCGAGCATGCCGTAGCCCTGCGCGACCGCATACATGAAGCCGGTGCAACCGGCCGAAAGGTCGTACGCGGCCGCGTTCGGCGCGCCGAGCCGGTCGGCGAGGATCGCGCCGGTCGACGGGAACGCCATGTCGGGCGTGACCGTCGCGACGATGATCAGGTCGATCTCGCTCGCGTCGAGTCCCGCCTGCTCCAACGCGTCGCGACAGGCCGGCAGACAGAGATCCGACAGCGCCTCGCCGGGCGCGGCGATCCGGCGCTCACGGATCCCGGTCCGCTCCCGGATCCACTCGTCGTTCGTGTCCATCATCGTCGCGAGCTCGTCGTTGGTGATCACGCGCTCGGGCACCCGGCAGCCGAGGCCGGTGATCGAGATCGCGCCGCCGTTCGCGGAGCCGATCAACGTTCCACCGCGAACGTCAGCGTCCCGCGCGCGGCGAGCTTGTCGCCGACGTGTGCCGTCGCCTTGCCCTTGCCGACCGGGCCGCGCACCGTCTCGAGCCGACATTCGTAGACGAGCTCGTCGCCCGGCTCGACGATCCGCTTGAAGCGCACGTCGTCGATGCCGGCGAAGAGGGCGAGCCGGCCGCGGTTCTCCTCCTGCGAGAGGACCGCAACGGCGCCTGTCTGCGCCATGCCTTCGACGATCAGTACGCCCGGCATTACCGGGCGGCCGGGAAAGTGCCCGGCGAGGTACCACTCGTCCGCACGCACCGTCTTGCGCGCGACAACCCGCTCGCCCGGTTCGAGCTCGAGCACCTCGTCGATCAGGAGGAACGGCTCGCGGTGAGGCAGGATCGCCTCGATCTCGTCACGGTCGAGGACTGTCACGCCGCGTGCTCGTCCGTCAGTCGTGCGCGCAGGCCGGCGCGGGCGCGGTGGGCGTAGCACTTCGCGGTCCCGACCGGCATGCCCGAACGCTCCGAGATCTGTTCGAACGAGAAGCCGAGCGCGTCCTTCAAGACGACCACGCTGGCCTGTTCGTGCGACAGGGTCGCGAGCTCAGCGGCCAGCTCGTGGCGCAGCTCCGACAAGGCGGCCTCACGCGCCGGGTCGGCGTCGTCGGCAACGCGATCGTCGACGACCAGCGGCTCGCAGCGCCGCACGCGTTGGCGGTCGGCGACGTCCCAGCACGTGTTGACGACGAGCCGGTGGAGCCACGTCGCGAACTGCGAGTCGCCGCGGAACTGGGCGATTCGGACGCAGAGCTTGGCCAGCGCCTCCTGGGCTGCGTCACGCGCATCCTCGGGATCGGCGAGCACGTGCGCGGCCAATCGCTCGACACGCGGTGCATGCCGCTCGCAGAGCGCGGCGAGCGCCTGCTCGTCGCCGTCCTTCGCGCGCTTGACCAGGATGGGATCACTGAGCTTCTCGTAGACGAGCGGCCG
>Ga0207683_10001938_pt1 | contig 18314 bp, 25 predicted proteins | sample KBSM73metaG_FD_184333 | JGI IMG/M metagenome (GOLD analysis project Ga0207683, IMG submission 184333) | Miscanthus rhizosphere microbial communities from Kellogg Biological Station, Michigan, USA - KBS M7-3 metaG (SPAdes) (version 2) | ecosystem: Host-associated > Plants > Roots > Rhizosphere >... | reverse complement strand
ACGATTGCCTTCGCGCAGCCGTATGTGGGTATTGCAAAGCTGATCTAACATGCCGCTTCAAATCCAACCATCAGGACTCTATCGCCACGTGCAAGATGACGCAGCGACGCAGTGGGTCATTGCGCATGGATTGAAGACGTATCCCATCATTGATGTCTACATCTTCGCAAACGGTGCGATGCAGAAGATTCTGCCAGCTAGCGTCGTGTACGTCGATCCTGATACCGTCAATGTCAACTTCTCAACGGCGCATGCCGGATTTGCGACAGCAGCAGGATGAATAACTACACTCACGTTCAGTCTACGCCGTCCTCTACTTGGAACGTCGTGCACAATCTTGGAACCTATCCGGTCACTGATGTCATAGTGATGGTTAGTGGCGTTGAGAAGAAAATCCTTCCAAAGGCGGTCATCTTCGTCGACGAGAACACAATACAGGTGCAGTTCTCGACAGCTTTTGCTGGCAAAGTTCGAGCTGTCGGCGCATACAAATTCGCATTCGCTGTGAATGATGGAGACCAGACAGATCCGTCAAGTGATTGACCTCACATAGGAGATACGCATATGGCAGCTTTTCTTAGTCTCATCGGCGGTGTGAAGGGCCTTGTCGTCATTGCGTTGCTTCTTGCCCTGGGTTCCTGGGCAGCCGTCCAAAAGATCAATCTCAACAAGGCAGAAGCCGCGCGTGATCAAGCAATCGCGCAGCGTGATGAAGCTGCTGTTGCCCGCGACAAGGCAATTGCTGCAGCGAAGGCAAATGAAGCGACTATCACGAGGTTGGAGCAGGAGAAAGAGCTTACAAATCAAGCTCTAAATACTTTGCAGGCCGCCAAGAACACGAACAAGGTCAACAGCGGTGCACGCGAGACCATCATTCTCAGTGGCGCCAGCTTGCCAGCAAACTCGGCGCAGGCAGCACCAGTTCTTGGCACTATCGTTTCAGAAGTACAGGCAGACCGCTATCGCCGTCGTGGCATTACCCCGCCAGATATTGCGCCAGCTCCTGCCGGAAAGTCGGTTCGCCAATGAAGACTCTCATCGTCATCACTGCGCTTGCTCTTGCAGGTTGCGCTACTAGCCCATTCAAGTCGACTGAAGTTCTGGTTCAGAAGGACTACATCGTTCGAACTGCACCTGATGCGTTGAAGACGTTGCCACCTTTGCCACCTGCATTGGCAAATCCAAAGGTAGCGACGAACACGCAAATCGCGCAGTTCATCAACAACACGGAAGAATATGTTGCCAATCTCGAGGCGATGATTCAGACATTGGTGAACTTCTACGAGAAGCCAGTCACAACAAATGAAGCTGGTCAGATGCGAGTTGTCACGCCAACCGCACCAGCAACTCCTGACGCTAATCGAGTCATTCGCCCGCAGACAGCCGCGACACCAGCTTCTGCGCCTACTTCTTCTCGATTCACGTCGCCTATCGAGCGTCTTCGTTCTCAGTGAGGTCTAGATGAGCTGCTGCCCACCAGCACCAGTAATCACAATTGGTGGATCTCCTGATACAACAACCGGCATTGCGGATAATCCAATGCTGCGCGGTGAATCGGCTGAATGCTACATGGCGACAGCGAACAATCCAACGGGCAAGCAAGACGATGCAACAGGCAACGTCGAGAACAAGATTGACAATGCCCAAATTCCGATGAAAGCCGATGGTACCGTCGATATCATTTTTAAGATGCAGGATACGCCAGCATCGCCCACCAAGCGAACACCTACGCGATGGGAAATCAAGGATGATGCTGGACAAACACCAGCGTGGCTCCATCCTGCTGCCAATAACCTACCTCAAGATCCTGGTTACAATCACAACGATCCTGTTCGTGTGGACAATGATAACTACTCTTCTGGACCAACTCTTCATCTTCACGGAACCTTTCGAACTCGGGATTTCAAGCAGCAGTTCCGTTGCACGGTAGCAGCCTTCGACGCGACTGGTGAAATCGACAACAAGGGCTACGTCTTCTCACCTGACGGTGCGTCGAATGCCTCTGACAACATCCAGCTGACGCACCCATTACCTGGAGCCATCTGCAATTCTCGCTTCTCAGCACAGCGATTGCACCCAGTCTACAACATCGTGAAGCCACACAATGGCTGCGATTTCAAATATGAGGATCGGCATCAGGGCGATGTTGTTGCAGCAGCTGATGGTGAGGTGATCTTCTCTGCATATTCCTCCACAGCTGGCAATTGGGTAAAGGTCAAGCACCTGAATGGTGCTGGCAAACACCTATGCACGACGGTCTACATGCACTTGGATAAGTCATACGTGCAAGTCGGGCAGAAGGTTTCAGCTGGTCAGAAAATTGCCAAAGAAGGCACGACTGGTTCAAGCACCGGCAATCACCTTCACTTTGAATGCAGACTGCCAAACGATACACCAATCGATCCACTGCCGCTGATCAAAGGATCCAATGCAGTTGCGACGCAGACTGATGCATCTAATAATGCGGTGCCTGGCAAAGTTGAAGTCAATAACTTCAATGCAGTCTTGACACCAGCGAATGTCGATGCGAAGACGTCAGGCTGTGCCGCCTTCGGCCCCAATTATCCGACACCAACAGCGCCAGATGCTGCAACAGTGACACCTGCTCCAGTGCCGACAACGAATGATCCATTCGAGCTTGCTTGGAATCTGACGTTGAAGACAGAAGTAAGCGGCTGGACAGTCACGCCACCAACGGTACAATCGACTCTTGATGGTCTCATCGACACCGTGCCACACAAGAAGGCCGTTGGCTTCGTCAACCATCCAGCAGATCCTGGTGGCACGACTAAATTCGGTGTTGCCCAGAAGTTCAACAAGGGTATGAACATCGAGGACGTAAAGTATCAGAACGCCCGCGACGTTGCCTACTCGAAATACTGGCAGGGCAAGCCATCGAGCCTTGCCGCAACTAAGCCACGCTGCTCCATCGCTGCCTTCAATATCGGCTATCTCTGTGGTCCAGGTGGTTTGAATTCAATTATTAACAGCGCCAACATCGGTTCACTATCTGACAGCGCAGCTGTCGATCCACTGTGCGATGCATTCAAGGCATATCTCCTGAACAAGGTCAAGGAAGACCCAAAGAAAAGCGTATTTCAGAATGGCTGGATGAATCGAGTTGAGACGGTTCGCCAATACGCAAAGTCAGTCTCAGTGTAAGGCTCTCATATGGACAAGATCATCACAGCACCGCCACCGAAAATTCAGGTAGGCTATGACGTCTCTCGAACGATGATCAAAGACGGTGACTTGTTGAGTTTCTTCAAGTCCCACGAAGAGACCTTCCTCCACAAGTTTGAAACCGTACCGATCGGCTTCTTTGTCGGCTCCAAGATTTTCCACAGCGGCATCGCAATGTGGATGACGACCGACACTGGTGATCGACGATTGATGCTATGCGAAGCTGTTGGCGTGGGTCGACGACTTGTCAACCTGTCTAAATTCAAGGATGTCAAGTTCGAGGTCACTTCCAAACCAGACAACCTCGATGCAGCGAAGATCATCACCTACATGCTCGACGGTCTGACTGAAGGCTACGCATTCAGCGATCTGCCAAAGATCATGCTGAAGGAGTTCTTCGGCATCAAGAATGTTGAAGGTTCAACGAAGGGTGCTGTCTGCTCAGAGACTGCCGCTCGAGCTTGGGAAGCCGGTGGCATGCAGTTCGATACGACGGTTCTCAGCCCTGGAATGCTCCGCAATGTCTTGTCGCAGAAGGGTATCCCACCATCGTTTGGTGTAAATGAGGATCAGGCCGCCTAAAGTGTCGCTTGAAAATCCAGGACGGTGTCCAGCGGACCAGCGACACGAGCCCACAATCGATGATCGCGTGTGAAATACTGAACGTAGAGACCAGCTTTCGAGCAATCGACAGCGAACATCAGAGGATCTTCGGGGAGACGGGCGTCGAGATCAACCTCAATTTGAGTGCTGACCCCGAATGTTGGGAGAATACCGTTCATGTAGGATCTAAATAGACGATGGGTGCAATTGTACGAATTGGCGATCTAGTGAGCTGTGGAGACCATGCCGGCGGTGGGTCGGGTGATGTCTTCTCGAATGGCATGCCGATTGTCACACAGAAAGCGAATACGACGACTGGTCATGGTTGCTTTCCACCGACCGTATTTATCGGTCCATGGTCCACCACCGTCTTCGTCAATGGAAGTCCTGTCGCGTTGAAGAACATCACGCGAATACGACCTCATAAGTGCGGCAAGTCTACGCATGATGGAGTTGCCGTCTCAGGATCAGGTTCAGTCGAGGCTGAAAGCTGATGCCAAATGGATTCATGCCGACCTACGCGTATCGCCCGGCTGTTGGAGGCGCCAACCCGACGTTGCGTGGAAGATCCACGAGAAGAGCTCGTCTCTTCATTGGCGGCACGTATTTTAGAGCAAGAGATCCAGGTGGCAAGGGGAACAACATTTCAATCCAACTGGTTGAATGGACTAGCTCTGATGGACCACACGGTAAGCTTGTTGTCACAAACCACAATACTCTTTTCGGAGAGAATGTCACAGGACCGGTCGAAGTCGAGATCCTCGAACAAGCGCTCAACTGGAACGAAAGAATTCAAGTAGATCAGCTGACTACCACACCGAGAGCGCAGATAATTAGCATTAGTTTGCAAATAGCGCCCGGTGAAACTGTCACTGGCACGCTCGGGGGTTTCGCGTTTTCGAAGCTGTTTACATACGGTAGTAAACTGGCCACCAAAGTCACCCCGAAGCAATCGGAAATCACACCAACGAGTGTGATTGTTTTCAAACCGAGAGTTCGGGTGTATGATTTGGCGTCAATTACGGTGACACCCACGTCGTCAGACCCCTCGACGCCCGGCGTACCAGTTACCGGCTGGGATCCAGCAGCCTTGCGTGAAGCGATCAATGTAAATGATCCGTGGATCGAGATGATGCCACGATCAGGTACACCAGCTTCCTCAGACCCCTCAACACCGGCTCTACCACCTGCCGTCAAGTTCGATGCACAGGATGACGGTGTTGATGATCCAGTGATGACCGCCTTTGGCGACACCTACCTGACAGGTGGTGATGGCCTTCCAGATTCACCAAACACAGAAAGATCTGGACCATCCCGATCCATCATCTACGTCAATTACGGTGAGAGATACGACGGCACGTTGGCCGAGACCAATGAGGTCTACGAATGGGCTGGTGATTCCTCGACAGCTGGTGAGTGGAAAAAGTACTAACAGCCAACTAGCGGGTCGATGATTACGATCTGCTTCCCACGCTTCATGAAATTGCCCTTGTGGAAATCGATACTCGTCGGTCGATTCATAAGGTGTGTCAATACGGCTCGGAGATGATCGTTGCGTGAGTGATCACGGGCGTGTGCGATGTCATCTGTCGTGTAGTGCTTGGGATCAATGCACTCCATCTCAGCCATGAATTCATGGTATTCGTAATCGTCAATGTGTTCCAGCTTCTCCATGAAGATGATGGAGTATTTCGGTCCATCTGCTTCTGGATTTGTACATTGTATCTTACGGATGTCGTAGATTTTCGGCACAAATGGGTTGTTCTGATTCTTCAGGACCCACCGAAAATAGTAGAAGTATCCCTTGTCATGATCGACAACAACTTTCACGACCATGTCATCAATAGCAGGGTGTTGGAAGACATGCGCATTAAAGCCACGCCCCACCATGGTCAACCCTAGGTCATCACGGATGCGGTGAACGTAGTCGCTTTTCGACTCGTCCGAAAGCATCCGCTTCATGCGTCACGCAGAACGAATGTACTTGAACGTGATGACGTGTTCTGCTGTACCATTCGACGCGTAGTCGAATTCGAGAGCGTGATCAATGATGTGCAGGAAGCCAGTGATTTGGCCGTATGCAGTGTCGTTCCCATCCATCAGATCGATGCTGAAGCTTGTTGTGAATTTGCCGCCAGCCAGATCCTGAATCATGTCAAGCATGTCTTGCGCATGAGTCGCTGGTTGTTCTACTGTCAGCACGACGGTCTGTGTGACCATGTTCAGGCTGACCGAAGTCGTCTGCATCGTGATGAGGTTGTATCGTTCACCTGTGAGCTTGAAGCGGAACCGGTTCTTCATGGTTGGATGCAGGATCCCGGAGCCAACGCCAGGAATCCCAATGTCTGCCAGTGATGCCATTTCTTTCTCCCTAGATTTGATCTTCATCATTCGAACCAGGTTGTGTAGTCGCCAGGGAATCGCTCAGGCTGGTAGAGCCACATCGATTCGTCAGAGTTGGTGAGCTTCAAGGAGAACTTGATTTGCTCGAGTGATCCCACCAGAACAGGTGAGATTGCAGAGATGAAGTGTGGTCCCGCTGGAAACATGATCATCGTGCCACGCTGCGGAACCAGGCTGAAGTTGTAGGCAGGAAACTCCAACTTGCCACCATACACCTCGTGACGAGGATCCAGCGGCACTCCACCACCGTAATCCTTGAGCCAGACGTAGGCAACTAGGTCGACGTCTTTTACCTTGACCCACTTCTTGCGAATGAACTTTGCGTTCTCGCAACCGTGGAGCTCGCAAGGATTCTTCGGATTTTCGAAGTACTGTTGAAAGTGGGGCTTGTCCATTCCCTTGATGAGGGCCTGGTAACGCGATTGGATGTCCGCACCATGTTCGAGAATTTTGTCCTGCAAAAGTGTGACGAGCTCAACATCAGTGATGAAGCGCTCATTCTTCAGTGGACGTCCATCTTCAGTCAGCGAAGGAACACTGATGCCGTATTCGGCTACAATCTTCTCGCAGTTTGCTGGGGAAATAAAATCCTCAACGACATGAAATGGACTATGTGTATGCTTGTCTGCCATTATGCTTTCTTGTCATCAACCTCTGGTTTGGCTCGCTTCTTCTTTGGCACGCCCTTGAGCTTCTCGCATTCACACTCAAAGATTTCCTGAAGGTCCTTGCCAACGCGAAGCTCAGGCTTTTCACCGAGAACAACCTGCACTTCCAGAGATGTGTGCCACTTTTGCGCACCCACATCTACGCGCTGCATTGGCTTCTGCTGGTCAGCAGGCCAGAAGCTGAACTTCGATTCGTTCAGCTTGTATGTGGTCTTCGGACCGACGTCAAGTTCGCTAACAACAAGAGTCGAATGCTCATCTTCAACAAGAGTACCATTGACGGTCTCGCCATCAACAGTCACTGATTCGAAGTTGAAGTCGTCAGCGGCAGCTTCATCAGGAATGTCGATGTCGTCCTGATTGTCGAGGTCATCGGTTGTACCATCATCTGTCGTTTCATCTTCGATTGCTGATTCATCATCAGCAGGTGGTTCGCCATCAGGAGGTGGCAGTCCACCGCCGACGCCACCTGGTGGTGGAATTGCATAGTCAGAACCGAAGCCGTATGCGTTGGCGCCGAACAGGCCGAGAACGATGTGGAGGATTGATTTTGCTTCAGGCGCTTCGACATCAACGTCGTTGCCATTGTTCTTCAAAAGCTTGACAGCGTCGGTGACATCAACATCGGATGGTGCAATGATAACAATCTTTGCCATGGTGATCCCTTACTTGAGACCAGCAAGGGCACGAAGGCGGGCCGTGTTCGTCAGGAACTTGCCCTTTTCTTCCGGCTTGCGGGCCTCAACGATTGAAACTGGTGTCGTCGATTCAGCGTCAGCCGCCATTTTCTGGCGATCAACACCAATACGCTTGACGACCTGATAAGTCTTCGTACTGCCAGTATCTGGGCAGACGATGCCGACGGAGAAGACGCAGTCAAAGGCAACAATCGGATCATCATCTCCGTACGAGACTGCATTGATGCTCTGTGCATAGACCGTAACGTTCTTGACGGGTGCGCTCGATGTGACAGTCGTGACTGTTGAATCGGGTGTCGAGATTGGTGTAGCTGGTAGGCTGACCATCGTGGCGTAACCGCCATCAGCGTAGCTGTCGTCCATCTCGTTTGTTTCTTTTGGGTCCATGTGGGAGCCTCCTGTTCATGCAGCAGTATTTATGGCCTTAGACCAGAACCGTTCCACACGTTTTCCTAATTCTTCGTAGTGTTCGGAGAGGATTACGCTGAATTCTAGAGGGAAACCTGTTTCCGCCACCATCAGGATGACACCAGTATCGATGTCGGTGCCGAACATTTCGTTGTGCGCGATTGCGTAGAAGGCCAACTGCAACTCGTAATTCCCGATGTCCTTGCGGCTTTTGATTCTCGAGGACGTCTTGAAATCAATAATGACTGGCTTGCCTTTGTATTTTCCAATTAGATCACATCGTCCGGCGACTTCAATCGTCTCAGAGTAGAGCGCAACTTCCTGACCCCAGATCTCGTCGATCTTATCAAGCTTGAGTCGCAAAGCGTGAAAAGCAGCAAGATCAGGCTGAGGAACAGGAAGACCTCCAATTTCTGCTTGAACATTCTCACCCTTGAGATAGCGTTCGGCGAGTAGGTGAACATTTGTTCCATGATCGGTTGCCTTCTTTGAAACTTCAGCGGCCTTTGCATGACCGAGAGAGTTGCGCCAATTTTCAAGAGACGCTACCTTTTCAGGTGACTCTGTTGCACCAAGGATCGTTGTGATGGAGGGGTAGAAGCCCTTTGGGCAATCGTACCAGCGCTGTCCATTATGGCTGACAGTCGAAAGCTCTGGGTATGTGAAGCTCAATAGTCTTTCCAGTCTTGGTGCCGAATCATTTGATTGTCACGCACATATGCAGTAAAGAGATGCGCTCGTGGAAACTTCTTCTTCACTCGATCGAGAACCCGTTTGATCGCATCGTTGTCATCTGCCGTGAATGTAATTTCATACGTGTGATCAGATAACCAGTCGTGCCAGATGCTCATATCGCCAGGCTGCAGCTTATCAATTGGATCATGCACAAGTTCAAGGATTGCATCGGCGTCTTCACCACGGCACCAGATCCGGCCGTTGTAGTGATGTTCCTTGAAGCTCTTCAGATGTGACCAGTCTTCCTCGTCTTCGTCGTCATCCTTCTTAGCCTCTAAGAGTTCATTGACCTTCATTGCTTTGCGACCAGGTCTTTATACTTTTGCTTCACAGCGTCAAGACGTGCTAGGAATTTTCGCTTGCCATTCTCAGTGAGGAACTTCTTGAGACGCGGTTCAATGTACACGAGCGCTTCGTAGATCCATTTCAGAATAGCAGCGCGACCAGTTGGTGATGTCGTCAGCTTCTTATTGCCAATCGCTTCAGCGAAGGTTTCCCCATTGATTGCAGGTGCGCGCAGATGCTTTTGCATATCTGATAACTGCTTCTTACCCTCAACATCAACTGCATCCTGATCAATCTTGGCCATGTTCAACGAGATGAACATGCCAAAGTCTGTGCACAATTCATCGAACAAATTCTGCTGGGCGAGACCCCGGGCTTCTAGGAGTTCAGAGATCTTCATGTATGATTCAACCTACGCAGACGCTTGCTGATGGATTTCTTCCGAGTGCGCTTGGACTTCAGAACTCGCATGATCTTCTTTCGACGACCTGCAATTGAGAGCTTCATTCGAGTAGAAGCTTTCGGCCGAGGTTTGAAGGCGGTGCTGATCTTTGCAACAACACGACCTTTCCGATATCCTGATGTGACGCGAAATCCTTTCTTGATCTTCTTGCCAGATCGACGATAAGCAGTCTTAACTCCTTCGTCAATTGTAACATCCTCATCTTCTTCAGCTGGTGCATCTTCAGGTTCTCCCTGTTCGATGCCCATTTCTTTGAGAGTGTCAAGATCAAGAACGACGCCAGATGGGTAGACTTCGTCGTTGACGCGAGTCAGGACGATAGAGTCATCTGTCGGTTCAACGAGAACAACGTGGCCGTTCTGATCACGAATTTCGTCTGGCTCGCCATTCTCTGCGATGTCGTAGAGGCGACTGAGTTGGTCGATATCGAGACGCAACTGGAAACCGTCGCAAGAGAGAATCAGGCCGTGATTGGCTAAATGGCCAATAGACCAGCCGTCAGGCACCGTCGGACCGACATCTTTATCCTTGTCGATCGTGACGTCACCTGGCGGATCCTCTTTCTTCTCGCCAGCGATTTCCAGGAACAGGGACATTAACGAGTTCCAGTAGTGCCTTGTGTGGCGTTATCATCATCCGTATCAACGTCTGGCTGACCGCCCTTTGCAACAGTGTTCTTCGAGATGATGTCCGATAGGCGTCCAATCATGGTGAGAACCTGTGCGCGATTGCGGAGGGTTGCCTTCTTCTGACGAAGTGCAGTCACGATCTGGGTACGGCGACGTTCAAGAACATCGTCGGGAATACCGAGGGCCGAGACCAGACCAGTGACAGCCTGCGCGAAGTCGTCGTTGCCGACGTCAACTGCTTCTTGAGTCAGCGCTGAGAGACGCGTCCACTGATGACCCTCAGCAACACGCTTTGGCTTTTTGACCTTGTCGTCAAGCTTGTCAACATCCATCTTCTTGCCGAGCATCGGTGCCTTCTTGCCGACAACAGGTGCTGGCTTTGTGGCTGGCTTCTTCTCGTCGAACTTCTTGGCTTCCTCGACTTGCGAAGCTGCATCAGTCTGCTTGACGCCGAGACGGGTTGCAAGCAAACGGAGAGCGCGCTCGAGTTCAGCATCGGCTTCAATCAATTCAGCCGTGCGATAGATGCCAGTGCCGACTGCCGATGGGCCGGTTGTTGTGACGAGAGATTGCGGCAGACCGAGTTCAATCAGCACAGTTTCGAGCAGCTTCTGGAGGAATGAACCACGCTTTTGCTTGGCTTCGGAAACCTGAGTCTTCACCTTCTTGAGCCAGCCTTCAGAGCCGTCCCATTCACCAACACCTTTCGTCTCACCGCGCTTGAATGGCTTTGGACCTAGCATGCCGTTGGCGATGTCTGCATCGCCGTCGATCCACGATTCTGGATACGCCTTCTTCAGAGCACGCTTCCATGCAGCGTAGGTTGTGTACTTCTGATTGCCATCTTCATCTTTCGCTTCTGCAACAGGTGCACCTTCAGGTTCCTTGATTGCGAAGCCCTTTGCATTTGCCAGGCCGTCATAGAGGGCGAGGAATGCACGACGAACTGAGACACGCTTTCGAAGCATGTCAGCTGCACCGGCAATAGAATCCTCAGCATCTTCAGAATTGAGGTAGCGACCTGGTACGCCGCACATGACGTGAAATGCAATGAGGCGCTTTGCGAATGGAAGCTTGAGCTTCGCTGTGAGGGCACGGGCCTGCGAGTCGAGAGGGATGTTGAATCCGTCCTTCACGCCGTCCTTGTCTTCGGGGGCTGCCTCTTGCAATACTCGCGCGAGGAAGTTTGAACCTAGTGTCATGTTTTTCTCCTGTTCAGTTTCCTCGATCGAGGTCTTTGATTTCTTGTAGCTGGTGAGTTTCTTGCCATGCTTTTCTTTTGTGAGAACCCTGTCATTACGCATGACGTACTCATCGCCCTTATCGTCTTCGATGTAGACGGTGTTGTTGTCGCCTTCATCCATCGCTTTGATGTGAAGACCCTTCGATGTCATCTTCTTGATTGCAGCAGCGATAGAGGGCGAATCGGTCTCATGCTCCTTCTCTTCTACGAGGAGGCGACCTTTGGGGGTAAGTCCTTCTTGAGCTGGAGTCTCTTCGTCTTCAACGGGTTCAGGAGGCTGAGCCTTTTTCTTTCTTTTCTTCTTTTTCTTTGGCTTGCCGTCCTCGTCTGTTTCACTGTCATCACTCTCCTCGTCGTCGCCTTCTTCCTTATCGTCTTCCTCGTCGCCCTTGGCATCGGAGTCGCCGTCAGTTTCCTCAGCGTCTGTATCACCCTCAGCGTCGGCAGCTGCAGCGGTGTCGATCTCGTCGTCACCCTCATCGTCCTTCTTCTTGTCAGCCTTTGCGTCGGCTGCTGCGATGACGTCGTAGTTGTCATCAGCGAAGTCTTGCTCGTCCTCAGGATCCAGTTCGAGATTGGCAGTATCATCGAGAGTGAGGTCAGCGTCAGGATCGTCTTCACCTTCTCCATCAGGAGCGGTTGGCCAGACAACGTCAACAATGTCGAATTCAGTTGTGAGACGGTTGATAGCTTCCTCGATGTCATCTTCCATGCCGAGCATCTGCTTCATGGCATCTTCGAATGCATCAGCCTGTTCTGCATTCACGTAGACCTTTACGATCTGACCGTCATCGGTCTCAAGACCGAACGGCACCGTGTCCACTTCATCGTTCAGCTCTTCGGCCTTCTCGATGTAGTTCGCAACGTCAGAACCTGTAACACCGCCATTTGCGTTGATGGTATTGCGCATCAGCGAAAAGGAGATGTCGCCGCCTGCCTTGGCCTTGTCGATAACGTCCGATGCACCAGCATCGGTTGCGTCAGACTTCTTGAGGTCGGTCTGCGTTTTCGCGCTCGTCACGAGTTCGAGGAGACTGTCACCCTTCACATGGTCCAAGAGGTCCGCAAATGTTGGACCCTCGCCTAGCTTGAGCGATACTACATCGTCCTGGCGGCGGTACTGGTACTTTGAGAATTCAGCGCGGAACTCTTTGACAGTGCTGCTCTTAGACTTTGGAAAACGTTCTTTCCAAGCCTTCAGTTCAGAAATATCCCAATCCGCGGTTGTGGTTGGTACAGCTTCGTTGATGTCATTGAGCAAGCTCATGGGGTTCCTTTACACGGTCGCATCTTCTGGCTTAGGGAATTTCGCTCTCTTGATATCAGGATTGCGTTTCCGCTTCTCAGTCTTGCGCTTCCGCATTTGCATCGGCTTGTCACCACCATCCTTCGACGGATTAGCGTCAGCCGCTCTTGTTGCGAGATCGACCATGCCGCCAGTGGATTGGGTAGCTTGCGCTGCAGCAGGATCAACCTCGTCTTCAACGAGTGCGTTGATCGCGCCAAGCAGCTTCAGTTCCTGCACCATTTGATCGTTTTCTCCGTTTGCGTTGATGAGGAGTTCGTCTTGGATCGCCTTGATACGCGTAAACAAAGGAGAAGCCGGGATGAACTGGTTCACGTAGTAGAACAGCTTCGAGATGGTCTTGACCTGTGTATCGTGATCGGAGGCAGCGAAAGTGAACACCCCATTCATCAGCGTATTTATGCGGTCGGTATTCATTCCGTCAAACTGCTGAAGAATTTTCATCGTCTTGTAATGATCTGTCCAATCGATCGGCGCGTCCTTACCGAAGCTGAGATCCATGTGGAGGAAGCGGGATCCTGATGGCGGGACCCGACGAGCGAAGCGGAACAGCATCTGAGCTGCCTTTACTCCGATCAGTTTCTTCACCGCAGGTGTAGAGGACCGCCAAACAGGATATCCCCAGAAGTTCAGGGGTGACATCTGGGCATCCCAACCCGTGAGTTTATAGTGCGTCTTATCCCTCAGCATTCGAATGCCCTTAGCGTCCTTGGCTTCGTAGATGACGACAGCCATGAAGACGGTTGAGAAGTAGATGTTGAGGATGTTCCAGGCGTCCTTGCCACTGTAACGATGCTTGTCAGTGTCGTACTTCTTCTCGAGCAGGGATTCAGCAACACCAGGGTTTGGTGGCTGGTCATCTGCATCCTCGGTCTCATGCACCTGCTTGGCCAGCCCACCGTATAGAATTGCAATGACTTGGGCAACGGTGCTGGTCTTCTTGAGCTTGTCGAAGAGCTCAACGATGTTCCGCCGAGACTCAGCGAAAACGAGGAGGGTTCGCTTCTCAATCTCTGGCGAGATGCCGATCATTCGACCGTTCTTCAACTTGAGTTGGAATTTGTCCTTGTTCTCTTTGAAGTCGTTCAGCATCGAGCGCATGTCAGCGGCTGCTTGCTGTACGATGGAGAGAAGCTTTCGCTTCATCCCGAGAAAGTCGTCAATCTCTAACTGTGCTGAGAAATTCTTGATCGTCTCGACAGGATTCTTGCCCTTCACCTTCTCGAGAGCTCGCTTTGCGGTAGAACCTCGAGCGAGTTCAACGTTACCCAGCAGGTCAGCGATGCGGGTCTTCATGACACCGGTGATACCGCCTCGGGCTTCGAGTGGCGCATCGGGGTCTAGGGTCTTCGTGACGTTCGAAATCTGATTCCGAACCGCATGGTTGAACGCGTTGATGGTTGTGAATGCATCCTTGTCGACAAGCTTCACGAGATTGCCGGTGGTCGGATCCCGGAGGACAACACCCTCGATGCCGAGATCCTCATCGCTCGTCACATCGTGCGCTGAGAGGGCAGGCTTGATGTTGGCAACGTATTTGTCGAGCAGCTCTCGTTTGATTGGCAGTTTGAAGTCAGTCATGATCTTTGCAATCACAGCAGACTTCTTCAACTTAGCATCATCGCGAATGTCTTTCGAGATGGATCCCAGCGATGTGCTAATGAGGTCAGCGTTTGTCAAATCCTTGATACCGGATGGCTCAGCCAGATATTTGACGAGTTCATCGAGATGCTTGTCGAGCTTGACATCCTTCAGTTTCGATGGATCAATGACCTGAGCGCCAGTGAATTGCCACGTGACATCAGTCGGTGCTTCTTCGAGATCTTCGCCATCCGTCGTGTCGATGATGTTCGTCGAGACTTTCACTGACGTGCCACCGAGGGCCATCGACAGTTGGTCAGCGATTACATCTGGCGTGCCGTTGACACCACGAAGAAAAGCAATATACGACTTGTCATCGGCGCCGTAGGTCACAGCATTTGGTTGGCGACCGTACAGGATCTCGAGCTCTACCATTTGGTCAGGTTGCATGATCCGGCTGATGTCATCGTACTTCGCCATCAACGCCGCGTGGGCGGATCGGAAACCGTTGTAGGCCGCGAAATTCGGATATTCCTCGTCAGAATAAAAGCGGGTGGCTCGCTTGCTCTTGCCTTCACGTGATGTGAACAGCTTACCTTCTCCATCGAGCCCCATCCAGAGATTCGCCCCATCAAGCTTCTCGGAAGCGTGCATGTTAGCGATGTTCTTGACGGCTCCAATGAAGTCGTTCAGAGGTAGATCTTCTAGGTGCTGGATGCTCATCGTAATTCGATTGTTTGCGACCTATTTATGACAAAGGGCAAGGAGAACCTGTCTCCTTGCCCTCGCTTATTTGCGAACTAATGCTACCGGAAGAGCAGCCACCCGATTAGGATTCCTATCGCGAGGATGACTGCTATGCCCTTCCAGCTTTCTGACAGCGCCAGGAGAATGTGGGTAATCACCACCCAGGTGATTGCCATCCACTTCCTGATGCTGTCAACCATTACTGCACCGTCGGATCTTCGTCCTTACCTTCGTCGTCTACGTCCTTGTCTTCGCCGTTGGCAGCTTCAGACTTCTTGTCCTTTTCTGCCAGTTCCTTTTTGACGGCTTCCGTAATCTGGTTGCCGACCTGCTGCAGAGCAGCCTGGGTCTTCATGACCTCAAGCTGTTGGTCTTGCAGCTGCAGTGCGAATCGATTGTAGATCGAGACGGCCTGCTGGACGCCTGGGCTGAACTGATCGACTTCGTACGAAACGCCGTCGAGGTTGATAGTACGTGGTTGCTGGTTTTGTTCCATGATTCTCTCCTATGGGATATTCGGATTGCTCCAGACCTTATTTATCTTCGACCTGGAACTTGCGGGTCAGGTCATTCAGGCTGGCTTTGGTGGCACCTGGTTTGCCATCCGTCATTTGAATGCCCTTTTTCGGCTTGAACTCAAGACCTTTCTCTCCCATGTCAGAGATCTTGAGCGTTACTTTATTCCACGACATCGTCACCTGCTTGGTGCCGGCATCTGAGTTACGAGCTTTCGGGAATTCGAAACGGTATTCACCTGCTTCGTGCATCGCATCCGTTTTGACAGTTGCGATCATCAAGTCGGCAGTGTTCGTCTTCGACGAACCACCTTGTACATTGCCTTGGTGCATCTTCTTACCGTCGTTGATGAGTTGAGTGGCTCCTTTCTCCAATTGAGAACCAGAAATCATGATGCAGTTCTCGTCGAAGCCGATGGCTCGAACCTCTTCCGAGACTGCCTTATCCTTCAGGAACATGTTGTCGCCAACACCACGTTGATCAGTACCCATGATGTCGAGGTAGTCAACCACCACAAAGCCTAGCTTCCGACCATTCTTGCAGATCTTCTTAGCAGATTTGAGCTGACTGATGTAGGCGATGATGTCACGGGCGGTAGTCCGTCCTTCTGGCAATCGCTTAATGAAGAATGCGGCACCAGATTTTTCGTGGAACTTGTGAATCTCGTGGGCAACCTGAGTCTTGTTCGCGTTGATCAGCCCAGATGCAAAGCGCGAAATCATTTGGTCAGTCCGTCGAGCGACCTTCTTGTCGCGCATTTCCAACGAGATGTAGATGCCGTCGTAGCCTTGTGCCAGGAGATTGAATGCAAGGTTGAGCATCGAAACAGATTTGCCACCGCCTGATGGAGCTAGGAAGAGAACCAATTCCTGCCAACCAATGCCACCACCGATGACATCATCGACGGTCTTCCAGCCAGTGGAGATGACTGGGTCTTCAGTTTCATCTGCTTCGAGACGAGCGAGTGGGTCTGCGAAATAATCGATGCCGAAGTCTTCAACTAGAGCGATCTCGGAAGCTTCTTTCATCGCATTGACCATCGTTGCGAGATCACCCTTCTCGAAATAGCCGTCCTTCCCTGTCGCTTTACGGATTACTTCGATGCACGCTTGGAACCGACAAAACTCCGCAATCTGTTTCGCAACGTAATGTAGGTCAGAATCGTAAAGTTGAACACCTTCTGTTGCCAACTTCGTGGCGGCGGTGAAGACGGTGGTGGGAGGGACCGAACGATTCTCATCAAAATACTCCTGCATGAACTTCACACCCTTCGCCAGGTGTGGATCAAAATATTGGGGCCGGATAACTCCATTCACCAATGTGAAGAGCTCCGGGTTTGTCAGCATCGAATTCAAATAGAGGCGCTGTGCGTCCTCATCCATCAGCGGTACAGCATCATTCATCTTCTTCCTCTCAACCGCGCTTCCATCAGACCCATGTTCAAGCTTATGCTAGATTGTAACTTGTTGTCTTTTGACGTCGCATTCTTTACTAGGCTGTAGGCGGTGAAAGGGAGACCGAACTTCTGGACAGAATCATTGATGTCCTTCGCTCGTAGATCGACGAATGTCAGTTCCCAGCCATTTTCAAGAACCGATTTTCCTAGCTCACCACCAGTACGGTCTCTATCTATTACGAAGAGGAGGCGACGTCGGGTGCGCTTCAGAATTTCAAGCTTGGCAGCGTTTAGGGATGATCCGAGGATGGAGATGCCGTCAACGATTTCGGCATCGAAGACTCCTTCTGTGACGAAGAGAGGTGTGTTGTCGTAGGAATGGAGACGGTCGTACCCGTAAATGACAGCCTCTTTTGACACGACGCAGTTCAGGTAGCGCGGCTTGACTGAATCGTCGATCGACCTCGCTTGCCAGTAGATGAGCTTACCGTCTCGCCAGTACGGAATGATCACTCGACGAAGCATCTTAGGATCGAGACTGAAGTACCACTCGGTCTTCAGTGGGTCGATTCGTCGTTGAATCAAGTAGTTGAGGATCGGCTCTTGCAGCTCCTCATGATTCTCACTGAGAAGTTTGAACGTGCGATCCGGGAATGCAACCTCTGGTGTGAAGAGACTGACTTTCGTCAGCGACTCCATCGAAATGGATTCCTTCTCCTCCTGCTGCAGGAAGAGTGAGGAAGTAATCTGCTGAAGGTCGGTTCGGGTTATGCCGAAAGACTCGAGGATCGACCTTGCATTGCGCGAGAGCTTTCCAGTGCCTTCTTCGTATTTGAACTTCGATTGGCAGTTCCAGCAGGAATATCCTGTGGTGTCACCATCGAATTTGAACCCGCCTCTCAGGCGTTTGTCGCCACAGACTTCGCAGTTGACATAGTACCAACCCGTACTAGCATTGTAGCCGAGATTGATTTTCTCACGGATGATGTCTTCGAGAGACTTTGACTTCAACATGTCTCATTGTAACTCTCCAGAGCCAATGAAACATCCTGAAACTAGATCACTTGAAGACTGCGAGTGACGCCTTCTTGTCGATGCCGACGTCGTTGGCCTTGTCGACGATCTTGTCGCCCTTGACATAAACGACGTTGAGAACCGTGTAACGGCCCTTTGAAGCACCTGTCTGATCGTGATGGGTTGAGAATGACTTGCCAATGTCCTTCTCGTAATGACTCATCGCATTGCCGGCGGAGGAAACGAAGCAAATTCGTCCGTCTTCGTTTTTGCACACGAGAATCGTTGCTTCGTCCCACGTGCTGGCAGCCGTGATGATGTCGACGGTACGTCGATTGTAGAGCTCCATCGTGGCAGGAAGAATAGACCAATCACCGTTGTAGCCCTCGGTCAGGAGTTCTGAGACTTTCATTTCTTTCCTTTCGGCCTGGTGACT
>Ga0207683_10001937_pt1 | contig 18316 bp, 18 predicted proteins | sample KBSM73metaG_FD_184333 | JGI IMG/M metagenome (GOLD analysis project Ga0207683, IMG submission 184333) | Miscanthus rhizosphere microbial communities from Kellogg Biological Station, Michigan, USA - KBS M7-3 metaG (SPAdes) (version 2) | ecosystem: Host-associated > Plants > Roots > Rhizosphere >... | reverse complement strand
CCATAAGCGCTATCTGATCCATGTCGCCGGGCACAATCTCGGGCTGCTCATGCGCCTGCTGATCGGGGCCGGAACCCCGAAAGAGGCCGTCGCACGGGGCTGGTACGTTTTTGTCCTGCTCCGGACCACGAATGGTGCCACTTGCGCGGCCATTCTCATGGTTCTCGTCGCCAACCGCGTCGTACCAGCTCTGATCCTCTTCACGACGGACTGTGACCATCGCCCAGGCTGAACAACCACTTCGTCAACGGGCTGATAAGCTTCCCAATCCAGCTTTCTGCCTGACGGAAGGCCATTCGATGCCAGCCCTGTCAGCCTCTTAGCTGATCTGGACCCGCTTCCCGCAAATCAGAGGGTAGGCACACGAACGGGCCGGCTGCCGCTCTCGGTCGATTTCGAGGGCGCCTATTCCGACGATCCGGAGCAGGGCGCGGCGAATGTCGTACGGCTCGCGGCGACTGGTGCGGTAGGCTGCAATTTCGAGGACCAGGTGATCGGCGGCGAAGGGCTTCATCCGCTCGACCTTCAGGTCCGCAGAATCAATGCCATTCGGAATGCCGTGGGCGATGCGTTCTTCATCAACGCCCGGACCGACGCGTTCCTGAAGACGCAGACGTATGACGACGCTTTGGTTGATAGGGTGATCGAGCGCGGCAAGGCATTCGCCGATGCGGGCGCAAGCGGCTTCTTCGTGCCGCGGCTAGCGGACTCGAGCCAGATTGAGCGGATCGTCCGCGAAGTCCCGCTGCCGCTCAATGTGATCGCTTACCCGGGAGCGCCGGACAAGAAGGTCTGGGCCGACGCGGGCGTGGCGCGGATCAGCCACGGCCCATTTCCGCACCGGGCGCTGATGGCGGCACTGACCGAAATGGCGCGCGACGCGATCGGCTGAGGATTGGCTTACTTCCGTGCGGACTGCAGCAGCGCGGCGACGGTATCCCGCAGCGTCTGCGCGAGGTGATCGCCGCGATCGAGCGGGGCGCTGATGAACGCGCCATCGAAGGCCAGCGCAAGCTGGGCGCCGACCTTTTCCGGCTCGGGCAGCCCGAGCTCCCCCGCGAGCATCGCGAAACGCTCGCGCATCTTCTGCTTGTGCTCTTCGGCGACGCGGCGTGCCGGGTGCCGCGAGTCGGGGATTTCCGCAGCGACATTGAGCTGAGGGCAGCCACGGTATCCCGGCCGCCGCAACCTCACTTCCATCCAGTCAAGATAGGCGGCGAGCTTTGCTTCAGGGTCGCCTGCATGGCCGGCGTCGATCAAATCCCACTGGCGCCAGAAGTCGGAATCCTCCTCCCTGAGGAAGGCGGCGACGAGCGCGTCCTTGCTCCCGAAGTGACGGTACAGGCTGGTTTTCGCGATGCCAGATTCGGCGACGACCAGATCGACGCCGACGGCATGCACCCCCCGCTTGTAGAAAAGCTTCGAGGCCGTCGCGAGGATGCGTTCGCGCACCGCAGATGGCCGTGTCGGCTCCGAACCTCGCTCATGCTTTTTGGTCATCGAAGATCATCACTTCCGAGAATTGACAATGCTACAGGTCTGTATCATCCGCAAGAAACGAACAGGTCTGTAGCATTCAAGGGAGTTAGGGTCGATGCCTTCAAGGTCGTGCTCTATGGCGCCGCGGGCGACACAGGCCGCTTCATCGCTGCCGAGCTCATTCGCCGCGGCTTCGAGCCTGTGTTGGCCGGACGCGACTGCCGGTCGAGTTCCTCTCGGCGCTTTCGCGCGAGCCCCTCTCCATCCACTTTCAATAAGAAGGACCATTCAGTGACCGATCCAGCATCTCTCTTCCGCCGGTTCGCCGGCCTCCATGTCGCCGGGGACCCACTGGTTCTGTTCAACGCGTGGGATGCCGGAAGCGCACAGGCCGTGGCGAAATCCGGAGCAAAGGCGATCGCGACGGGCAGCGCCTCGGTGTCGATGGCCAACGGCTTTGGCGACGGCCAGGAGGTCCCACTCGACTTCGCGCTAGCCAATGCCGCGCGGATCGTGAAAGCGGTTGAGCTGCCCGTCACGATCGATTTCGAGGGCGGCTATGCTGAGGGCTCCGGCGGCCTCACCGCCAACGCGCAGCGGCTGGCCGCAACCGGCGCGATCGGCTGCAATTTCGAGGACCAGGTGGTCGGAACGGACCGGCTTTACGACATTGCCGAGCAAGTGGGCCGGATCGGAGCGTTGCGAGCGGGGGTTGGGGACGAATTCTTCATCAACCTGCGGACCGACCTGTTCCTGAAAGCGAAGCCGGAGGCCCACGACACGGCGCTGGCCGACCAGGCGATCGAGCGCGGCCAAGCCTATGCCGAGGCAGGCGCCAACGGCTTCTTCATCCCCGGACTCGCGGACCTGGCGCTGGTCGAGCGGATCACAAAGGCGGTGGGCCTTCCGGTCAACGCGATGCATTTACCGGGCGGCCCGACCCGGGCACAATGGGCTTCCGCGGGGATCGCGCGGGTGAGCCACGGACCGTTTCCGTTCATGGCAATGCAGGAGTGGCTGACGGGCGAAGCGAAAGCCGCGCTCGGTTAGGCGCGGCCGAACCTCCACCAAGGGATCTTCGGCCCGGACTTCAGCACGGTCTTGCGGAACAGCTGCGCGCCCAGCTTCAGGATGATCGCAATCCAGATCGCCTGCCAGACGATGCCAGCGAGATGAGGCCACAGCTCCGGCTCCTGCGCAGCGCGGGCGAGCATCGCCATTGGCGATGAAAGAGGGAAAAGCGCCGCGGCGATGCCGCTCAGCGAATTCGGGTTGCCTATGGACGTAGCCGCGAAGCCGAACAGCAGCACCTGAGCGAAGGTCGCGGGCAGCGACATGGTCTGAACCTCGCGCGCCGTCGAAGCCTGCGCGCCGATGATCAGGAAGGCCGCGCCGAACAGCAGATAGTTCATCGCGAAATAAATAACCGACAGGGTCAGGAACACGGGCCAGCCGACCGCGGGAACGGGGAGCGTCTGAACGCCGCCGTGCTTGACCAGCTGGATCAGCAACGCGCCCGACGTCATCCAAACGATCAGCGCGAGGACCGAGGCGGAGAGCATCGCGAACAGCTTGCCGACGAACATTGCGTCGATCGGAATCGCGGCCGCAATGACCTCGATCACCTTGTTCGATTTCTCCTCGATCAGCTGAGAGAGGACCATCGTCGACAGCATCAGGGTCAGGATGAACAGGATGGTCTGGGCGATCTGGGCGGTGTCGGTGCGGTCGCTGCTCAGCGCACCGGACGATGGGCCCACATCCCGGATCGGCAGATCCGGCTCCTTGGAGACGCTCCCGGCCAGCGCGTTGGAGATCAGCAGCCGCAGCTGTCCGACTGTCCCAGGATCACCGCCGCCAACGAGCTGTGGGTGATCGAGCGGGCCGCTGAGGACCGCGCGGACGGGCGGTGCGCGGCTGGCGAGCAGGCGCTGCTGCTGAGCCGCGAGGTTCGGCTCGGGCGAGTAGCCGATCAGCCGGAGGAGATGATCGTCGCCGAGTGTGTCCGCCAACTGGCCACGCGCGGCATTGAGCTTCTGGAAATCGGCCCTGGAGCCGATCACGGCCACCACGGGGCGCTGATTCTGGGCCGCGACGCGCGCACTGATCGAGCTGAAAACGCCGCCGAAGAGCAGGGGGAACAAAGGCGCCAGCAGGAAGAAGATGAACGTCTTCGACAGGACCGTCGCCGAGAAATCTCGGCGGGCGATCACCCAGGCGGAGCGGATGAAGCGCATCATTGCGGCTTCTCCTGAGCCATCGCTTCCGCGGCCTTGGCGCCGGCGATGGCGACGAAGGCGTCGTGGAGGCCGGGACGCTCGATCGCCAGAGTCTCGATGCCGGCACCGCCGTCGATCAAGGCCTTGAGCAATGGTTCGGGCCCGCCCTCGGGCAGCTCGAACACGAACTCTCCGCCCTCGCGACGGGCATTGGCCGGGATGGCGTCGAGCCATGGCCCTTCGCTGGCGCGGGTGCGGAGACGGACGATCGGACGCAGCCGAGAGCGCGCCTCGTCGACGCCGCCATCGAAAGCCACCTTGCCCTTGGCGATGATCGCGATCTCCTCGCACAGGCGTTCGGCATGGGCGATGACGTGCGTCGAGAAGATGACGGTGACGCCGGCGCGCGCTTCGCGGCGGATCATCTCCTCCAGACGCGCCTGATTGATCGCGTCGAGGCCGCTGAACGGCTCGTCGAGCACGATGAGCCTGGGCTTGTGAACGATGGTGCCGAGGAGCTGAACGGTTTGCGCCATGCCCTTGGAAAGCGTGCGGATCGACTTCCGCGCCCAGTCGCCGAGGTTGTGTTCGGCGAGCAGGGCGTCGGCGCGACGACGACCCTCCGCGAGCGGGAGGCCGCGGAGCGCGCCCATGAAGGCGATCGCGTCGCGCGCATGCATGGCAGGATAGAGGCCGCGTTCCTCGGGGAGGTATCCGATCTCGGGAGCCGCCTCGAGCGGGCGCTCGCGGCCGAGCACCAGCCGCGTCCCGCTGGACGGGTCGATAATGCCGAGAAGCATTCGGAGGGTGGTCGTCTTGCCTGCGCCGTTGGGACCGAGGAGGCCGAAGATCGAGCCGGCGGGAACGCGAAGGCTGACGCCATCCACCGCGCGCGTCTCGCCGAAATCCTTGACGAGGTCGATCGCTTCGACCGCGTACATTCCGGGGGAGGCCTGTCGAAGCACTGAAATTCCTACGAAATTCACGGCCCGCGTTGTACAGGCCGCGCGTGCATAAGAGCCAAAGCCTTGAGGAAGCAATAAGGACCAGGGCCCGCGAGCTGGGCTTCGTGGCTTGCGGCTTCACGGGAGCAGACGCTGCGGACGAGGCGGGGCTGGAATTCAAGCGGTGGCTCGAGGCCGGGCATCACGGGACGATGGGCTGGATGGAGGCGCGGGCGCATCATCGCGTGTCGCCGCTGGCGCTGTGGCCCGAGGCCAGGTCAGCAATTGCGCTGGGGATGAGCTACGCACCCGCGAGCGATCCGCTGGCGCTGGCGGAGCATCCGGAGCTGGCGCGAATCTCAGCCTATGCGCAGGGCGGCGACTATCACAAGACGGTGAAGAAGGCGCTGAAGGCGCTGGCGCGATTCATCGTCGAAGCGGTCCCGAGCGAGCTCAAGGTGTTCGTCGATACGGCGCCGGTGATGGAAAAGCCGCTGGCGCAGGCGGCGGGGATCGGCTGGCAAGGCAAGCACACGAACCTGGTGAGCCGGGAGCATGGCAGCTGGCTGTTCCTCGGCGTGATCCTGACCAGCCTGGAGCTGCAGCCAGATGCACCGGCCGAGCAAGGCGTGCATTGCGGAAGCTGCACCAGGTGCCTGGATGCCTGCCCGACGCAGGCTTTCCTCGGCCCCCACCGGATCGATGCTAGACGGTGCATTTCATACCTGACGATCGAGCATGAGGGGGCCATTCCCGAGGAGCTGCGACCGAAAATAGGAAATCGGATCTACGGCTGCGACGACTGCCTGGCAGTGTGCCCGTGGAACAGCTTCGCCGATGCAGCGGCCGCCAATCGCGCCTTCCTGCCGCGCGCTGAGCTGGTTGCGCCCAAGCTCGTCGATTTGCTCGCGCTCGATGATGCGAGCTTCCGCGAGATGTTTGCCGGCTCGCCGATCAAGCGGATCGGCGTGAAGCGGATGATCCGCAACTGCCTGATTGCGGCAGGAAACAGCGGCGATGCGACCCTAGCCGCAGCGATAGAACCGCATCTCGCCGACCCCGATCCAGTGGTTGCCGAAGCAGCGCGCTGGGCGCTGGCTCAGCTCGGCGTTTCGAGCGCGAGGATGCAGGCCGCCTGATCCATGTCGGCGCCCGAGGGCCCGCGCGTGTCCACGTAAGTCACTCGCATCTGCCCATCGCGGGCGGGATAGAGATAGGCGTCCAGCACGCAGCGGGTGTCGCGGAACTGGAGCTTAATGCTGTTCCCTTCTCGGATTTGCAGCGCAGGCTTGCCGAAATGGCCCACCAGCTCCTGCGCATCGAGGCCGTAGAGGCTGGTCTGGCGGACCTGCGGCCTGACGGGTTGCGCCGCAGGCGTGGGTACGGATGCGGCCTGCGGCCGCGGCGCACAGGCTGCGGCGAAGAGCATTAGGGAAAAGGCTAAGAAACGACGCATGAGACGAGGATGCCCTGCCCTCGTCGCCGAGGCAATGTTGCGAGCGGCTGAACGGGCGGCTAGGCGGCGCACTTTCCCGCCACCTGCCGGAGTTTCCTGAATGCCCGACCCGCGCCTCGATGTGCTGTGCATCGGCAATGCCATCGTCGACGTGATCGCCGACGCGACCGACGAGTTCCTGGCCGCCGAAGGGCTGACCAAGGATTCGATGCGGCTGGTCGATGCCGAGGAGGCGACGCGGCTCTATGGCCATATGCAGCCGGCGCGAGAGGTCAGCGGCGGATGCGCCGGCAATACGGCGGCAGGGATCTCCGCGCTTGGCGGACGGGCGGGCTTCGTCGGCCAGGTCGCGCCCGACCAGCTCGGCGAATTCTACCGCCACGACCTGACCGCGGCTGGAGTCGAGTTCACGACCCCGCCCGTCGATGTTGGAATTCCAACCGCCCGCTCGATGATCCTGGTGACGCCGGATGGGCACCGGACGATGAACACCTTCCTCGGTGCGGCGCAGGAGCTCGCGGTCGACCGGCTCGACGAGGAGCAGATCCGCGCATCAGGGATCCTCTACCTCGAAGGCTATCTGTGGGACCCCGAGACGCCGCGCTACGCGATGGTCCGGGCGATCGAGATCGCGCGGGAGGTCGGGCGCAAGGTCGCCTTCAGCCTGTCGGACCTGTTCTGCGTTGACCGCCATCGCGACGGCTTCACCAAGCTGATCGACGAGGGCCGCGTTGATATCCTGTTCGCCAACGAGGCGGAAATCCTGGCGATGGGCGGAGTCCCGCACCTCGAGACCGCAGTCGCTTCGCTGGCGCCAAGGGTCGAGACATTGGTCGTCACGCGCGGGGCAGCGGGGGCACTTGCCGTCCGCGGCGGTGAACGGGCGGACGTCGCCGCCGAGCCCGTGCGCGAAGTCGTCGACACGACCGGCGCGGGCGACCTGTTTGCGGCCGGGTTCCTATTCGGGGAAGCGACGGGCAAGAGCCTTGCGCAGTCGCTCAAGCTCGGCGCGATCTGCGCCGCCGAGATCATCCAGCATTATGGCGCGCGCCCCGAGGCGGACCTCAGGGCGCTCGCTGGAGAACTCGCCGCCTAAGCGCGCTCGGCCGCGCTGCCAGGTGCCGGCGCCCCCGGCATCGGAGGCACGGCGGTAGGCGGTGCATCTTCGTCGAGCTCTGGCACGTCAACGAGACCCCGGCCGACGTGGCTGCGACTGCGCGAGTAGGCGAAGTAAATCACCAGTCCGATCGCGCCCCAGCCGACCAGGACCAGCTTCGATGTCATGTCGAGCGCGAGGTACAGGACGATGCAACCGATGACTGCAGCCGGGCCGACGAGCCACACGGCAGGCGTCCGGAACTTCCTTTCCCGGGCCGGGTCCTTGATACGCAGAACCATCACGGCAATTGCGACCATCATGAACGCGAAAAGCGTGCCGGAGTTCGAATAGTCCGCGAGGCTGCCGACGGGCAGGAGGCCTGCGAAGATCAAGGCGAATACGCCAGTGACCGCGGTCACGTAGTAAGGCGTCCTGAACGTCGGATGGACCTTCGAGAACGAAGCCGGAAGAAGTCCGTCGCGAGCCATCGTGAAGAAGACGCGCGTTTGACCAAACATCATCATCAACACGACTGAGGGAAGCGCGATGATCGCGGCAAGGCCGACGAGATAGGCCACCACGGGATAGTTGATCGTCTGCAGAACGTGGACGAGCGCGTGCTTGGAGCAGACCAAAGGTTCAACCGCGCCGCTCGCCACGATCGCCGCGCAACGGCCCGCCATCTCCGGCGATCCGGGCGCAAGAAAGGCGCCGGCAGACGACGTGACCGGCTGCGCGCCCACCGTACCCGTCGCCCCTGCCGCAACGAGCAAGTAGATTAGCGTGCAGATTAGCAGGCTGCCAATCAGTCCAATGGGCACGTTGCGTTGCGGGTTCTTGGTTTCTTCGGCGGCGGTCGAAACGGCGTCGAAGCCGACATAGGCGAAGAAGATGGACGCGGCGGCGCCGACATAGCCCGTACCGCTGGACAGGTTTCCGAATCCGGTCGGCGTGAATGGGCGGAAGTTCGAGCCTTTGATCAGTGGCAGGGTCAGGATGATGAACGCTGTAAGCGCGACGAGCTTCACCACGACGAGCGCGGCGTTGACCATGGCGCTCTCAGTCGTGCCCTTGATCAGGAGCGCGGTGACACAGATCACAATGAATACAGCAGGAAGGTTGATGAACCCTCCGTTTTGCGCAGCCGCGAGGAGGTCCGGCGTTGCCTTTGTTCCTAGTGCGAGGGCCACCTTGGCCATCAGCCCGTCGGCGTTGCTAATCAGTGCCGGGAAATGAATTCCACTGTCGCTAAGCGCACCGACCACATGGTTCGACCATCCGACCGCGACCGCGCTGGCGCCGAGGGCATATTCGAGCACCAGCGCCCATCCGACCATCCAAGCGAGCGTCTCGCCCATCACGGCATAGGTGTAGGTGTAAGCCGATCCCGCGACGGGGACCATCGAAGCCAGCTCTGAATAGCAAAGGGCCGCAACCGCACAGACGAACCCGGCGATGCAAAAGCTCAGCATCATCCCCGGTCCGGCCTTTTGGGCGGCCACCGCAGTCAGCACGAAAATCCCGGTGCCAATGACAGCTCCAACGCCCAGAAGCGTCAACTGAAAGGCGCCGAGCGACCGCTTCAGCGACTTCTTTTCCGCGGTCGCGAGAATCGCATCCAGCGATTTCACTCGACCAAAAAGGCCGCCCTTCGGTGCTATTGTGGCCATCTCTCTCCCCTACGGAACTGGTTCGTGACGCGACCCTAACGGCTGGAGGCCCAAGGGCAATCCCATATCGACCAGTAACTCGCCGCTGGCCTGAACCACGGCTGAAGAACGCCTAACGCGCGAGCATGGGCCCAAGCGGCCGGCCGGCGAAGATGTGGACGTGGAGGTGCGGCACCTCCTGGTGAGAGTCAGGCCCGGTATTGGCCAGCAGCCGGTAGCCGGGCTCGACCAGGCCGGAATCGCGGGCGATCTTCCCGACAGCGCGAACGAAGCCGGCGATCTCGGCCTCCGAGGCCTTCGCGGAGAAATCGTCCCAGGAGAGATAAGGTCCCTTGGGGATCACGAGGATGTGGGTCGGTGCCTGCGCGTTGATGTCGGGGAAGGCGTAGGCGAACTCATCCTCGTAGATCTTGGTCGAGGGGATCTCGCCGCGAAGGATCTTCGCGAAGATATTATTGTCGTCATAGGGTTGCGTCGCATCGACAGGCATCGCGTGACTCCGCTTGACCGTTCTCATCCGCCCGCTACCACCTGAGCGGGTGAGCGACGAGACCCCCGAAAGCCTGATCCCCTACGACGAGATCGTGCAGGACGCGCTGCGCGCCGTCGTCGGCCGCGTGCTGGGGGAGGTCGAGCAGACGGGCGGGCTGCCGGGCGACCACCATTTCTACATCACTTTCAAGACTCGCGCGCCCGGGGTCTCCATCCCCAAGCACCTCCTCGAGCGCTTCCCGGACGAGATGACGATCGTCATCCAGCACCGCTTCTGGGACCTCAAGGTCGAGGACGACAATTTCACCGTCGGCCTGTCGTTCGGCGGCGTTCCCTCGACGCTGCATGTGCCGTTCAATGCCGTGACCCAGTTCCACGACCCGGCGGTCGAGTTCGCGTTGACCTTCCACGCCAATGCCGACGACGCTCCCGGCGCGGAGCATGAAGCGGCGGAGAACGATGCGCCCGATGGCACGACGGTTCCGGAGCCTCCCAAGGACGACGGGTCGAACGTCGTCAACGTGGACTTTACACGGAAGAAATAGGGCCCGCAGTCATGCTGGGGCATGACGAGAACCGTATTCGGCGCTAGGCGACTTCCATGTCTACAGCCACCCGCACCGAGACCGATAGTTTCGGCCCAATCCAGGTTCCTGCCGACGCTTATTGGGGAGCGCAGACCGAGCGCTCGATAGAGAATTTCCCGTTCGGGCCCAAAGAGCAGATGCCGGTCGAGATCGTGCATGCGCTCGGCTTCATCAAACAGGCGGCGGCGCGCGTGAACGCGAGGATCGGCGGGCTCGACCCAAAGCTCGCCGAAGTGATCCAGCAGGCAGCGGAAGAAGTGGCGCGAGGTGATCTCGACAGCCAGTTCCCCCTCGTGATCTGGCAGACCGGGTCGGGCACCCAGTCGAACATGAACGCCAATGAGGTGATCGCCGGCCGGGCGAACGAGATGCTGACCGGCAAGCGCGGAGGCAAGGAGCCGGTCCACCCCAACGATCACGTCAACAAGAGCCAGTCGTCCAACGACAGCTTCCCGACCGCGATGCACATCGCCGCCGCGCGCTCCGTCCGCATGTGCCTTCTGCCCGCGCTGGCGAAGATGCATGCCCGGCTTGCCGACCAGGCGCAGCGCTGGAACTCCATCGTCAAGATCGGGCGAACGCATCTCCAGGACGCGACGCCGCTGACGCTCGGCCAGGAATTCTCGGGCTATGCGGCGCAGATCGGCGCCTGCATCGATCGCGTCGAGGGCATGTTGCCCCGCGTGTTGCAGCTGGCGCAGGGCGGGACCGCAGTGGGAACCGGCCTCAATGCTCCGAAGGGATTCGCTGAGGAATTCGCGAAGGAAGTCGCGCGGCTGACGCACCTTCCCTTCACCTCTGCCCCGAACAAGTTCGCCGAGCTCGCCGCGCATGACACGATGGTCGAGCTGTCGGGCGTGCTGAATGTGATCGCGACTGCGTGCACCAAGATCGCCAACGACATCCGGCTGCTCGGGTCGGGGCCGCGCTGCGGCCTCGGCGAGCTGAAGCTGCCTGAGAATGAACCCGGAAGCTCCATCATGCCGGGCAAGGTCAATCCGACGCAGGCCGAGATGCTGACCATGGTCGCTGCTCAGGTCGCCGGCAATCACGTCGCGGTGACCATCGGCGGGATGCAGGGTCACCTGGAGCTGAACGTGTTCAAGCCGGTCATCGGCGCGAACGTCATCCGCTCGATCAACCTGCTGTCGATCGGCATTGAGAGCTTCACGGAGCGGATGCTCGATGGGACCGAGCCGGACGAAGCGCGGATCAGCGAGCTGATGAACCGATCGCTGATGCTGGTGACGGCGCTGGCCCCCGAGATCGGCTATGACAATGCCGCGGCGATCGCCAAACATGCCCACAAGAAGGGCCTGACGCTCAAGGAAGCGGGGATCGAACTCGGGCTGGTCGACGAAGCGACGTTCGACCGGGTGGTGAAGCCGGAGACGATGCTGGGCCGCTAGGCTGGCAACATCTTGTTAGGCACTCCCATGCGATCTTGTGAACATGGAGATCATGCTCTTTGCTGGATTCGTCATCGTCCTCGGCGTTCCGCTGGTGCTTTGCCTGAATGCGATGGGACGCCAAATCCGGGCGGACTTTGAACGTGGGGCGCCGGATCGGATCGCGACGAACGTTCAGGTGCAGCGTGGGATTCTCATGGCGGTCACCGGCTTCGTTCTCGTGTCCTATATGCTGGGATATTCGATGGTCGGCCTGACCGGGCTGCTGATGGGCCTGGCCTTCCTGATTCCCTACTGGCGCAATCGGCAGTTCAATGTCGCCGATGATTCTTTCGCCGACTAAAGCGCCAAATTCACTCTGAAGCCGAGATTGTCGATGCCGGGGTTTTCCCGGCCCTCGAGCTGCGCATGGCTCATATGAACCCAGCTCGCCTCGATGCTGAGCTTGCGGTTGAGGCGCGTGCCGATGCCGACCTCCGGTTCGAAGAGCACGCGGCTGCCGAACGCGATCTTGTCGGTACGGTAGAACTTGCCGGCCGAGCCGTCGTGGATCGCGAGCCCAACGCCGGGACGAATGTACCAGCCGCCGCCGAGACCGAAGCGGGCCGAGATGCCGGCCGCGGCGTAATCAGTCTGTCCCGCGGAATTGAGCGCACCGAATATATAGGGTTGAAGGGGGGTGCCGAACATCCGCCCGCCCCGATATCCGACCGAAAAGTCGAGTCCGTCTTCGATTCCCGACTTGTCGAGTGGCGTCTTGACGTCGTGGACGTGGATTCCACCGAAGATCTCGCCGGCGTTAGCGGCGGTCGGAGCAATGGCCACCAGCAAAGCGGCGCATAGGGTCCGGATCAGTTTCAACGTGCCCTCCTGGCGGATGACTGCTCGAAGCAGAACAGATCGAACTGATCAAGGTGCCGCTTGGATGCATTAACTGTCAGACGTTAACCCTGTGGTTTCCGGCGATGGTTAATTCGGGGCTAACATCCTCATTTTTCGACGAAAAGCGGTTCAAGGCCATTGCTTTTGCCAAGCGACAGTAGCAGCCTCCGAGCTGTCCGTGCAGGCACCTGGGGAGGGGTCAGATGAAGCTTCGACGCGCTGGGTTCACGGCCGCAGTGACCGCTGCGGCACTGATGCTCAATGCATGCGATCCCGGTGGCGGAGGCGGTGGAGGCGGGACTCCAACACCGACGCCGACCCCAACGCCAACGCCCACTCCGACCCCCACGCCGACGCTTCAGGCGCTGACCAATCAGCCGCCCGTGCCTGTCTATATGGCGATGCTGCTGACCGACGGTTCGGTGCTGGTGCAGGGGAGCCCGGGCGGAGCGGTCAGTGCCGCCCAATTCTACCGCCTGACCCCCGACCAGAACGGCGATTATGCGCACGGCACCTGGCAGCAGATCGCGTCACCGCCCGCAGGATACTCGCCCTATGCGACCAGCGAGGCCGTGCTGAACGATGGCCGAGTGCTGCTGATCGGCGGCGAATATAACCACGACGAGTATCAGATCCCGTTCCGGCCCTCGGCGCTGACCAACATGTCGGCGACCTATGACCCACGGACCAACAGCTGGACGATGATCGCTCCGCCCGCAGGTCTCGACTATATCGGGGACGTCGCCGAGGTGACGCTGACCGACGGCCGCGTGCTGATCGGCGACAAGCTATTCAAGCGGATGTGGCTGTTCGACCCGACGACCAACGCATGGTCGGCGGTGACCTTCACGGGCTATCCGGCGAATGATTTCGCGGAGATGGGATTCACCCTCCTCCCGAGCGGCGCGGTGCTGAGCGCCGACGTCCGCAACGCCCCGGCGAGCTACCACTTCGTTCCGGGCACGAGCACCTGGGTTTCCGACGGCAGTACGCCCTCAGGGCTTGCGGAGCTCACCGGCACGCCGATCACCTACGGCCCGGCGCCGACGCAGACGGTTGGCGGCGTCACCTACGGACCCGGACCAGCCGGGACCTATATCGCTCCGGGCGAGATCGGCCCTTCGATCCTTCGCCCCGACGGCACCGTCTGGTGGGTAGGCGCGGCCTCTTCGGGCCAGATCGCCCACAGCGCAATCTATCACCCGGGCGCCACGCCAGCGGTGGCAGGCACTTGGACGGCCGGGCCCAACCTTCCTGCCGGCGAGAACGCCGACGACGTTTGCGCGGTCCTGCTGGTGAACGGCAACATTCTCCTTGCGAGCGATACCGATGCCTTGTTCGAGTTCAACGGCACGAACCTAACGAAGACGGTCGCGGCCCCCGCCTCGCCTTCGGGCACGTTCCTGCTACCGCTGCCGAGCGGACAGGTACTGATGCTGACGCCCGGACAAGCGACGCGGGCCAGACTCTACACGCCGGTTGGCGGACCGCAGGCAGGCTGGGCCCCGACCATCAGCAGCGTGCCGACTGCCCTCACTCGCGGCCAGACGTACACGCTGACCGGAACGCAGCTAAACGGGCTCAGCGAAGCTTCCTCATTCGGCGACGAGTTCAATTCGGCAACCAATTATCCGGTGGTGCGGATCCGCAACGTCGCGACGGGTCACATCACCTACGCCCGCACCCACAACCACAGCACGATGGGCGTCGCGACCGGCGCCACGCCGGTCAGCACGAACTTCGACGTGCCTGCAGGCACCGAGACCGGGGCGTCAGAGATCGTGGTCGTCGCAAACGGAATCCCGTCGGCGCCCGTCAGCGTGACGGTCAGCTAGGCTCAGCCGCCGGCCTGCCACGCCTGGATCGCGGGGTTCGGCGCGACCAGGGCGATGATGTTGAGCGTCAGGTTATCGCGGATAACTCTTAGCGGTACGACCTCGAGCAGGACCAGAAGCAGGATCGAAGTCCTGACCGGCAGCTTGCGCGCGAGAAGGAAGCCGATGGCCATCATCACGACGTCGGACAGAGAGTTGATGACGCTGTCGCCGGCGTAGCCAAGCGCGGCCGTCGTCGCCCGATAGCGATCGATCACCATCGGCGTGTTCTCAATCACCTCCCAGCTCGCCTCGAGGGAGGTAGCGATCAGGAAGCGCCAATTCACGTCGAGCCGCCGCGCCACCAGCCACAGCAAGGCATAGAAAAGCAGGCCATGGACGATGTGGCTGAAGCTATACCAGTCGGCCAGCATCTGGCTTGTCCGCGGGCTGTCGCGCTCGCCTACCCACAGGTCGATCGAGCCGCAGGTGCAGATCAGATTGCGGCCCATCGCCAGCTCGATCACCGCGACCGCGGCCAGGATAGCCAAGAAGAGGAGCCAGGAGCGGCGCGACATTACAAGCAGGGCTTAGCAGAGCCCCGCGCCTTGCAAAGATCGCCGATCCGGTCGAACAACCGCAGCCATGCTGCGCACGTATGGACCGTCCTGCGACGGGAGCCTGATCGAAGCCACGTCGGCAAAGATTCCGGACACGGCGACGTGGGTCGATCTCGAGGAGCCGACCAAGGAAGAGGAAGCGCTGGTCGAGCGCTGCATCCGCATGGACGTGCCGACCGAGAGCGAGATGGCGGAGATCGAGCCGTCGAGCCGTCTCTATGAGCGCGAGGGAGCGCTCTACATGACGGTCAGCGTGCTGTACGGCGTCCAGGACGGCGATCCACGTACGACGCCGATAAGCTTCGTTCTCACTGACAACCGGCTGGTGACCGTACGCTACGCGACGCCAAAGCCGCTCCGGGCCTTCGCCGAGCATGCGAGGCGCGACCCCTCGCTTGTCAAGGACGCGCCGACCGCGCTGGTGCGGATGCTCGATGCGATCATCGACCGCCTGGCCGACGAACTGGAAAGCGTCGGCAAGATGATCGAGGAGATTTCCGGCACCATCTTCCATCGCAGGATGGACGCACGGCGGATCCCGGCCGACCGATTGACGGCTTTGCTGACCAATATCGGGCGGACGCAGTCCCTCCTCGCCAAAATTCGCTATTCGGCAGTGAGCACGCATCGAATGCTGAATTTCCTGCTTGGCGCCAATCGCCTTCACGAAAAGGGCACCGAGGAAGCCCGGCATCACCTCAGCAGCCTGCACACCGACGTCACCGCGCTCACTGAGCACGTCGGCTTCCTGTCCGACAATCTCCAGTTCCTGCTCGACGCATCGCTCGGCCTGATCAGCATCGAACAGAATGCGGCCATGAAGCTATTTTCATGGGCAGCGGTCGTGTTCCTGCCGCCGACGCTTATCGCCGGAATATACGGCATGAACTTCCATTATTTTCCGGAGCTAGACTGGCACTACGGCTATGCGATCTCGCTCGGCCTGATGTTCGCAAGCGCGGTTGGACCGTACCTCTATTTCAGGAAGAAGGGCTGGATCTAAGCTCCGGCGGGCTGATCGAGCGGGATTGCCGGAGCCTCTTCGGCAAGCGCCGCAGCGGCGGCGCGGCGACGGGCGAGGGCGGCAAAGGCGAGCGCCAGCTCACCGGCGATTTCCACGCGCTCGGGATCATCCTTCGAGTTGGCGGCGGCACGGGCCTCGGCCGCGCGGCGGCGGAAATAATCAGTATCGCGAGTCACGAACGTGGCTCCTTCGTCCCTTTGACCATATTTATTGCACCTGCGAGATGATTATAAGAGGGTCGCTCGCGACCCGGCGCAACCGGTATTCATCCTGGCGCAAGGTTTGGATTGGCCCGCACGCGGTTTGCGAGCACGGGAGCAGGTTGCTAAGCGGCGCGCGGCTCCCCATTCAAACGACGCCTCAGAAAGACAACGATGATTCCGACCGGCCAGGACAGCCTCCACACCCGCTCGACCCTCGAGGCGGGCGGTAAGCAATATGCTTATTACTCGCTCAGCAAGGCCGCGGAGACGCTGGGGGACGTGTCGCGCCTGCCCTTCTCCATGAAGGTGCTCCTGGAGAACCTGCTGCGCTTCGAGGATGGGACGACGGTCACCCGCGACGATCTCCAGGCCATGGCCGACTGGCTGAAGGAACGGCGGATCAACCGCGAAATCCAGTACCGCCCGGCCCGGGTGCTGATGCAGGACTTCACGGGCGTGCCGGCGGTGGTCGACCTGGCGGCGATGCGCGACGCAATGCGGCAGCTCGGCGGCGACCCGCAGAAGATCAACCCGCTCGTGCCGGTCCACCTGGTCATCGACCACAGCGTGATGGTGGACGAGTTCGGAAACCCGCGCGCGTTCGAGAAGAACGTCGAGTTCGAATATCAGCGCAACGCGGAGCGCTACGAGTTCCTGAAGTGGGGCAGCCAGGCGTTCGACAATTTCAAGGTCGTGCCGCCAGGCACCGGCATCTGCCACCAGGTGAACCTCGAGCATATCGCCCAGGTCGTGTGGACCGGTCCAGACCAGACAGGTGAGACGGTCGCGTACCCGGACACTTTGGTCGGCACCGACAGCCACACGACGATGGTCAACGGCCTAGGCGTGCTCGGCTGGGGCGTCGGTGGGATCGAGGCCGAGGCGGCGATGCTGGGCCAGCCGGTCAGCATGCTGATCCCCGAGGTCGTCGGCTTCCGGCTCGATGGCCAGCTCAAGGAAGGCATTACGGCGACCGACCTGGTGCTGACCGTCACCCAGATGCTGAGGCAGAAGGGGGTTGTTGGCCGCTTCGTCGAATTCTACGGGCCCGGCCTCGACAATTTGCCGCTCGCGGATCGCGCGACCATTGCCAATATGGCACCGGAATATGGAGCCACCTGCGGCTTCTTCCCCGTCGACGAGCGGACCATCGACTATCTGAAGCTCACCGGCCGCGACGATGACCAAATCTCGCTCGTCCGGGCCTATGCGCAGGCGCAGGGCCTGTGGCGCGACGTAGGCTCGCCCGATCCGCTCTTTACGGACACGCTGCAGCTCGACATGGCCACGATCGAGCCGTCGCTCGCGGGTCCGAAGCGGCCGCAGGACCGCGTGCTGCTGAGCGACGTCGACGACCAGTTCAATGCGGAACTCGAAAGCACGTACAAGAAGGGCAGCGACCCGCGCGTCGGCGTCGAGGGCGAGAGCTTCGACTTCGGCAACGGCGACGTGGCGATCGCCGCCATCACGAGCTGCACCAACACCTCCAACCCGTCGGTGCTGATCGCCGCCGGCCTGGTCGCACGCAAGGCGCGCGAGAAGGGCCTGACCGCCAAGCCGTGGGTCAAGACCAGCCTCGCGCCGGGAAGCCAGGTGGTCACCGACTATTTGAACGAGAGCGGACTCAGCGAGGACCTCGACGCGCTCGGCTTCGACCTGGTCGGCTACGGATGCACGACCTGCATCGGCAATTCAGGGCCGCTGGCCGAGCCGATCAGCAAGGCGATCAACGACAATGACCTGGTCGCGGTCAGCGTGCTCTCCGGCAACCGCAACTTCGAAGGGCGCGTGTCGCCCGACTGCCGCGCCAACTATCTCGCGTCGCCGCCGCTGGTCGTCGCCTACGCGCTCAAGGGCACCGTTCGCTCGGACATGGTCAAGGAGCCGATCGGTACCGCGTCCAACGGAGAGCCGGTGTACCTCAAGGACATCTGGCCGACGAATGCGGAAATCCGCACGCTGATCGATGCGCATGTCCATTCGGACATGTTCCGCCGCCGCTATGCCGACGTCTATCGCGGCGACGAGCGCTGGCAGAAAATCGAGGTGAAGGGCGGCGAGACCTACGGATGGCCCCCGGCATCGACCTATATCCAGAACCCACCCTACTTCACCGGGATGACGATGCAGGCGGCCGAGCCGAAGGACATCGAACGCGCCCGTCCGCTGGCGATCTTCGGCGATTCGATCACCACAGACCACATCTCGCCAGCCGGAGCGATCAAGCCCGACAGCCCAGCAGGGCGCTACCTGCTCGAGCGGCAGGTCAGCCGCGGCGAGTTCAACAGCTACGGCTCGCGTCGCGGCAACCACGAAGTGATGATGCGCGGCACCTTCGCCAACATCCGCATCCGCAACCGGATGCTGGACAATGTCGAGGGCGGCTTCACGCGCTACGCCCCGACCGGCGAGACCATG
>Ga0207683_10001935_pt1 | contig 18332 bp, 18 predicted proteins | sample KBSM73metaG_FD_184333 | JGI IMG/M metagenome (GOLD analysis project Ga0207683, IMG submission 184333) | Miscanthus rhizosphere microbial communities from Kellogg Biological Station, Michigan, USA - KBS M7-3 metaG (SPAdes) (version 2) | ecosystem: Host-associated > Plants > Roots > Rhizosphere >... | reverse complement strand
CGCCCCTTGTACGTGACAAGCTCCGGGAACACCGCCTTCATGTACTGAGGCGCGAGCCAGTCCTTGACCACGAATGTCTTGGGCACCAGCCCCTGCTCCTGAAGAAACGCGGCCTCGGCGGAAAGCTCGTCGACAAGATCCTGATCGAAGTTGAAGTAGATATTCTTTGTCTGGATCAACGCGAGCATCGAGGCGGACGGGGCATTCAGCGCCTTCGCCGCAATGTCGGCGGCTTTTTCCGGATTGGCGTTCGCCCAGCGCGTTGCCGCCTCCAGGGCGCGCAGAAGATTGTGGACGGTTTGTGGCGATGCGTTGAGGTAGCTGCCGCGCGCAAACACGATGCCGGGATCGCCCACGAGGTGGACCTTTCCTTCGGCACCCGGCCAGTGCGACTGAAGCGCAGTCTGCAGGATGACACCGCCGCTTTCGCGGACGCGGCTGGTGAACGGTTCCCATACCGACACCACCTGGATGCTGCCGCCGGCTAGAGCATTGAGTTGGTCGGCGGGTCCGAGATTCACTCGCTTGAAGCTATCGAGGGGAATGTTCCAGTGCTTAGCAAAAGCGAGGACCAGGTATTGCGAAACGGTGCCATTGGTCATGCCCACGGTCTTGCCCTGGACATCCTGTGGCTTCTGGATGCCGGTCGACTTGGTCGTTGCCAGCGCGAGTTCGTAGGAAATGTCGGCGACGCGCGCGATCACCTTGACGTCGGTTCCGCGTCCCGCAAGGATCGTCGCTGGCACGCCGCCGGTGGCGCCGAACTCGATGCTGCCGCCAGCAATCGCCTGGACGATTTCGGCGCCGCTCGGAAACAGCTTGACGGTTGCGGGCACGCCGTACTGCTTGAAGAAACCTTGCTGATCGGCGACGAGCAGCGGAACGTTGATGTTGGGATCGAGCACGCTGCCGATCGTGAAACTCGCACCGGACGCAGCCGAGGTTGGCTGCGCAGTACCTTGTGGTGCGAGCACGAGACAACCCAGGACGAGAACGAAACACGAGATCCTTTTCACCAGTCCGAACATGCTGCCCTCCTCAGTGCGTAACGGTTTTGATGCCGATGTCGAGCGCCGGACACTCCGCCGCTGCGGAAATGACTAGCGCCAGCGCAGGAAATACGCCTCGATCTTGCGCATGATCCAGCCGAGCAGAAAGCCGACGAGGCCGATCGTAATCATTCCGACCAGCATGTGGTCCGTCTGAAAAGTCACCCGCGCGTTCGCGATCAGGGCGCCAAGTCCGGTGCTCGCCGCGATCAGTTCGGCAGCCACGAGCGAAACAAATGCCAGCCCGAGGCCGATGCGCATCGACGAGATCACGCTAGGCAGCGCCGCCATCACCACCACGCGACGAAAGAGTGCGACCCTGTGGACGCCAAGGCTCTGCGCCGCTTGTTCATACAGCTTGTCCACGTTGCGGAACGCATCATAGATGCCGATGACCATCGGGAAGAACGCGCCGTAGCACACGATGAAGAGTTGGGACGCCCATCCGATGCCGAACCAGAGGATGGCGATCGGTACCATGGCAATCGGCGGAATGGGCCGCACGAGCTCGATCAGCGTACCGAAGATGCGGCGTGTTGCTTCGCTGCGACCCATTGCGCCGCCGAGCGGTATCGCGATCGCGAGCGCAATCAGCCAGCCTTCGATTACCCGCGTCAGGCTGGCCGCGATGTCGGTGAACAGCGATCCGTCCAGCATCAGGCGCCACGCGGCCAGCGAGGTGACCACCGGACCAGGCAGCACCTGCGGATTGGCCATGAAGCTGGCTGCGAGCTGCCACAATCCGATGACGAGAAGAACGCTCGCGAGCGGCAGCGCGCTCAATACGGTGCTCCTTGTGGACCGGGGCTTCTGTCGCTCCTGCGGAACGGCCTTCATTTCGCGTCCCACGCGAGTCGATCGACGTCCCTGACATGCGCACGGACGATCTCGCAGTGACGATCGCGCGGACGCGGAATGCCTACGACGACTTCCTCTCGCGTCGCGCCTCGGGCATGCATGACCACTACGCGGTCGGCGAGGTAAACCGCTTCGCTGGTGTCGTGCGTGACAAAGAAGCAGAGCGTCCGCTCCTTCTCGAAGATACGCAGCAACGTCTCCTGGAGTTCTTGTCTCGTGCGCGCGTCCAACGCGCCGAAGGGCTCGTCCATGAGCAGCACCGTCGGCTGGTTGGCCCATGCGCGCGCCAGCGCGACACGCTGCCGCATGCCGCCGGACAGCTGCGACGGGTGGTACTCGCGGTAGGCCGTCAGGCCGACGAGGTCCAGATAGTGCGTGGCTCGCTCGCGCCGCTCCGGGAGCGATCCGATGGACGCCTTGTCGCCGAACAACACATTCTGCTCGACGGTGAGCCAGGGAAACAGGGCAAATTCCTGGAACACCATGCCCCGATCGGAGCCCGGCCCCGTCACTTCGGCCCCGCGTACCCGAATACTCCCGCGTCCGATCGGCGTAAACCCCGCGATGGCCTTCAGCAGGGTCGATTTGCCGCATCCGCTCGGGCCTACCAGACAAATGAACTCACCCGCCTTCGCAGCGAAGCTCACGCCGGAGAGCACCGGGCCGGCGCTGCCCGGCCCGTACCAGATCGAAACGTCGCGCACCACAATCAAAGTCTCGGAACTCTCGCCGCCTAGCGTCGCGGCGTGATCCGGCACCGATGTCGTCGAGACTGCGGGACCAGTTCCTGTCCGATGTGGCGCCGTTCGAGTCATTGAGTCACTACCCTCTGATCGACTCGAGCACATCGCGCAAACCGGACTCGGTCAGCCGCACGGGATTGGTATCGAGGCGGCCGCTCGTGACGATGTTCCTGATCATCTGGTCGTCCACCTCAAACGACTGTCCGGCCTCGCGCGCCGTGCGCGGGAATTCGAGCGCGTCATAAAGGCCGTCCAGCCAGGCAAGCACTGCTTCCTGCCAGGAACTCTCGCCCGGATCCGGGCACCCGATGTGGAACAGAAGCTCCTTGCGGTTCGCCGCGCGCGCATGAAGATTGGTGCGCATCGCCGCGGGCAGGGCAAGTCCCACGCTCAAGCCGTGTGAAAACCCGGTCAGCGGTCCGATCGCCGACGCTACCGCATGGGCCAGGCCGACACGCGCGCTGTTGAAGGCCATGCCCGCCATGCACGACCCGATCGCCATCGCCTCGCTCGCGACACGATCGTCGGGATTCCTGTAGTAGGTGACGATCGACTGCCCGATGAGCGAGATCGCGCCAAGCGCCAGTCGATCGGTCACGATATTTCCTGCGGTGGAGTGATAGGCCTCCAGCGCATGCGTCAAGGCATCGATGCCCGTTGCGCGGATCACGCTCTTCGGCACGCTGGCCAGGAAGTGCGCGTCCAGGATCGCGAGTCGCGGCCGCAGTTTCGGACTGCGGATCGATACCTTGCGACCCGACTCGTAGTCGGTGAGCACGCAGGAGCCAGTGACCTCGCTGCCGGTCCCCGCCGTCGTGGGGATGGCGATCAGCGGCAGTGGCTCGAAGGCGAGGTGCGCCGCGCCCTCGAACCTCGCCAGCGGCTGGCCGTCGGCCTTCCGCGCGAGGGCGACGGCCTTGGCAATGTCGATGGTGCTGCCGCCGCCGACGGCCACGATAAGACTCGCATCGCCGGCATCCATGGCAGAAAGATCCGCGGCCTGCGCCAACGTCGGCTCCGACCCATCGTGCTCGGCAATCGCCACGCGCCGGCGCGCTCGCATTGTGCCGATCGCCGATTGCAGCCCGACGTCACCCAGCACATTGCGGTCGGCGATCAGCAGCACGTCGCGCGGCTCGATCTCCGCGGCGAGTGCTTCGAGGTCACGAATGCAGTCGCGCCCGAATACGACGTGCCCGGGACCGAAGAAGTGGGAAAGCGCCGACGAAGTCATGGGGACGCCGCGCCGTGCCGCTCGGCCCCGGGCGGCACGGCCATGTCGAAACCTCGGGCCGTCCACGCGAGCGCGTCGTCAAGATCGCCCTCCCCGACGATGGCAAAGGCCACGCGACCGTCGTCAGGGTGCACGAGAACCGCGCTGAAACAGCGCCACCGCTTCGACGCTGCTCACGACCACTGCAAAATTGGGGATGCTGACCGTGAGCGCTGCATTGTGCGTCGCCACCATCGGCGCGCAGCATCCGTCCGCCACCACCGTCATGCGATAGCCGAGATCGAAGCCCTGGCGCACCGTGCTTTCGACCACCATGTGGGTAAATGCACCGGCCACGACGACATCGGCGACGCCGGCGTTGCGCAGCAAAGCGTCCAGGCGGGTACCCTGAAAGGCCGAAACGCCAACCTTGTGTACGACCTCCTCGTCGGCAGCAGGAACGACCGCGAAGGCGATGTCGTCGGTGCCTGCGGCCAACGCGAGGACGTCGCGCGGCGCACGACCCAATTTCAGGGCGGTGGTAGTGCGCAGCGCATCGTAGGCGCCGCGCACGCGCGGACGCACGACGCCCACATGGACGACGGGCGCTCCCACAGCGCGCGCAGCGCCACGCAGCGTCTCCGCCGCCGCAAGGGCGCGCCGTGGCATGCCGGCGTCCTCGAACTTGATTCGATCGGAGAGCAGAATTCCCGTCTGCAGGTCGAGCAGGACGAGCGCAATGGTCATGGGCGCACTCCAGGCAAGCGAAGCGCTATCAGGCAAATGCCGCACGCAGCGCCAGACGGGCGCCGCGTTCCCTGGCACAGTCATTCGAATGACTCATGCTAGGCGGTCGCAGGGCGGCCTGTCAAACACTGGCAGGGCCACTAAGCGAGCACCGCACGCGCCTCGAAGGCCACGGCGCCGCCCAACTCCGCTGCCCACAGCGTCCACGCGCCGCTTTCCAAGGCGCCAGCAACGATGAAGTCTTCCGTGTCGAAAAGCGGACGCTGCGCCCTGAATTCGAACTTCGCGACTCGGGCATCAGGGCGGTTTACGCGAAGTCCGTCGAGCAGCAGTGTGGCGAGCAGCGGACCGTGCACGACGAGACCCGGGTAGCCTTCCTCGCTGATGGCATAAGGGCGGTCGTAATGGATGCGATGGCCGTTGAACGTCAGTGCGGAATAGCGGAAGAGCAGTACCGGATCGGGATGCACGACGTGCTGCCAATCGGCTGGGCGAGGCGGCGGTGCCGCAGGCGTTGCCTTCGCGGCAGTCGACTCTGCCGTTGAATTTGAGCTCGACGCACCGCGATAGACGATCCGCTGTTCCTCGGTGATTGCCAGTTGCCCCGTGCCGTGTATTTCGTGCCGCACGACGACGAAGACCAGGTCACCGGTGCGGCCACGCTTGTGCTGGACGTCTGCGATCGTCGAATCGCGGCGTATGCGCTCACCGATCAGCAGCGGGCGGTGAAATTCGAGCCGGCTCCCCGCCCACATCCGCCGCGGCAATGCCACCGGCGGAAGGAAGCCGCCGCGCACCGGATGCCCATCGGCCCCGATCTGCGAGCGCGCCGGCATCGGGAGGAAGTACAGCCAATGCCAGAGTGGCGGCAGCGGATCGCCATCGCCGCTCTGGGGTGCCGCATGGTCGAGCGTGGCCGCAAGCGCCGCCACGGGCGCCGCCGTGACGACGTCGTCGCGCGACTCCTGTCGTCCTATCCATGCTCGCAGGGATTCGAAACCGTCGTTGCCGTCTGCCATTGCGCCAGCTCTCCGTCGTTCGATCAGTAAACGATGCGTTGCGCGACCAGGGATTCGAGGTCGCCTGGTGTCACGTTCAGGACGTTCTCGAGCACGTACGCGTTGTCCTGACCGAGGGTAGGCGCGGCTCGCTCGAATGCAGCTTCAGCGTCGATGCGCCAGATGGGGGCGTAGACCGGATGCGCCCCGACTTCCGGATGCACGATCGTGCGGAAGAAATCGCGCGCGGAGAGATGCGGGTCGGCAAGGAGCGATCGCACGTCATGGGCCTCGCCCGCCGGCACGTGGTGGCGTTGCAGCGTCAGCATGGCGTCGTGCCGCTCGCGCTTGACCGTCCATGCCGCGATGGCCGCATCGATTTCCGCCGCGCGCTCGCGGCGTCCCGGCATCGTCTGCAGGCCGGGATCGGCCGCCCAGTCCGCGCGACCGAGCACGGCACACAGGCCATTCCAGCTTGCCGCGTCGACCACACTGAGCGCGATCCACGCATCGTCGCCGGCGCAGCGATAGGCCCCCTGCGGAACATGTCCATCGTGATTGCCGACCGCGACGATCGTTTCGCCGTCGAGATCGCGACTCACTACATCGGCGAGGAGGAGGATCGACACTTCGAGCTCGGACAAGTCGATGTAGCAGCCACTGCCCGTTCGGTCGCGGCGGTACAGCGCAGCCAGGATTGCGGCGGCGGCGTGCAATGCGGAGCCGGTATCCGGGAAGATGCCACCCAGCGCATTGGGCGCCCCACCCGCATGCGCGGTCAGCGCATCCAGGCCCGCCCAGGCGTCGAGCGATGGACCGTAGCCGACGTAGTTCTGCTGCGGGCCCTCCTGGCCGAACGCCGAGAGCGAGGCCATGACGAGATCGGAGCGCTCGGCGGACAGCGCGGCATAGTCGAGGCCCAACCGCTTCATCACGCCAGGCGCGAAGTTCTCGACGACAACGTCCGCGGTGCCAACCAGAGACGCGGCGAGTGCGCGTCCCCGTATCGTGGAAAGATTGAGCGTCACGCTGCGCTTGCCGCGGTTCTGCGCATTCCAGACGCCGCTGCGATTCACGCCGGGCTGGCCATCCGGATAGGGCCCCTGCCGCCGATGCACATCGAGTCGTTGTGCGCTCTCGACCTTGATCACCTCGGCGCCCATGTCGGCGAGCAGCGCGGTGCAGTACGGGCCGGCCCACACGTGGCCGAAGTCGACCACGCGTATGCTGCGCAGCGGACCGTCCCGGCCTGGGTCCCGTGGCCCGTTCGAGCGGTGCCGCGCGATGCCGCTGCGCGCTCCTTCGGGCATGACGAAATTGAACGGTGTACCGGGCACCATGCGCGCGCGGCCGTCAACGTCCTGTGCGGTTCGGAAAAAGCGGCGCGCATGCAGTTGTGGAATGCGTGGCAGGTCGGCAACCTGGTTCACCGGCGCGAAAGGCAGGCCGCGCCGCTGCGCTTCCCAGGCGAACAGCGCCTTGCGCTGCGTGAGCAGCCACGGCGCGAGACGCGCCTCGATGTCGACGCGATGCTCGAAACGGAAATCAGGATCGAGATAGCGGCAGTCGCGGGCCCATTCCGGCCCCCCCATCATGTCGACGAGCCCTTCCCAATGATTCTTCTCGACGACCTGCAGGAACACGTGGCCATCCAGGCAGCGTTTGACCCCCCAGGGTGCCAACCGCCAAACCCGCATGAACCGCGATGCGATCCGGCCTTCGTACTGAAACAGCGCGATCTCGCGGCGCAATGTCGGGATCAGCGATTCGAGCATCGAAACATCCACCAAGGCTCCGCGCCCGCCGTCCGCGCGTGCGTACAACGCGGTCAGCGCAGCCGCCGCGGCGCTGGCGCCGGCGTAGATCGAGACCAGTGCGCCGGGCATCTTGAGCGGTGGATCGCCCCCCTTCTCGCTCCGTGCTATGTCGCGTGGCGTGAGGTAGGCGAGGCCCGACATGAATGCGATCTCGAGGTCGCTCGCGCGAAAATCGCAATAGGGCCCCGTCAGGCCGAACGGTGTGACCGATACCTGCACGAGGCGTGGCAGTGCCTCCTTGATCGTCGCGTGCGCGAGATCAAGATGCGCACGCTCTGCGGGAGAACGATCGTCGATCAGAACGTCGGCGTCGCGCAAGATCTCCAGCAAGGCGATTCGACCTTCGCGCCGACCGACATCCAGCGGGGCAAGCTCCTTTCCGGCGTCGAAGAACGGACTCGCTGCACGATTTCGAGTGTCATGCGAAACGCTTTCCGGCGGCACGATGACCCGGGTGACCCGCGCGCCGAAGTCGACGAGCATGCGACCTGCGTACCCGGCCGCAACATGGTCACCCCACTGGACGACCCGCACGCCGGCCAGGGCGTCGCCCAGCCCTCGCGCCGGGGCGCCGGCCGTCACTGCACCAATCCGCTGGCGCTCCCGACGATCACCTTGTCGCCAGAGGCGTTCTCGATCCACACGTCGCAATGAAGGCGTACGCCTTCGGCCGAGTCCTCACGGCGCTTCACGGTGCCGCGCGCAACGCAGAAGTCCGATACGTACACGGGCCGGCGAAACGTCAGCTCGCAACGCCCACCCACGATCCAACCCTCGCCGAAGCACGTGCGCAGCTGGCGAAATATCAACGCCGCAACCTGCGGTCCGGTCGCGACCGGCGCCGGCAGGCCCTCGCGGCGGGCAGCCTCGACGTCGGTATGGATCGTCGCTTCGTCCGCACGCCTGAAATGCGCCGGCGTGAACTGGCAGGCAAGCTCGGGCAACTCGAGGCCAACTTCCGAGTCGCGGGTCAGCACGGGCATTGCGGATCTCCTGTGGAAAAGCGACGCCTTAGATTCGCTCGGCCTTGATGCCGGAATCGATGCCTTCCCCGGCGCGGCGAGCCGATCGCTCGACGAAGTCGAGGACGTGCGTGCGTCGCGTGCGGAAGACGACGTCATTGTGGGGGTCCGTCGCCACCGCCTCGTATACGATGAACTCGCGCTCGTTCTTCACGTACTTGTCGCAAACCCGGGCGACGACGTGTAGTGTCACGCCCGGCCGGATCGGCCGCACGTTCTCCATCTCCCACCGATAGAACAGGCCGCGCACGTTGTAAGTGCGGGACAGCAGCCAGCGGGGCGGCCGGTAGCTGATCTGCGGAGGCGCGATGCGACCATTCCACGGCGAACGCAACGAATACCAGACGTCATAGTCGGCGTCGATCGCGCACTGCGTATCGATCATGTCCTCGGTCACGACCCAGTCCATCTCGCCGAGAACGCGGCCGATCTCGATGTCCTCGAATCGCGCGCGAGGACCTTTGCTGTCCGCCGCAACCCGCGTTGCGCCGTCCTTCGGTTCGCTCGTTTCGTCGACCTGCATTGGGAGCCTCCGTGAGCGCATCGACGGCGCGGGGCCATCCGGGGCAGAATGCGCTTGACACATGCGACTTATTCGAATGACTCTAATAAATTTGGGATCGATGGTCAACTGCGGATGCGGCAGTCACGACTCGCGTTCGGGCTTTTTCTTGCGTTGCGCCCAGCGAGACGGGCAAATACGGTGCCTGCAACTGCGCCTTGGGATGGCGCAGCCCGCAGCGCGCCGCCGCGTGCCCACGAAGTTGCAGCGCGCAATTACCATTGGGAAATGACGCAAAGGAGAACGGTTTGAACTCTGCCATCGAAACATCTCTCGCACGCCGCGCCGGCCGCGCCATCGTCGCGGCCGCCATCGTCTGGCTTTCGCTCGGCATCGTCACGCCGGCCGGCGCTGAGTATCCGGACCGCGCGGTCCGCTTGATCTCGCCTTTTCCGCCGGGGGGAGGCGTCGACTCGGTAGCGCGCATCATCGCAGCTGCGCTCACGGAAAGTCTGGGACAGTCGTTTGTCGTGGAGAACCATGCCGGCGCGAGCGGACGCATCGGCACGGAGATCGCGGCCAAGGCTGCGCCTGACGGCTATACGCTGCTGCTCGGCAGCGTCGGCCCGAATGCGATCGTGCCAAGCGCGTACCGCGACCTGCCGTACGACGCGTTGAAGAGCTTCTCGCCCGTGGGCCAGATAGGCACCACCGCCTACGTGCTGGTCGTGCCTGCCACGGTGCCTGTGAAGAGCGTGAGCGACCTGATCGCGCTTGCGAAAGCGAATCCCGGCAAGCTCAATTTCGCGTCAACCGGGATTCTCGGTGGACCGCATCTGGCAGGCGAGCTCTTGAATGTGCTCGCAGGCATCAAGACCGAGCACATCGCGTACAAGGGCGGCGCGCCGACCATTGCCGCGTTGCTCGGCGGGGAAGTCACGTTCGCGTTCGCGAGCCTCCCGACCGTTTCTCAGCACGTCAAGTCGGGCACGCTGCGCATGCTCGCAGTCACCAGCCCGCAGCGAGCGCCCGCGCTGCCGGAGGTTCCGGCGATGGCGGAAGTCCTGAAGGGGTATCAGGTGCTGCAGTGGTACGGCATCCTCGCGCCCGCCGGAACACCTGCGCCGATCGTCGCGCGACTCAATGCGGAGATCATCAAGGTGCTGAACACCGCCAAGGTCCGGGAGAGCCTTGCGCGCGTCGACACCGACGTCGCCACTTCCACACCGCAGGCGTTCTCCTCGCAGATCGGGAGTGAAGTGGCGCTGTACCGCGACCTCATCGAAAAGGCGGGTATCCATCCGGAATAGAGGTGGGGCCGGACTGGACGCCCGAAGCTCGCCGCTGCACTCGCTCATGCGGAGCGCTCGTTACGCAGCACATGCTGCGTTACGACTTCGAGCGCGACGCTGCCGTCGGTGCAGGTCACCTGCGTTTGCACCATCGCCGTCATGCGCCCGACATGCACGGCGCGCGAGCGAACGACAAGCGAGTCGCCGCGCCCGGGTCTTACGTACCAGGCGGAAACATTGGCCAGGCTCATCGACGCGGGTGCAGCGTCACAGGCCGTGGCCATCGCGATCCCGAGCAGGATGCCGCCCTGGACGTGGCCGACCCGGTTGCCGACGTGCGGGCCGATCGCGAGCCGGCGTCGTGCGCCCTCCTCGTCTTTCGGCGCCGGTTCCCGCTCGCCGCCCCAGAGTTGCTCGATGAACGGTGTCTCTGGCGACGCGCGCTCGAGCGCAAGATCCGCCGCGGCCAGCACGGCGCGCTCGGACTCCGTCAGTCGATCCTCGTCAATGGGCCCCGTTGCGTCGGATTCGCTTCGCTGCCACGGCAAGGGCGCCAGCTTCACGCCGGGAGGAGGCTCGAGATGCAAAAACTCGCCGGTGACGTAGCAGACCGGCTCGCCGCATGCCTTGAGCGTCGCGGCGCCCAGCCAGGATGCGACGCCGGTGCCGGCGCCGGCCCCGCGCGGCGTGGCCTCCGCGACGATGTCTCCGCGCACGGGCGCGGCGGTGAATTGCATGTGCAGATGGATAGTGGCGAGCCGCGCGCCTTCCGCGACGGCATGACGCGTTGCCGTGCTGACGGCCGTGTCCGCGACCACGGCGAGCACGGTGCGGTCGATCTCGCCCGCTGCATTCCGAACGTGCGGACCGTCGGGAAGCTCGATGACCGCACGGTCGCGCGCGAACGCCGGCCATCGGAACGCCAGCAGATGGCCCGGAAAGTGAAACCCGGGAATCCGGTTTGCGGCGATGGCCCGTTCCACGCGACTCCGAATGTGCGTGGCATCGGGGCCATACAGCGGCGGGCTACCTGAGGTCATTCGCGGCGGGCGCGTCGCGTCGTGTATGCAAACGGACGTGGCGGCGGCGTACGTCAGCGCACACTCTGCCTGGGTTCCGGCCGGTCGCCCGCGAGCCGCCTGTCAACGCTCTGGCGACGATGCCAGAACCGCTCGAATCGCTGGAAGTGCGCCAATGCGACGAGTGCGTTGGCGATCTCGTCAAAGACCGGAACCCCTGCGCGGAGAGCACGATCGCGCGCCGGCCGCTTGCGGGCGTCGATCGCCTCCGATCCGTCGGAGCGCAGCGTGAGCGCCAGCGGCGTCGCATGGCGGTCCAGGCGGCGTGCTTCGAGCATGCCGTCGACGAGGTTGTCGAACACGATGTCCGGAATGCTCGGATTGGTGAGGAACTGCGGCATGTTCACATGGAAGAGGATGGCGTCCGACCGCTCGGTTCCCGCGATCGTCGCAAGCAATGCCTGGGCAATGCGCCCGTCGTTCATTCGTAGCGCGCCGGAGGGCGTGTCCATGGGATTGTCGAGCGAGGTGCCTGCCGGCAGGTCCAGCATCTGCAACGCACGTCGCGTCTCGTCACCGAGCCGCGGGACGCGCATGCCGATGCGTGTCATCAGGTCCGTGGCAAGCACCGACGCGCCGCCGCCGTTGCCGACGACGAAGGCGCCGTCACCCGGTCGCTCGCAGCGCGGCTGCAGGCATTGGAATACGATGAGCGTATCGATCAGCTCGTCGACGGAGCTCACGATCGCCGCGCCGGTCTGCCGCGACAGTGCCGTCCACAACCGGTCGTCCCCCGCGAGCGCCCCGGTATGCGACAGCGCGGCCCGCTGACCCTGGGGCGTGCGGCCCCCTTTAAGGATGACCACCGGCTTTCGCTCGGCCGTGTATCGCAGCGTCTCGAAGAAACGGCGCCCGTCCGGCAGCGATTCGAGGTAGAAGCCGATGACGCCGGTCGCGGCATCCGCCAGGAAGTGCTCGAGGAAATCGGCAGGCCCAAGGTCGGCGCAATTGCCGACCGAGACCACGCCGCTGTAGCGCAAGCCGCGCTGCACGCCCCGGCGCAGCATGTCGGTCGAGATGCCGCCGCTCTGCGACACGAACGCAACGGGCCCGGGCTCGACGGGACAATCGCGGATGTACGTCAGGCGGCCGCGAGGCGAATAAGTGCCGAGGCAATTGGGTCCGATCAACCGCACGCCTCGCTCGCGCGCGACCGCGAGGAGCCGCCGGTTGAGCATCTCGCCTTCCGCCGTCTCGCTGAACCCGCTCGCCATGATCTGCGCAAAGCGGACGCGCTCGCCACCCTGGTCCAGCAGGTCGGGCACGCGCGCCGCGCCGATTGCGACGAATGCGTAGTCGATGTCGCCCGGACACTCGGCGAACGAGCGATAAGCCGGCAACCCGCCGATCGTCGTGGCCGTGGGATGAATCGGATAAATCGGCCCGCGGAAGCCCATTGCGCGCGTGAAGTCGAGCACGTCGTTGGCGCGTGTACGACCGCTGTTCGACGCACCGACAATCGCGATCGAGCGAGGCTCGAACAGGTACCGGAATTGCTGGCGCGGCTCATCGCGGGCCACGTCACCTGCGACATTTTCGGCGCCCTCGCGCAGGATCACGCGCGCGTCGACCACGATGGCGCCGCGCGGAGACACGATGACTGGATTGAGATCGATCTCGCGGATACGGTTCGCGTTCTCGACCAGCAAGCCGTTGCGTCCGCCAATCGCAACGAGCACCGCGACAAGGCCGTCGACGTCCGCCGGAGGTTGACCGCGCGTGCCGAAGAGGAGCGGCGCTGCATTGAGCTCCTCAATCATCTCGCGCGCGTCGTCGGCGTCGATCGGGCAGATCCGCGCCGCGACGTCGCCGAATACCTCGGTGAAAACTCCGCCCAAGCCCACCACAACTGCGGGCCCGAATACGGCATCCACCAGGCCGCCGACGAGAATCTCGACACCTTTCGCCGGCATCTCCTCGATCAGAAAGCCATCGACCCGGACGCGATGTTCAGCGGCTGACCGTTCGATCGCGGTGACCGCCTCGCGCATGCCGGCGGCGTCCTGCACACCGAGGCGCACGCCGCCGATGTCGGACTTGTGCAGGGCACCGGAGACGACCTTCACCGCGAGCGGGGTGAGCAACTCGGCGAGCACGCGCAAGGCGTCGTCGATGCCGGCCACGACCCGCCGCACGGGTGTCTGGACGCCGTAGCGGCCGATCCAGTCCTTCGCGGCGGATTCGCTGAGGTGGGTGCTGACCGTCATGCGCGAGTCGCCGGCGGAATGCGGGACCCGCAACGGATGCGCGACGAGGTCAACGCGCCTTCCACGCCGGCCGGCGCTTCTCGCGAAACGCGGCGATGCCTTCCTTGGCGTCTTCTGTCAGGAGCACGCGGTCGGCGATGTCTCGCGCAAGCCGCATGCGGGGCTCGATCGCCAGTTCCTAGCCACGCCGCCCCGCTTCCTTGACTGCCTGCACCGCGAGCGGCGCGTTCTCCAGGATTTCGGCGGCCCAGCGGTCTGCACACGGCAGTAGGTCCTCGCGCGTCGTGACTTCGTTGCAGATTCCGAACCGGTACGCGTCCTGCGCCGAGATGAACTTGCCGCGCAGCATGAAACCCATTCCCATCTGCCACGGTAGCGCGTGCAACCCCTGGCTAGGCCCCGAGACCGTCGAGATGCCGCGGCGCACCTGCGGCCAGCCGATCGACGCGTTCTCGGTCATGATCAGGATGTCCGAGCTCAGCGCGAAGCCGGCACCCTGTGCGAGGCACGGGCCATCCGCGGCGAGGATGAACGGCTTGTAGATATGACGCTGGTACAGAAACAGGTCGTCGTTGGACAGCACGAGCCCGTCTTCGATCTGCGGATCGACCTTCTCGAGCAGATCCTTGCCCGAGCAGAACACGTCGCCTTCGGCGTCGATGATGCACAGCCAGATGTCGCGGGTGCTCTCGACCTCGTAGAACGCCGCCTGCACCTCTTTGCGCATCTGGCGATTGAGTGCGTTCTTCTTGTCGGGCCGCGCCAGCGTAAGGCGCGCAACGTGACCTTCGGTCGAAAAGCGGGTGAAACGGCGCGGGGTGTCGAGTCTCATGCCGGTCTTCCGTGAATGCAGTCGTGATTCATTCGAATGATTCGCATGAATTTACTCGTGGTTGCGGCGGTGCGTCAAGGCGAAAATGGGCACGAGGATCACAAGCGGTAGAATGCCTGCGCAGTGCGCCAGAAGAATCGCTCCTGACCCTCCGCGGGCAGGTGGCTGACCATGCGTTTCATGGCGCGCACGAGCGGATCGAACTCTATTCGAAGCTTCGAGACGGGCGTGTCGGAGCCGAACATGCTGCGTTCCGCGCCGAACACCGCGATCGCGTCGCGTACGATCCGCTGGTTGGAATCGAAGTCCCACGGGCGATCCCTGAGGCCAAACTCGGAGATCTTGACGTAGACATTCGAATGCCGGGCAAGCGCTTCCATGCCGCGCCGCCATGTCGCAAGGCCGGTGTCGCTGCGATCCCACGGAAAACCGGCATGGTTGAGCGCCATGCGAATGCGGGGAAAGGATGCGGCAACTTCCGCAGCTTCGTGCAGATGCCACGGCGGCACGCGCATGTCCCAGCTGAGACCGTACTTCTCGAGCAGTGAAAATCCGCGCAGCCACTTCGGATCCTGCATCGATCCGGAAACGCCGGGTCGCATAGCGGCAGGCGACGCCGCCGTGACCGGCTTCGATCGAATCCCTCGCACCAGTGGGAAGGCGGCTTGCGCCGCGATGATTTCCTCGGCGTCGCCCGTATCGAACCACGCATGCGCGACGATCGCATTCGGCATGCCATGTCGTGCGTTGACTTCGGTGAGCCAGCGGGTCTCGCCGAGCTGGTCGTTGCGGTCCCATTCAGCCTCCACGTGGACGGTCTTCAGCACGTTGTGAGCGCGCGCCTCACGGCGATAGTCGTCGGGCAGGAAGTCGTGCTTCAACGCGTCGTAGTTCCCCATGAAGAAATGAGGAAGCGGCTCGTCGCTGAGCCAGGGATAGTAGTGGCTGGCGAGGTCCCACAAATGGTGATGGGCGTCGATCAACGTAACCTGTTCCATCGGGTCCCGGGCATCCTCCATCGCGGACCTCAACACTCCATTGCAAATCTGTACGTCGGTCTCGCCGCCAGCGGCGTCAAGTGCGCACCACGAACGGGTCGCGGCTGGCGGACGAATAGTCGACCATCACATTTTTCACCTGCGTGTATTCGAGCAGCGCATCCACACCCCGCTCGCGGCCAATGCCGCTTTTTTTGTAGCCCCCGAACGGCGCCGCCGGGGAGATCATCCGATAGGTGTTCACCCAGACGGTCCCCGCGCGAAGCGCCTTCGACATGCGGAACGCCCGTGCCATGTCGCGTGTCCAGATGCCCGATGCGAGACCGAACTCGGTATCGTTGGCAATGCGCAAAGCGTCCTCCTCATCCCGGAACCGCAGCACCGTCAGGACAGGACCAAATATCTCTTCGCGCGCGATCTTCATGGCGTTGTCGGCGTCGACGAACATCGACGGCTCGAAAAAATAGCCCCGCCCGAGCGGGAGTGTCGCGATCCTGTGGCCGCCACAGGCCAGCCTCGCGCCGCCGTCGACTCCTGCTTGAACGAAGCCCTGGACGCGCTCGAGTTGCAGCCGATTGGCCAAGGGCCCCATCTCCGTCGCGGGATCCCGCGGGTCGCCGATCCGGATCTGCTTCACGCGCTCGGTCAACCGTTCCAGGAAGGCGTCGTGAATGGAGTCGTGCAGGAGGAGCCGCGAGCCGGCGATGCACGTCTGCCCGGCCGCGCCGAACACCCCGGCCAGGACGCCGGGGATCGCACGATCGAGATCCGCGTCCTCGAACACGATGTGAGGCGATTTTCCGCCGAGCTCGAGCACGAGCCGCGTGAGATGCTGGGCGGCGGTGGCGCCGACGGCGCGCCCACCTTGCGTGCCACCCGTGAGGCTCAAGAGATCGACGCGGTCGTCGCTTGCGAGCGCCTGGCCGGCGGTCGGTCCCATGCCGGTCACGACGTTGAAGACGCCGGGCGGCAATCCAGCCTCCTCGACCACCCGTGCGAACTCGAGTACGGAAGCCGACGCGTGCTCCGAAGGCTTGACTATGACCGTATTGCCCGCCGCGAGCGCTGGAGCGAGCTTGTTCGCGAGCAGGCTCATCGGGGAGTTCCATGCCAGGATGAGTCCGCACACGCCGACCGGCTCGCGCAGCGTGTAGTCGAAGATCGATTCCTGGTCCACCGGAATTACGGTGCCGGAGATCTTGTCGGCAAGTCCCGCGAAATACCGGTAGCTGCGGACGGCAAATCGGGCGTGGGACGTCGTCTCTCGGATCACCTTGCCGTTGTCGGTCGTCTCGACCGAAGCGATGTGGTCGGCACGGCTTTCCATGACGTCCGCAAGGCGCAACATCAGCCGGCCGCGCTCGTAGCCGTTCATCCGGCCCCAGGGACCGCGGTCGAAGGCCTCCCGCGCACTTCCGACGGCGTTCTCGACATCCTGCTTCGCGGCATCCGCCATCGTCGCGCACACCTCTCCGTTGTACGGATTGATGCTGTCGAACCTGGCCCCGCCGTGCGCCTGCCGCCACTGGCCACCGATGTACAGCTGGTAGTCGCTCACGGTGGATGCGACCGCCGTCGTCTTGTCGTTCACGCTTCACGCTCCTTGATTGCGCACCTTCGCGTTGCCGCCGCGTTCGCCATGCGTGGCGCCCTGGAACGGGCGGACTGGGACGACGTCGGCGCGCAAATCGCCGCGGAGTGGACGAACCGGAAGCGCCTGGCGCCGGGCGTCACCACGGCCACGATAGACGACCTCATCGCGCGAGCCCAGGCCGCAGGCGCAACCGCCGCCAAGGTGTGCGGCGCGGGCGGGGGCGGCTGCCTGTTCTGCTATGGGCCGCCATCGGCCCGCGACGCGATCGCCGAGGCGCTGGCGGCCGGCGGCGCCCGGCTCCTCGACTACCGCATCGAGATGGAAGGCCTGCAGGTTGGATAACGTCGTCATCGCGCCTGGTACGGCGAAGAAGAAGTAAAGGAGACACACCGCCATGATCGGGATGCGAACAATGCTCGAGGTCGCCGACAACAGCGGCGCCCGAAAGCTCTCGGCCATTCTGCCTCGCGGAGGCGATAAGGGTCTGCGCGCCGGGCTCGGCGACGTCGTCACGGCTGCCGTGAAGGAAGCGGCGCCGGATTCGGCCATCAAGAAGGGTAAGGTGGTACGCGCGGTGATCGTCCGGATGCGCAAGGAGACCCGCCGCAAGGACGGGACTTACATCCGTTTCGACACGAACGCCGCCGTACTGGTTAACGAGCTGAACGAGCCGGTGGGCACGCGCGTCTTCGGGCCGGTAGCCCGCGAGCTCCGCGACAAGCGATTCATGAAGATCGTGTCGCTGGCTCCGGAGGTGATCTAGCATGGCGAAGAAAATACCGCAGCGGCACCAGAACGCGCCGAAGCAGCTGCTGAAGATCAAGATCCGCAAGGAAGACACCGTCAAGGTGATCGCCGGCCGCGACAAGGGCAAGACGGGCCGCGTTCTCCATGTGAACCGCGAAACGGGCCGCGTGCTGGTGGAAGGCGTGAACATGGTGAAGCGTCACACGCGCCCGAATCCTGGCAAGGGGATCAAGGGCGGCATCGCCGAGCGCGAGATGCCGATCCATGCCTCGAACGTCATGATCGTGACCAGCGGCGGGCAGTCGACGCGAATCGGTTATCGAGTGGAAGGAACGGGGACGGCGACGCGCCGGATCCGCATCGCCCGGAAGGGCGGGGAGATCCTCGACAAGAAGTAGGCGCCTAGCGCCCGGATCCGCGGTTCGTGGGATCGCGGAAAGGAACGAGAACAGAAATGCCAGCGAGACTCAGAGAACACTACCAGAAGCAGGTGGTCCCGGCCCTGGTGAAGGAATTCAGCTACGGCAACGCGAACGCGGTGCCGAAGGTGGAGAAGGTTTCTATCAATATCGGCATGGGCGAAGCGACGCAGAACGCCAAGCTGATGGACGGGGCGGTGAACGAGTTGCAGCAG
>Ga0207683_10001933_pt1 | contig 18340 bp, 19 predicted proteins | sample KBSM73metaG_FD_184333 | JGI IMG/M metagenome (GOLD analysis project Ga0207683, IMG submission 184333) | Miscanthus rhizosphere microbial communities from Kellogg Biological Station, Michigan, USA - KBS M7-3 metaG (SPAdes) (version 2) | ecosystem: Host-associated > Plants > Roots > Rhizosphere >... | reverse complement strand
TTGCCATCGGCCTGCGCCGCCGGGGCCCCGGCCAGCGCGGCGGCGGCTGCGCCCCCGCCCACGAGGGCTGCCGCGAGCATGGCGCGGCGGGAGGGGGAAGTGTTTGGGTCCGTCATTGTGGGTGAACTCCTGAACGTTGGGGCCGGTGGGCACAAATCCAAAGTCTAGGGTCGCGCCATCAACTGCGACAGGGGTATCAGTAAAACTTTGCCGAATCCTTGGGTGCCGTTCACCGGCGCCCGCGGGAATCCGGTTTTCCGCCCGCGCGGCCCCGGGAACGCAGGAAACCCCGCCCACCTGAGTGGACGGGGTTTCCTTCGTGCAGTGCGGATCGCGATGGATCCGGACGGCGGGAGTTACTTGAGGGTAACGCGGGCGCCAGCTTCTTCGAGCTGAGCCTTTGCCTTCTCGGCAGCTTCCTTGGTGGCGCCTTCGAGAACAGCCTTGGGAGCGCTGTCAACCAGGTCCTTGGCTTCCTTGAGGCCCAGGGAGGTGATGGCGCGAACTTCCTTGATCACTGCGATCTTCTTGTCGCCAGCAGCTTCGAGGATGACGTCGAAGTCAGTCTTCTCTTCAGCTTCTTCTGCAGCAGCGGCGGGGCCGGCAACGGCAACAGCAGCAGCAGTAACTTCGAAGGTCTCTTCGAAGAGCTTGACGAACTCGGAGAGCTCGATGATGGTCAGTTCCTTGAAAGCTTCAATGAGCTCTTCGTTGGTGAGCTTCGCCATGGTGTGGCGTCCTTCCTATAATGGTGCGCGGCGGCCCTGAGGCTCGCTGTGACACCGGAGTCTTATGGAGAAGAGGACTAGTTCTCTTCGGGGGCTGCGGCTTCGGCCGGTGCTTCGGCCTCGGCTGCTGCATCTGCTGCGGGAGCTTCTTCAGCGGCGGGTGCTTCGGCTGCTGCCGGGGCACCGTTCTCTTCTTCAAGCTTGAGGCGCAGTGCGTCGATGATGCGTACAGCAGCGGCAGCAGGAGCCTTGAGGATCCCTGCAACCTTGGCGAGCTGCAGCTCACGGGACTCGAGTGCTGCCAGGGCAGCAACTTCGCTGGCGTTCAGTGCCTTGCCCTCGAAGTAACCGGTCTTGATGACCAGCTGCTTGTTGGCCTTGGCAAAATCCGTCAGGCTCTTGGCAGCTGCAACTGCGTCACCCTTGATGAACGCGATTGCAGTGGGGCCGGCGAGCTGACCGTCGAATGCTTCGACACCAGCTTCCTTGGCTGCAATGGCGGTCAGGGTGTTCTTGACGACCGAGAACTTGGTTTCCTGGCCGAGAGAGACACGCAGCTGCTTGAGCTGTGCAACGGTGAGCCCGCGGTATTCGGTCAGGACAGCGGCGTTCGATTCCTTGAAATCGTTAGTGATCTCAGCTACTGCTGAAACCTTGCTAGGCGTTGCCATAACCCTCCTTCCGGGGATAGTGCCGGTATGTCCGGGTCCCCGCTCAAAAGAGCTAAAACTAAAAAACGCCCCGCGCAGATGCACGGGGCTTGTCTCGACGCGGTCCATGACCGCGGAGCTTTGCTTCGTTCACCTGCGCCGGCCGCCCTATGTTCAGGGTCCTTCGTCCGGAAATCCACTGCGCTCTCCCGGCGCGACTGCAGAAGTGAGTCTTGCTTGGGAGAGTGGATTTCCAACAACCGACGGTCTTTGGTCCTCCAAGCTTACGGGACACGGCGCGCGTGTTCCAAATCGGGCCCGGCGGGCAGTACTGGGTGAACAGACCTCAGCTCACAGCCGGTCCGAAGTTGGGGAGTTCTTTTTGCCAGAGACCCGTCACGCCCGCTGTCGTGAAGCCGAGCTGCTGGTTGACCTTCAACAGGTAGCGGTTCTCCGGGGCGTTCCACGTGTACAGGACCCGGGCGTCCGGGAACTGTTCGCTGAGCCGTTCCATATTGGCGACCTTGATCAGCAGCCCGAGCTTGTTGCCGCGGTGTTCCTGCAGCACCACCGTGTCGTCCTGGAAGACGACGTCCGGGCGCAGGGCCAGGACACTGATGGTGGTCAGGCCCACGAGCGTTCCGCTGGCGATGTGCTCGACGGCGGTGACCACCGTCCGGCGGCCCTGGGCTATGGTGACTTCCTCCGCTTCCCGGAGGATGCCGCCGTCGAACACCATTTCCTGGGCATCCGGCCCCGGCACTTCGTCCTCGCCTGCCTGGTTTTCCAGCGCTGCGACGGCCTCGAGCCACTGGTCAGGACACCGGTCCGTCCAGTGGTGCAGACGGTAGCGGCCGGCATTGGCTTCCTCGGCCTCGGCCTCGAGGTCGGCGACGAGCTTGGTGTCCAGCGGCAACGCACAGGAGCTGAACTGCTCGATGTGCTGCAGGGTGTAGCCGGTGTGGCGGGCAAATTCCACGTCACGGCTGCCCAACGGGACAAACCCGACGCCGCTGCCGGGCACGAGCTGTTCGGCCTCCGGGTCCGTCAGGGTTGATCCCGGGTGGTTGGTGTCGATCAGGATCGTGTGGCGGCCCTCGTCCCGGGCGAAATGTTCGGCGGCCGCCAGCAGCTGCCGCCCGACGCCCTGGCGCCGGAATTCCGGCAGGATGTCGAGCGTGAATTCGGCGAGATCGAGGTTGTCCACGAGCGGCAGGGCGATGTCCGCCGTCCCGACAATCACGCCGTCGATCTTGGCGACGAGGATTACCTGGCGTTCGTAGGGGTCCGCCATCTCAAGCAGCTTTTCCTGCGGCGCGTAGGCGAGGTCGTCGGTGCCCCAGGTCTGCATCCGGACCCTGCGCCCCACCTCGATCGCGGCGAGAAAGTCGGCGGCATCGGGCGCGTCAAGGGAATCGGGGATCCACAGCTGCTCAATCCGTACATCGTTTGCCATAGAGGGCATCTTCCCAGCCGTTGTGCCACCCACCATCGGTACGGCCCGGCTCAAACCGGGCTTTCAACCGCCAGCATATGCTGGTTTGGGCCGCTGTTCCATTGGTGACGCCGGGCAGTTTCCGCTCCAGCCGGCGCCCAGCAGCTTCTGCCCCAGCCGGCGCCCGGTCAGTTCCGGATCTCATTGCCGGTGGCTGCGCCCGCGGCGGCAGCGGTCCGCTGCCACTCGCCGTCGTAGCCCGCCGGTTGGAAGCCCAGCGCGATGTTGATGCCGAGCATGTGATCGTTTTCGGCGGCGTTGTAGGTCAGGACGCGCCGGACTGCGGGGTAGGACTCCTGCAGCAGGCGCAGGTTGCGGATCTTGATGAGCATGCCAAGCCGGTGGCCGCGGTGGCCCACCGCGACGAGGGTGTCGTCCTGGTTGGCCAGCCATGGCTTGTCGGCTGTTGTCTGCAGGACGGTATAGGCGGCCAGTTCGCCGCTGGCCCGGTGCCGTGCCGCCACCACGAGGGAGGACTGGCCGGCGCGCCGCCAGGTGTCCTCGACGTGGCGGACCCGGGCGACGTCCCAGATTTCCGGCTCGTAGCTCAGCGCTCCGGAGGGGGCGTCGGTGCTCATGCGGGACATGAGCACCGCGAGCTGGGCGGCATGTTCCTCAGGGCAGGAGTCGGTCCAGTGCAGCAGTTCATAGTCCCCCGCGCGGGCCAGGGCGTCCCGTTCCAGGGCGTCGAGGTCCGCGGCGGGCGGGACGTCGAGCGAACTGAACCGTTCGACCTGCTCCAGGCGGTAGCCGGCTTTTCCGGCGAAACGGACACCCGGCGCGCCGGCGGGCAGCGCTCCGGTCCCCGTGGCGGGCTTGATGAGGTTGGTGCCATCGACGTCGAAATCGGCCGGGTGCTCCGTGAAGGTCTGCAGGATGGTCCGCCCGTCGGCGGCGGCCAGCGCCTCGGCGTGCACCAGCAGTGCCCGGCCGATCCCCCGCCCGGCGAAGGCATCCAGGACGCCCACGTGCAGCAGTGCACTGCCCAGATTCTCCTGCAGTTCACAGCGGACCCAGGAGTTGGCCACCATGCCCCCGTCGACGCGGACGAAGAAGAGCCGCAGCCGGGTGTACGCCGTGTCCCGCCAGTACTGCAGGCGGGCCGCCGCGGACGATGCCCGGTCCAGGTTGCCCCAGGTCTGCCGGATGAGCTCATCGCAGAGTTCCATGAATTCGAGGAAGTCCGCCGTGTCAGCGGCATCGGTGTCAGCGGCATCAAGGCTGGCGGGCAGGGAGAGTTCCTCGATGAGGTACGACGGCGTAGTCACCGGGACAGCCTAACCGGCAAGTCCGGCGGCACCAAGGGTCCCGGATGCCAAGCGCCGCGCACGCCACGGGGTCCCGGCGCAGGACGGCAAAAGGCCGCCCCGCAGTTGCGGGACGGCCTTTTGCTGGAACCGGCGACGTCAGCGACGCCGCAGTTCCGTGGATCCGGTGATCCGGTGAGGACTAGACCTCGGTCAGGACCTTGGTGACGTTGGGGTCAACCGAGATGCCCGGGCCGAACGTGGTGGCCACGGTGGCCTTCTGGATGTAGCGGCCCTTGGAAGCGGACGGCTTGAGGCGGAGGACCTCTTCCAGTGCGGCTGCGTAGTTCTCGGCCAGCTTGATGGCGTCGAACGAAACCTTGCCGATGATGAAGTGCAGGTTCGAGTGCTTGTCGACGCGGAAGTCGATCTTGCCGCCCTTGATGTCGTTGACGGCCTTGGCGACGTCAGCGGTCACGGTGCCGGTCTTCGGGTTCGGCATCAGGTTACGCGGACCCAGGACCTTACCGAGGCGGCCAACCTTGCCCATGAGGTCAGGGGTGGCGACGGCGGCGTCGAAGTCGGTCCAGCCGCCGGCGATCTTTTCGATCAGGTCATCGGAACCAACGAAGTCGGCGCCGGCCGCGATTGCAGCCTCAGCCTTGTCGCCCGTTGCGAAGACGAGGACGCGGGCGACCTTACCGGTGCCGTGCGGCAGGTTGACGGTGCCGCGGACCATCTGGTCGGCCTTACGCGGGTCAACGCCGAGGCGGAAAGCGACCTCAACGGTGGCGTCGAACTTGGACGGGTTGGTGTCCTTGGCGAGCGTCACTGCCTCGAACGGCGCGTAGAACTTCTCCGCGTCGATCTTGGCCGCGGCTGCCTCATATGCTTTGCTGCGCTTTGCCATGCTGCTTATTTCTCCTTGTGCAGTTGTGGTCTGCGGACCGCGCTGGGCCCTGCCACAGGCGGCATTCCGGCTGGTGTATCCGTTCCGGAATTCCGCTTTTCATTGTTTAGGTGGTGCCGGCTGGCCGGCGGTGCTGACGGCGTCGTGACCGGTTTCCCGATCCCGGCGCATCAGCGGTGGGGAATTAACCCTCGACGGTGATACCCATGGAGCGGGCGGTGCCGGCGATGATCTTCGCTGCGCCTTCGAGGCTGGTGGCGTTGAGGTCTTCCATCTTGGTGGTGGCGATCTCGTTGACCTGGGCCTGGGTCAGCTTGGCAACCTTGACGGTGTGCGGGGTAGCCGAACCCTTGGCGACGCCTGCAGCCTTCTTGATGAGCTCTGCAGCCGGCGGGGTCTTGGTGATGAACGTGAAGGAACGGTCCTCGTAGACCGTGATTTCCACGGGGATAACGTTGCCGCGCTGGGCTTCCGTCGCAGCGTTGTACGCCTTGCAGAATTCCATGATGTTGACACCGTGCTGGCCGAGCGCAGGACCGATCGGCGGGGCCGGGTTAGCGGCACCTGCCTGGATCTGCAGCTTGATGAGGCCGGTGACCTTCTTCTTGGGAGCCAATGTAGGTCCTTCTCTCAAATACGTCCTGGGGCACAGGAGCGTGCCTCAGGTTGGTGGCCGCCATGGCAAGGCGGCCGGCCGCTCCGTGGCTGCTAAGCGGGCAGCCCGGGGCGAATTCTTAGGGAACAGCTAGATCTTGCTGACCTGGTTGAACGCCAGGGTGACCGGAGTCTCGCGCTCGAAGATGGACACCAGCACCACGAGGGTCTGGGAATCGATCTTGATCTCGGAGATCGTGGCGGGGAGGGTCTCGAACGGGCCTTCCTTGACGATGACCGACTCGCCAACCTCGAAGTCGACGTCGACCTGTGCGGCGGCGTGCTTGACCGGCTTGCCCTTCTCGGCCTGCTCTTCTTCGAAGACCGGCGCGAGCATGGAGAAGACCTCATCGAGGCGGAGCGGGACCGGGTTGTGGGCGTTGCCCACGAAGCCGGTGACACCGGGGGTGTGGCGGACGGCGCCCCAGGAAGCGTCGGTCAGGTCCATGCGGACCAGGACATAACCGGGGATGCGGACACGGTTGATGACCTTGCGCTGGGCGTTCTTGATCTCAACGACTTCCTCCATCGGAACCTGGATTTCGAAGATGTAATCTTCCATGTCCAGGGTCTGGATGCGGGTCTCAAGGTTGGCCTTGACGCGGTTCTCGTAGCCTGCGTAGGAGTGAATGACGTACCAGTCACCCTCCTGGCGGCGCAGCTTGGCCTTGAACTCGTCCGCGGGGTCGACGTCGGCCTTGGCGGCCGCCGCTGCCAGCACGTCGGCGTCAGCCTCATCAGCGTCGGTGTCAGCCTCATCAGCGTCGGCGTCGTCTGCCGCTTCTTCTTCCGTGGCTACGGCCTCGTCAGTGACGTCGGATTCGGGCGCAGCAGACACAGCCTCGGACTCTTCCGCGGCTTCCACCGCGGCGTCCTGGCTCTTATCCAGCTCAGTCTCAGTTACCTCGAGCTCCTGCTCAGACACTTGGTCTCCTGCTTCCTCATTGCCTAACATGCCTATTTAAATGACTCAATTCCGCACACCCCGCGGAATCTCCGGTTTCCCGGGGCATCCACGCAGTCTGCGGACCGGTCGCCTTAGCTGTCCGTGGGGCCGCTGCCGCCGAAGACCCAGCTGACCGCGGTCCCAAAGGCCAGGTCCAGCAAGGTGACGATCACCATCATGATGGTCACGAACACCAGTACCACGAGTGTGTAGTTGATCAGTTCTTTACGGGTCGGTGCGACGACCTTCTTCAGTTCGCCAATGACCTGGCGGATGAAGATCGCGATACGAGCGAAGAAGCCGGGCTTGGCGGCATTCTTGGCGGGGCGGCCTTTGGAGCTGCTGGCAGCTGTTTCGGTCACCTGGTCCTCACTCATCCTCGCAATGATCGGATACCCGGCTCTGAACTGAACCATGGTTGCTGCGCTGGTTCCGGATAATCCGGAACAGCATGCGCAGGGCAGACAGGACTCGAACCTGCAACCTGCGGTTTTGGAGACCGCTGCGCTACCAATTGCGCCACTACCCTTCGGGGAGAAAAACCGCTCCGGCCGATGCGTCCCACAGGCTTCCCTGAGGCGCAGGCCATCATCGTGTTTTCAACACCGGAGAACCAGTCTACGCAACAACTGCGCCTACGTCGAACCGGCCCTCTTCCGGACCCCTGCGTGCCTGCGAAAACCAACTGACAGCCGTCAGTCACATTCGGGTTCAGGCACCCCGGGGGATCCGCTGAACAGCATAGAGTAGATTTCGTCGAATCCCATATCCAGCCTTCCAGCTGCAAGCGAAGAACGGACCCGCCCATGTCTGCTGCCCGCATTTCCCAGCGCATTTCCGCCATAGCCGAATCCGCCACTCTGGCCGTCGATGCCAAGGCGAAGGCGCTGAAGGCAGCCGGCCGTCCGGTCATTGGCTTCGGTGCCGGGGAACCCGACTTCCCGACCCCCGGCTACATTGTGCAGGCCGCCATCGAGGCCGCCAGCCAGCCGAAATACCACCGCTACTCCCCCGCCGGCGGGCTCCCCGAACTGAAGCAGGCCATCGCGGACAAGACCTTCCGGGATTCGGGCTACCAGGCGGCGGCGTCCCAGGTGCTGGTGACCAACGGCGGCAAGCAGGCCGTCTACAACACCTTCGCCACCCTGCTGGATCCGGGCGACGAGGTCATTGTTCCGACCCCGTTTTGGACCACGTACCCGGAGGCCATCCGGCTGGCCGGCGGCGTGCCGGTGGAGGTCTTCGCTGGCCCGGAGCAGGGCTACCTGGTCACCGTGGACCAGCTGGAAGCGTCCCTTACCGAGCGCACCAAGATCCTGCTCTTCGTCTCCCCTTCCAACCCCACCGGCGCCGTGTACTCGCCGGAGCAGGTCAAGGAGATCGGCCAGTGGGCAGCGTCCAAGGGCCTGTGGGTTGTCACCGACGAGATCTACGAACACCTGACCTACGACGGCGTGCCGTTCACCTCGATCGCCACCGCGGTGCCCGAGCTCGGCGACAAGGTGGTCATCCTCAACGGCGTCGCCAAGACCTATGCCATGACCGGCTGGCGCGTGGGCTGGATGATCGGGCCCGCGGACGTCATCAAGGCCGCCACCAACCTGCAGTCGCACGCGACGTCGAACGTCTCCAACATCCCCCAGGTCGCCGCCCTCGCGGCTGTGTCCGGGCCGCTGACCGCCGTCGATGAGATGAAGGTGGCATTCGACCGCCGCCGCAAGGCGATCGTCGCGGGTCTGAACGCGATTGACGGCGTTGACTGCCCGACGCCGAAGGGCGCGTTCTACGTGTACGCGGACGTCCGCGCGCTGCTGGGCAAGGAGTTCCCGTCTGCGAACGGCCCGGTGCGGCCGGCCACCTCCGCCGAACTCGCGGCACTGATCCTGGACGAGGTCGAGGTGGCTGTGGTTCCCGGCGAGGCGTTCGGCCCGTCCGGCTACCTGCGCCTGTCCTATGCACTCGGCGACGACGACCTGGCCACGGGCGTCGCCCGCCTGCAGGACTTCCTCGGCAAGGCGAAGTAGTAACCTACCAAACGCTCCCGCAGGTCCTGCACCATTCCTACCGACGCTCCCGCAGAACCCGACGAGCGCCCGCCGCATTACCGCACCACCTGCGGAAGCGTCGGGCCTAAAAGCGCCGGACGTGCGGGAGCGTCCGGGTTTTAGGCGCCGGACGTGCGGGAGCGTCCGGGTTTTAGGCGCCGGACGTGCGGGAGCGTTGGTCGTTAAAGGAGGCGGCGCTCCGCGGCCCAGCGGGTCAGTTCGTGGCGGCTGGAGAGCTGGAGCTTGCGCAGCACGGCCGAGACGTGGGTTTCAACGGTCTTGATCGAGATGAACAGTTCTTTGGCCACCTCCTTGTAGCTGTAGCCGCGGGCGATAAGGCGCATCACCTCGAGTTCCCGCGCCGAGAGCTTGTCGAGCTCGTCGTCGGCGATGTCCGCGGGGGCCGTGCCGAACGCGTCCAGGACGAAGCCCGCCAGCCGGGGTGAGAAGACGGCGTCGCCGCCGGCCACGCGGCGGACGGCGCCGCTGATCTCCGCGCCGGAAATGGTCTTGGTGACATAGCCGCGCGCGCCGGCCCGGATCACGGACACCACATCTTCTGCCGCGTCGGAGACGCTCAGCGCCAGGAACCGCGTGGTGCCCAGCAGGGGCGCCGAGCCGGCCAGGACCTCGCGTCCGCCGCCACCCCGGCCGCCGGGAAGATGGACGTCAAGGAGCACGACGTCGGGGCGCTGGACTGCGATGACGGCGATTGCCTCCTCCACCGTTCCGGCCTCCCCCGCGACGACGATGTCCGGGTCCAGGTCCGCCTTCAACCCGGAGCGGAAGATGGCGTGGTCGTCCACGATCACCACGCGAATGGGTGCGGGGTTTCCTTGCACAGGGTTTCCTGACGTTGGGCTGGTCACGGTTTGGCCTCTCCGTTGGCGTTGTTGGCGGCGGCCGCGGCAGTTCCGGCAGAGGCGGCGGCGACGGGCAGCCGGAGCCGCACTTCGGTGCCGTCCGGGCTGCTGGTGATCGCGGCGGTGCCGCCGTGGCGGTTCATCCGGCCGATGATCGATTCCCTGACGCCGAGCCGGTCCGGGGGAACGGAATCCGGATCGAAGCCCGGGCCCCGGTCCTTGACGAAAACTTCCGCGGCGGCGTCGGTGACTTCCAGGTACACGGACACGGCGCCGCCGCCGTGCCGGGCGGCGTTCAGCATGGCCTCTCGGGATGCCTGGACGAGGGCCTCGTGGCGTTGGGTCATGGCGCAGTCCCCCACGCTGACCACCTCGACGGCGTTCCCCAGGGCGTCCTCGACCTCGGCTGCGGCGGCCTTGATGCCGTCGGACAGCTGGCCGGATTCCTTGTCGGCATCCCGGTACAGCCAGCCACGCAGCTCGCGCTCCTGCGCGCGGGCCAGCCTGATGACATCGTGCTCGTTGCCGGCCCGGCGTTGGATCAGGGCGAGGGTCTGCAGCACGGAGTCATGGAGGTGGGCGGCGATCTCGGCACGCTCGGTGGCGCGGACCCGCCCCGCGCGCTCGGTTTCCAGGTCGCGCCAGAACTTCAGCCCCCATGGCAGGAGCACCAGGGCCACGCCGCCGAGCACGGCCACCGAGGCCAGGAGGGCGAGCCAGGTCTGTTCCCAGGACCCCGAGCCGGACACCATGACCAGCACCCCGGCCACGACGAGGGCGAGCCCGGCCGCGAGGCGGGCCCAGCCGCCGGCCTGGTCCGCTTTGGTCTTGTCCACGAGCCCCGCCCGGCGGGTCTCGTCCAGTTGCATCCAGGCGATCGCGGCGCCGCCCAGGATCGCCGCGACCGGGATCAGGGTACCCAGCGGCACGTCGACCCCCAGAAGCCGGGCGATCAGGATCCCGGCGGCCAGCAACAGGCCCGCGCCCAGCAGGATCTCCTTGCCGAAGGGCATGCCGGAGACTTTGGACCGCCAGGACCCCGGCGCCGCCGGCGTTGGCGTTCCACTGGTTCCGGGAGCTCCCGGCATGCCGGGGGCGTCGGGCAGGTTTGCGACGCCCGGGGTGTCCGGGAAGCTCACTGCCGGAGCGATGGGCGACGCCGGGCGGCGGGCGGTGCGCCGGGCGTTTTCATCCGCCGTGGGGACCATGATCCAAAGCCAGGCGTAGAAGGCCACCCCGGCCCCGCCGGCGAGCGCGGCCACTGCCATGCCGATCCTGACCATGCGCACCGGCCAGCCCAGGTGGTTGGCGAGGCCTGCGCACACGCCGGCAATCACGCGGTCGCTGCTGCGGACCAGCGGCGGGCGGGCGGGCGCGGTTGTCATGCCTCAATCCAAGCACGGATCGGGGTTTCCCGGACGCGTTTGAGGGCCCAACCGGGGGCCACTCAGGGACCGTTCAGGGTGTTCCCCAGTAGAGGCCGGCGCCGGGAACGGGAAGGATCGAAGTATGAACCCGCACACTCCGCACCCCGATGAAGGCCCGGCCTCCGCAGACCGGCCGGCCACGGATCTATCCCGCCCCGAACTTCCAGAACCGGAACGTCCAGAACCGGAACGTCCCGAACCCGAACGCCCCGCCGCAGACCTTCCGCACACGGAACGTCCCGACCCCGAACTTCCAGGCACGGGCCAGCCCGCTCCGGCCTTCTCCGGGCCGGGCGGCGCGCCGCCGGAGCCGCCGCGGCTTTACCCGCCCGGCGATCCGAATGGGCCGTTGCCCGGCCGGCAAACCCAGAATTTCTTCGACTGGATCCGCAGCCAGGGCATTTACCGCGGACGCGACCGCTGGATCGGCGGCGTGGCCAGCGGCATAGCCCACCGGCTCGGCGTCGACCCGCTCATTATCCGCGGCGTCCTGATCGTCCTGACCGTCTTCGCCGGAATTGGCGTTCTCGCCTACGGCCTGGCCTGGGCGTTGCTGCCCGAACCCGACGGCCGCATTCACGTCCAGGAGGCCGCCGCAGGGCGGTGGACAGCCGGCATGACCGGCGCGCTCATCACCTCGGTCATCGGTTTCCCCAGCCTGGGCACCGGGGTCTGGGGCTGGGACCGCTTCGGCTTCGGCGCCTTCGTCTGGACCGTCTTCTGGGTGGGCGGGGCCATCTACCTCGTCTACTACCTGACCCAACGCAACAAGATCCGGGACGGGGCCACTGCCATGCCGTCGCGTTACGACTCCGGCAGCACGGCCGGCGCCGCGGCTTTTGCGGCTAGCCCCCGCACCGCCGCCGGGCCGCCATCGGCAGGCAGCTTCCCGCAGGGCAGCGGCCGGACATATGGCGACCTGGCTGACAGCTCTCGAGTCACCGGCACCGGTCCGGACTGGGGTCCGCCCCCGCCGTCGGGACCCATTGCGTCCGGCCCCGTCCCGCCCGGCCCTGTTCCCCCAGACGGCTACGGACCGGGGTCCGGTGCCACACCGCCCGCACCGGCCGCGCGCAACCTTGGCCCGGGCGCTCCGGCGGTCGCCATCACCGTCGGCTCCGCCCTCCTGGTGGGCGGGGGCATCAAGGCCCTCGACGCCGCCAACGTGATCGATCTCGGCGATGCCGGCAACGCGCTGGTCTGGGCCTTCGGCGCGGCCATCCTGGGCCTCGGGATCCTGTTTGCAGGCCTGCGGGGCCGGACCTCCGGGATCCTGGGCTTCTTCGCGGTCGTGGCCCTGCTGATCGGCGCCATTTTCAGCGTGGTCCCGCACGGGGACCGGTTCCGCTTCCAGAACGCCGACTGGGCTCCGGCGAGCATTCAGCAGGCCCAAGGCGGCTTCGAGATCACCGGCGGCGCCGGAACCGTGGACCTGACCAAGCTGGCGCTGAATCCGCCCCTGGGCTCCGACGTCGTAGTTCCGATCGACGCGACGGCCAGCAACCTCACCGTCGTCATCCCCGCCACCGTTCCGGTGCACGTCCAGGCGGACATGACCATGGGCAACCTCCACGACGGCAACCAGGACCGCGGCGGCATGACGACGCAGCAAAGCGACTACAACACCGCAAAACCGGGCGCCCGGCTGGTCCTGGAGATCTCCGGCACCGTCAGCAACGTGACCATCAAGGAAGGCAACTGACATGAGCAGCTATGACGACTCGCCGCTGGCCGACGCCGGGCACGACCCCGAAGCGGGTTCGCCCGCCCGGGTGGGCACAGTGGTCTGGGGACTGACAGTGGTGGCATTGGCCGCACTGATCATCATTTCCCGGCTCGGCCTCGTGGCCCTCAACGGCACCTATGTGCTGATCGGCCTGATGATCGGGGCAGGGGGCGCCCTGGTCGTGGGCGGCCTGGTCTCGGCGCGCAGGCGTGACAATAAGTCGACTACAGGGAAGTCTTGACCCATGGATAAATTCTTCGACACCATCCGGGGCCTCGGCCTGAAACGTGGTCCGCAGCGCTGGGTTGGCGGCGTTTGCGGCGGGGTTGCCGCCAAACTGAACGTTGATGTGGCCTATGTCCGGATCGCCTACCTGCTCCTGAGCCTGCTCCCTGGCCCGGCGTTCGTGGTCTACCTCGCGGCCTGGCTCCTCCTCCCGGACCAGCGCAACGCAATCGTCCTCCAAAGCTTCCTCTCGAAGCGTTCCTCCCGGCCCTGACATCCGTCACCGGCCGTCCAATCACAGGCCGGCCACTCACAGGCCGGCCCGGCCCGGCGGCAACCTGCCCCGGTAGCTGCCCCGCACCACGAAAAGGTGCCCCCGCCATCATGGCGGGGGCACCTTTTGTAACCGTTTGTGTCCTGCCCCACACCCGCCACTAGACTCTAGGGTGAGCTCAGCGTGGCGCTCTGCCTGTACCCCTTCAAACCAGGATTTGAGCCAAGACATGAAAATTGGAATCCTCACCAGCGGCGGAGACTGCCCCGGCCTGAACGCCGTCATCCGTGGCGCCGTCCTCAAAGGAATCGCGGTCCACGGCCAGCAGTTCGTAGGATTCAAGGATGGCTGGCGCGGCGTTGTCGAGGGCGACATCGTGGAAATTCCCCGCACCATGGTCCGCGGCATCGCCAAGCAGGGCGGCACCATCCTGGGCACGTCCCGCACCAACCCGTTTGAGAACGGCGGCGGTCCCGAGGTCATCAAAGCCAACATGGACCGGCTCGGGATCGACGCCATCATCGCCATCGGCGGCGAAGGCACCCTGGCCGCCGCAAAGCGGCTCACCGACGCCGGCCTCAAAATCGTGGGCGTGCCCAAGACGGTCGACAACGACCTCGACGCCACGGACTACACCTTCGGCTTCGACACGGCCGTGGAAATCGCCACCGAGGCAATCGACCGGCTGCGCACCACCGGAGAGTCCCACCACCGCTGCATGATTGCCGAAGTCATGGGACGGCATGTGGGCTGGATCGCCTTGCACGCCGGCATGGCCTCGGGCGCCCACGCCATCCTGATCCCGGAGCAGAAGGCCTCCATGGAACAGATCGCCGAGTGGGTCGTCTCCGCCCACGACCGTGGCCGCGCCCCGCTGCTCGTCGTCGCCGAGGGGTTTGTGCCCGAAGGCCAGGAGTCCCCGCATTCGGAGCGCGGCCTCGACACCTTTGGCCGGCCCCGCCTCGGCGGCATCGCCGAAATGCTTGCCCCCGAACTGGAGGCACGCACCGGCATCGAGACCCGCGCGACGGTCCTTGGCCACATCCAGCGCGGTGGCGTCCCGACGGCGTTCGACCGGGTCCTGGCCACCCGCCTGGGCATGGCCGCCATCGATTCGGTAGTGGAAAAGCGCTGGGGCACCATGGTGTCGCTGCACGGCACGGATATTGTGCATGTCGGTTTCGACGCCGCACTCGGCAACCTCAAGTCCGTACCGCAGAGCCGCTACGACGAGGCCGCAGTCCTCTTCGGCTAAGCGGGACAACACCGGCGGGGTCCGGCTCGGCGCGGCCCGCCGGGAAGAGCCGGGCGGGCAGCGCCGCAGCCAGGCAGGGGGCAACCGGACGCCCGGCCGCGGTGGGTAGGGTTGATTCATGACTCTTGAGCCCGGTTCTGCAGAAATTGTCCAGCTCGCATGGGCGCGCCGCCTGGGGTTCGACGACGGCGCCTTCGCGGCTGCCGCCGGCGTGAGGCTCACCCGGGCGGATGAGACAGCCCGGTCCCTGCAGTTCGTCCGCCTGTTCGGCAATTCCGCCCTGGTGGGCCCGCAGTGGGCGCTGGACGCCGCCGAGGGTCTCTCGGACGAGGAACTGGCCCAGCACGTGACGCTGCTGACCATCACCCGCGGGCACGGCGGCCACGGGCTCGGCGCCGCGGCACTCTTCTTCGCCGACGACCTCCCCCTGCAGCAGCCTGCCGGGGAGCTGACGGTCTCGCACGGGAACCCGGAAGCGATCGAACTGGAGACGTTCTGCCCGCCCGACGACGTCAACGAGGTGGGCCTCGCCGACCTGGAACACCGCTTCACCGTCCTGCATCTGGAAGACGGGCGGCGGACGCCGGTGGCCTGCGGGGCGTATGCGGAATGGGAAGGGCTCCTGGCCCATATGGGCGTGCTGGTCTCGCCCGAATGGCGGCGCCACGGCCTGGGCAAGCTGGCCGCCTCGGTAGCCGCCCACGAGGCCCTCGCCGCCGGGCTGACGCTGCAGTGGCGTTCAGAAGTCAGCAACAAGGGGTCGCTGGCGCTGGCCCGGAGCCTGGGATTTTCTGCGGGCGGCATCCAGACCAGCGTGCTGCTGGGCTGATCCGGATGCCGCCAGGCTAGCCGCGCTCCGCTGCGGCCCTGTCCGCGTCGGCTTCGTCCGCGTCCGCGGCTGCGGCAGCATCTGGTTCGCCCCAGCCCTGGACCGGCTTGGGCTTGGCGAAGAACAGCGCCACGGCAGCACCGAGCAGAATGACCGCCGCCGGCAGCAGGATGGATTGGCCCATCGCCGTCGAGAACCCCTCATGAAGCTCCGCCGGCAAGGCCCCGCCGAAGCCCATCGGGCTGGCGTCTGCGCCTGCTCCGGGCCGGGCGGGGAGCTCGGCCGCAAGCCGCGACTGGATCAGGACGGCGATGGCGGCGCTGCCGAGTACGGCGCCGATCTGGCGGGTCGTGTTGTAGACGCCTGAGCCGGCTCCCGCCTGCCGCGGCGGCAGGTTGCGTGTGACGGTGGAACTCAACGGCGCCCAGATGCCTGCATTGGCGAAGCCCAGCACTGCGCTCGGCAGGAGGAACAGCCAGATGGGGGTGTCCGGGTGCATGAGCAGGGCATTCCAGAACAGCGCCACGGACATCAGGACCAGGCCGGTCGCGGTGATGAATTTCGGGTTGACCTTGTCGATGATCCGGCCGACGACGGGGGCGAGGCCGCCCGAGATCAGCGCCATCGGCACCATCATGAGCGCCGACTGGGTCGGGGTCAGTCCGCGGACGATCTGGTAGTAGAAGATCAGCGGCAGGCTGAACGCGGTGACGGTGAAGCCCACCGTGGTGATCGCAATGTTGGCGAGCGAGAAGTTCCGGTCCTTGAAAAGGGACAGGGGCAGCAGCGGTTCACCCGTGTTGAACTTCTGCCACAGGACGAAGACCACCAGCACGGCGATGCCGCTGATGATCAGGCCCCAGACGGTGATGGGGCCGGCGATGGTGCCCCAGTCGTACGTCGCGCCCTCCTGGATGCCGAAGACCAGGAGGAACAGGCCGAGTGCGCTGAGCAGCACGCCGGGAATATCGAACTTGTGCGGGTGGGTGGTCAGCGAGGGCACGAAACGCTGGGCGAGGATGAAGCCGACAATCCCGACGGGAACGTTGATGAAGAAGATCCATTCCCAGCCGAGGCCGTCCACCAGCACGCCGCCGAGGATCGGGCCAACCAGCGTGGCGACGCCGGCCGTGGCACCCCAGATGCCCATGGCCGCTCCGCGGCGGTCCGGGGGGAAGATCCGGGTAATGACGGCCATGGTCTGCGGCGTCATCATGGCCGCGCCGAGTCCCTGGACCACACGGGCCGCGATGAGGATCTCGACGCTGCCGGAGAGGCCGCACCACAGCGATGCCACAGTGAAGACGACGAGTCCGGAGAGGTAGAGCTTCTTCGGACCGAAACGGTCCCCGAGCCGGCCCGTGATCAGCAGCGGCACGGCATAGGCGAGCAGGTAGGCGCTGGTGACCCAGATCACCGAGTTAATGTCAGTGTTGAGGCCCTCCATAATGCTGGGGTTGGCCACCGAGACGATGGTGGTGTCGATCAGGATCATGAAGAAGCCGATCACCAGGGACCAGAGTGCCGGCCATGGCCGGGCTACGTTTTCCATGCGGTTCCTTAGGGGCTGGTGTGAAACGGTGGATGGGCTGTGTGTGGGGGCGGCCGGGTCCCGGCCGCGGTCCTGCGCGGAGTTCACCACGGCAGTTCGCCGGAGCGGAGCTGGTCCTGAAGGCTGCGGATCCAGGCGATTTCGGCGCGAAGCGTGCTCAGCTGGAACTGGACATCGATCCAGTACTTGCGCTCCACGCCCTTCTTCGCGAGTAGTTCCTCGCCGGAGACCAGGAAGCCGAGCTGTTCCTCCAACGCCTGAAGACGCCGGTCGAGGAGTTCCACGACGACGCCGGCGGGCAGGTTGTAGGCCTCGGAGATGGCCAGCGGGAAGGCCGGGTATTCGTTGACCGGGGCGGCGAGCATGTCCTGCAGCCACGTCGTGAACGCTTCGCGGCCGGCAGCCGAGATCGTGTAGGTGGTGCGCTCCGGACGGTTGCCTCCCCGGTCCGTTCCCGTGGCTGTGACCAGCCCCCGATCCTCGAGCCGCCCGACGGCGTGATAAAGCGTTCCTGGCCGCACTTTGACCAGCCGGTCCTCGTGCCGTGCGATTAGGAGCTGGTACATCTCGTAGGGATGCATCGGTTCTTCCACGAGCAGGGAAAGTGCGGCGACACCCAGGGGTGTCAATGCTGTTGCCCGGGCCATGGTGCAGTCCTTCTCGGTTTAGCAGTGTTCTCTTCGGCCTAAAAGGCAGTTACTCCACTAAAGATTATTCCACGTGGAGTATTTGAGGGCAATCCTCCCCAACCCGGGCCGGCCGCGCCCCGGCCCCAGGCGCGATTGGTCAGCCGAGGAGGGCCAGGATGTCCGTCCGGGCGAACATCTGCGCGGCGGCCCGCGCGGTGGGGGTGCCGGCGTCCGGGTCGGCCCCGGCGTCCAGCAGTTCCCGGGCCACGTCCGTGTAGCCCTTGAAGACAGCACCGGCCAGCGGGGTCTGGCCGCGGTCGTTCGGCGTGTTGGCGTCGCCGCCGTGGTCCAGGATCAGCCGGACAGTGCCGGCGTGGCCGTGGTACGCCGCCAGCATCACCAGCGAGTCGCCGGAGGAGGTGGTCAGCGTGGCCGGGGCGCCGGCGGCCAGGTAGCTGCCCAGCAGCGCGGAGTTGCCCTCGCGGGCGGCGTCGAAGAGCGCGTGCGCCAGCGCGAGTGTCTCGTCGTCGGGCGCGGCGCCCGGCTCGTTCACTTTGGACTCGCCGCTCATCGGGTGCCCCGCAGGAAGCCGGTCTGGCGGCCTACCACCTGGCCGGCGTCGGGGGCCACAATGACTTCCTGGGCCGCGGAGTACGGCTCGTCCCCGTCCACGACGGTCAGGACCTCGTCCGGGGCGACGGAGCGTTTGATCACGGCCAGGGCGACGGGGCCCATCTCGTAGTGCTGCGCCACGGAGGTCACGGTGCCCACCTTCCGCTCGCCCGCACGCACCTCGCTGCCGGCCGCGGGCAGGGTGTGCTGGGAACCGTCGAGCTGGAGGAACACGAGACGGCGCGGCGGGTGGCCCAGGTTGTGGACGCGCGC
>Ga0207683_10001931_pt1 | contig 18352 bp, 18 predicted proteins | sample KBSM73metaG_FD_184333 | JGI IMG/M metagenome (GOLD analysis project Ga0207683, IMG submission 184333) | Miscanthus rhizosphere microbial communities from Kellogg Biological Station, Michigan, USA - KBS M7-3 metaG (SPAdes) (version 2) | ecosystem: Host-associated > Plants > Roots > Rhizosphere >... | reverse complement strand
TTTACGCAGCCGTGAAGTGGTCCGCCGAGCGGGCCCGATCGAACCGCGGCCCGACCCTGATCGAGTTCTTCACCTACCGCGCCGAGGGTCACTCAACGTCCGACGACCCCAGCGGTTATCGTCCGACCAATGAGGCCAAGCTCTGGCCGCTCGGCGATCCGATCGAGCGGTTGAAGGCGCATTTGCTCGCGATCGGAGAGTGGGACGAGGATCGCCACGCCGCGATGACCGCGGAATGCGATGCGGCGGTTCGCGCGGCTCAGAAGGAATCGGAGAAGCTCGGAATCCTGCCGGAGCAGGGCAAGGACGACATCGGTTCGATGTTCGACGATGTGTACGCCGAGGTCCCGTGGCACCTCGCCGAGCAGCGCGAGGAAGCACTCAGCGAGGGAGGCAACTGATGCCGACCCTCAACATGATCCAGGCGCTCAACGACGCGCACAAGGTGATGATGCGCAAGGACGACGACATCGTCGTTTTCGGCGAGGACATCGGCTTCTTCGGCGGCGTCTTTCGGGTGACCGAAGGCCTCCAGAAGGAGTTCGGCAAGACCCGCGTGTTCGACGCGCCGATCAGCGAAGGCGGTATCGTTTCGACGGCGGTCGGGATGGCGGCTTATGGCCTCAAGCCACTCATCGAGATCCAGTTCGCGGATTACATCTACCCGGGCTACGACCAGATCGTCAGCGAAGTCGCCAAGATGCGCTACCGCACGGCGGCAGAATGGACGATGCCCATGGTCATCCGCACACCCTATGGCGGCGGCATCTTCGGCGGCCAGACGCACAGCCAGTCGCCGGAATCTTTGTTCACCCACATTGCTGGTCTGAAGGTCGTGATCCCCTCGACGCCCTATGACGCAAAGGGGCTGTTGATTGCGGCGGTCGAAGACCCCGACCCGGTGATCTTCTTTGAGCCCAAGCGCATCTACAACGGCCCGTTCGACGGCCACCACGACCGGCCCGTAAAACCCTGGTCGAAGCATCCCGCAAGCGAAGTGCCCGAAGGCCACTACACGGTGCCGCTCGGCAAGGCCGCTGTGGTGCGTGAAGGCGGCGACGTCACCATCCTTGCCTACGGAACGATGGTCCACGTCGCGCTCGCGTCGGTCGAGGAGCAGGGCCTCGATGCCGAGGTGATCGACCTTCGGACCCTGGTTCCGCTCGATCTCGACACGATCGAGCAGTCGGTGAAGAAGACCGGCCGCTGCCTCATTGCCCACGAGGCGCCGCGGACAAGCGGCTTTGGCGGCGAGCTGGTCGCTTTGGTGCAGGAGCGCTGCTTCTACCATCTGGAAGCGCCCGTCGAGCGCGTCACCGGCTGGGACACGCCCTACCCGCACGCTTACGAATGGTCCTACTTCCCCGGACCCAAGCGCATGAAGAAGGCGCTAGAAAAGGTCATGGCTGACTGATGGCACGGTTCGAGTTCAAGCTGCCCGACATTGGCGAAGGCATTGCCGAGGCCGAGATCGTCGCCTGGCACGTGAAGATCGGCGACACGATCGCCGAAGATCAGCAGATCGCCGACATGATGACCGACAAAGCGACGGTCGAAATGGAGTCGCCCGTCGCCGGCAAGGTGCTGGAGCTCGCTGGCGAAGTCGGCGATCAGATACCGATCGGATCGGTGCTTGCGGTAATCGAGACCGAAGGCGCCGATCGCGCGGCCGAACCGGTCGACGATAGCAGGGAAGAGCGTCCGCTTGCGGATGGAGCGGTCGAGCCGACGCCTGAGCAGGCAAAGGAAATCCCGGTCGTTGCCATCGGGGAAGTGGCTGACGTCGCCAAGGCAGCTCCGGCTCCTCGCGTCGAACCGGAAGTCGCGGAGAAGGAACCGGCGAAGGGTCATGTCCTCGCGTCACCCGCCGTCCGCGCCCGCGCCCGCGATCTCGGGATCGACCTGGCGGAGGTCCGTACGGCCAGCGATCGCATCCGCCATGCCGACCTCGACGCCTACCTGCTGTACAACGGCGGCAACGTGTCGGCCCGCGGCTCGGCAGCGCCGCGCAAGGATGAGACGATCAAGGTCGTCGGCCTCAGGCGCAAGATCGCCGAGAACATGCAGGAGGCGAAGCGCCGCATCCCGCATTTCACCCTGGTCGAGGAATTCGACGTCACCGCGCTCGAGGAAACGCGCGCGATGATGAATCGCGATCGCGGCTCCAACCCGAAGCTCACTCTACTTCCGTTCCTGATCGCCGCGATGGCGCGCGCGCTTCCCGAATGGCCGATGCTGAACGCGACCTACGATGACGATGCGAACGTCATCACGCGCCACGGCGCCCTCAATCTAGGCATGGCGACGCAGACGCCGAACGGGTTGATGGTGGCAGTCATCCGCGATGCCCAGGCCAAGAATGTCTGGCAGCTGGCGTCGGAGATCCTGCGGCTCGCCGACGCGGCGCGTTCGGGCAAGGCGACCCGCGAGGAGCTGAGCGGCTCATCGATCACCTTGTCCTCGCTCGGCCCGATGGGCGGCATCACTTCAACGCCGGTCATCAACCGTCCGGAAGTCGCGATCATCGCCGTCAACAAGGTCGAGGATAAGCTCGTCCCGATCGACGCCGAGATCGAGGTCCGCAAGCGCATGAACCTGTCGCTCAGCTGCGATCACCGCGTAGTCGACGGCTGGGATGCAGCCAGCTTCATGCAGACGCTGAAGGGTTACATCGAGAACCCGATCAGGCTGCTTTCGGCTTAAGCGACTGCTGGGGCGGCGGTCTTCACGCCGTCGCGCAGCATTGCGCGCAACTCCGGCCCATCCTGATGACCGTGCACCTGCACCGCATGGTGTGCGGCCGCTTCGACCAACTCGTCTTCGCTGTCGGCAGAAATCGCAACCGTGCAGCCCGACTCGCTCGGGAAGTCGCGGCAGTCGATATATTTCCGGCTCATCTCAGCCTCCTCGGTCTAATTTGTGAAAAAGACCGGTCGCCACTGGGCGCCCGACTCTGAGCCGAGTCAAGTGAACGCTGGCGGTGCTACTTCTTGGATTTGAGGTCGTGCCAGCTGCCCTCATCCATCTCGACGTCGAACTTCTTCGCGGCGCGCTTGATCCTTGACCATGCGGCATCGCGCTCGTCGTCGCTGACGTCCTTTACCTGGTTGAAGCGGGCGATCGCGTTGCGAACGTGGCTAGCATTGTTCAGCGGCTCCTTCCGATCTTTCGGAAAAGCGAACTGGTCCTCGTCCAGATTGTCGCGCTGCTTTTCGTTGAGTTCAGTCATGGCGTTTCTCCTCTCACGGGAAAGAACGCCTCAATGGTCTTCAGGTGACATGAAATTTGGGTCCCGGCGCGCTGAAGGGAGGGGCGAGCGCGCCGAGACCAGGACGATCAGGCGGCCAGCCGAACAGTCTCGCCGAGCGCCTGGCTGAGCGAGAGTTCGCGCTGTTCCGGCCCGATCGAGAGACCGTCGGCAACGACGAATTCCGGCTCGATGCCGATGAAGTTGAAGACGCCGCGCAGATAGGATTCGAGATGCTCCAACGCACTGGCCGGAGATCCTTCATTGTAGAATCCGCCCCGCGCCAGCGCGATAATGACGCGCTTGCCCTTGGCGAGGCCCTCGGGGCCGTTTTCCGTATAACGGAAGGTCTGGCCGGCGATGACGATGCGGTCGATCCAGGCCTTGAGCTGCGTCGGGAGGGTGAAATTGTACATCGGCGCGCCGATCACAATTACGTCCGCCGCGAAGAATTCGTCGAGCACGCTGGTATCCGCAAAGGCATCGAGGGTCAGGTGCGGCAGCGGGTTGGACGCAAGATCGCGATAGACGATCTGCTCGCCCCAGCTGGAGCCCTTGATCTGCTCGATCACCGAGCGGGTCAGCTGGCGGCTGGCGCTGTTGTCGCCGTTAATGCTGGCGTCGATATGCAGGATGGTCACTAATGCCTCCTAAGTATTGATTTGTTACCGAGGCACGCTAGATAACCACCGAGGAATCGCCCGCAAGAACGCACTTTTTTGTGGCCCACGAACAAATTTGTGGGACGGGCACAGCGAAGGAACCGCCGATGAAAGATCCGACCAACCCCGTCTGCCGGACCATCAGCACATTGTTGTCGCGCATCGGCGACAAATGGACCGTTCTGGTCGTGCAAACGCTCGGCGACGGCTCGAAGCGATTCAATGAGCTGCGCCGGGAGATCCCAAGCGTGTCGCAGCGGATGCTGACCTTGACGCTCCGCAACCTGGAGCGCGACGGCGTCGTCAACCGGACGGTGACGCCGACGATCCCACCGCGCGTGGATTATGAGCTGACCGAGCTCGGCCAGTCACTTCAGAAACCGATCTGCGGACTTGCGACCTGGGCCATGGAAAATGTCGAATCGATCCACGAGGCGCAGGCGCGGTTCGACGCCGCGCATGACGAGGCGCGAGCGGCCTGACGATCGGCCGAAGTTCGCAGACTTAGTGTGCTGGAACCGGCGCCGGACCGAGCCCGCAATCCGACTTCGCCGACGCCGCGACACCGCGACCTGGCTGCGCCGGATCGTCCTGCTTCGGACCGATGGCGATCATCGACGTTCCTGATGAAGCGCCCGGTTTGGGACCAACGGGATCATCCTGCTTGGGGCCGATCGCGAGTTGATTGGTCGGGTTAGTGTTGGGTTGGATACCGCCCTGCACAATGATCTTGGGATTAACGCTCTGCCGGTTCGAGGTGTTTGCGGCACAGGCGTGCGTCGTCGTGGCGGTCGCTGCTGGAGGCACGACGGCTGCAAGCATGAGGAACAACATTCTACTCTCCCTCTCGTTGGCAGCGGCAATAAGCCACGGATCGCGTCCGACGTCATCAGCTCTTTTGACCGCGCCTGGCAGCAGCTAGAGCGAACAGATGTTGAAGCCTGCGACCACCGACATCGAAGCGCTGAAAATCCTGGACGATCGGCTGCGCTGGCTGTCGTCCTGGACCATCCATCACGCCAATCACGTTCGGGAGAGCGATGACGGGCTGAAGGTCGGCGGGCATCAAGCGAGCTGCGCATCGATGACCGCGATCATGGCCGCGCTCTATTTCCATGCGCTCGGCCCTAATGACCGGGTCGCGGTCAAGCCGCACGCCGGGCCGGTCCTCCACGCCATCCATTATCTGCTCGGCTCCCAGTCGCGCGACGCGCTGGAAAATTTCCGCGGATTCGGCGGCGCGCAAAGCTATCCGAGCCGGACCAAGGACAGGATCCCGGTCGATTTTTCGACCGGATCCGTGGGCCTCGGCGTCGCGATCACGCTCTTCGCGAGTCTTATCCAGGATTATCTCAGCGCCCACGGCTGGCTCGATGAGCAGGACCGCGGCCGGTTCGTCGCATTGATCGGCGATGCCGAGCTCGACGAAGGCAATATCTACGAAGCCATCATCGAGGGCGCGAAGCACGACGTCCGCAACCTCTGGTGGATCATCGACTACAATCGCCAGAGCCTCGACGCGACGAGCGCGGATCGCATGTTCGAACGGTTTGACGAGATCTTCCGTAGCTGCGGATGGCGGGTCGTCGAGCTTCGGTACGGCAAGCGTCTCCAGGCTGCGCTGGACAAGAACAAGGCGCTGAAGGCCTGGTTCGAGAAGCTATCCAACGCGGAGCTTTCGTCGCTGCATTACCAGGGCGGGGCTGCATGGCGCGCGCGAATCGAGGTCGAGCTGGGCAAGCAAGCGGTCGCTTTCCTCAGCGGCCATGACGATGCTTCACTGGCAAATCTGTTCACCGATCTAGGTGGCCACTGCATGGAGAGCCTGGTCGAAGCGTTCGACGCCGCCAAGGACGATGTTCCCACCCTCTTCATAGCCTGGACGATCAAGGGATTCGGGCTGCCCTTCGCCGGCCACAAGGACAATCACGCCGGCCTCATGAATCCGACGCAGCTGGCGTCGCTCCGCGATTCGATGGCAGTGCGCGAGGGAGAAGAGTGGGAGCCGCTTGAGGGCATCGGCGACAATGCGCGGACCGGCGTCGAAGCACTGCTCGACCGCACGCGGATCTCGCGAGAGAAGCGACCACGCGACTTCGGAAGCGTCGCGGTCCCGGCAATCTCAGCGCCAACCGGAGATGAGCAATCGACGCAGGCCGCCTTCGGCCGCATCCTGCTCGACCTGTCGAAAGGCGGCAGCGACCTTGCCAGCCGTATCGTCACCACCTCACCCGATGTCACCGTCTCGACCAACCTCGGCGCCTGGGTCAATCAGCGCGGCCTGTTCCGGCGGAGCGACATGCCGGACATATTCGCTCAAGCAAAGATTGCGTCTGCGCAAAAATGGAGCGGCGGCAATAAAGGTCAGCACATCGAGCTGGGCATCGCCGAAAGCAATCTCTTCCTCATGCTCGCCGCCGCGGGGCTCTCGGGGGACCTCTTCGGCACCCGCCTGTTTCCCATCGGGACGCTCTACGATCCGTTCATCGCGCGCGGCCTCGATAGCCTCAATTACGCTTGTTACCAGGACGCCCGCTTCCTGCTCGTCGCCACGCCGAGCGGAATCACCTTGGGCCCGGAGGGCGGCGCTCACCAGTCGATCAATCCGCCGCTCATTGCGCTCGGGCAGCCGGGACTGAGGCATTACGAGCCCGCTTTTGCGGACGAGCTCGCAGCGATGATGGAAGAGGCTTTCCGGCTCATCGACGATCCGTCGGGTGAAAGCACCTATTTGCGGCTGTCGACCCGAAGCATTGCGCAAGTCGAGCGCACGGACGATCGCTGGCGGGAAGACGCAATGGCCGGCGGCTACTGGCGTCGCGAGCCAGAAGAGAATGCTGAAGCCGCCATCGTCGCGATGGGTGCGATCATGCCGGAAGCGCTTGCGGCTTGGGAGGAGCTCAAGGACGACCTGCCCGGACTCGGCCTTCTGTCCGTCACCTCGCCGGACCTGCTTCACCGCGGCTGGACCGCCGCACAGGCGGCGCGCTGGAAAGGCCAACGCAATCCGAGCCACGTCGAACAATTGCTGTCGCGGCTTTCGTCGAGCGCCGGCATAGTAACGCTCGCGGATGCTGCCCCTGCATCCTTGTCATGGCTTGGTGGCGTCCTCGGACAGCGTGTCGCGCCGCTGGGTGTCGATAGATTCGGCCAGACCGGCAACCTGGCAGACCTCTACGCGGCCTATCGCCTCGATGGCGCTGCGATCACTGAGGCCGTTGCGGAGCTGCTGTTGCCTCAATAGGGAGCGACAATGGCCGGGCGTTATTTCGACGAGTGGCAGGTTGGCGACAAGGTGTCGCACTCGATCACCCGAACGGTGACCGAGGCGGACAATGTGCTCATCACCACACTGACTCACAATCCGCAGCCGCTGCATCTCGATTATGAAGCGGCAGCGAAGACCGAATTCGGCAAGCCGCTCGTCAACAGCTGCTTCACCTTCAGCCTGATGGTAGGCGTAAGCGTGCACGACACGACGCTCGGAACTTTGGTCGCGAACCTAGGCTACGACAAGCTCGTCTTCCCCAATCCGGTATTTGCCGGCGACACGCTGCGCAGCGAGAGCGAATGTCTTGCCCTTCGCGAGAGCAAATCGCGGCCGAACGCCGGTATCGTCACCTGGGCGCATCGCAGTTTCAACCAGCGTAACGAGCTGGTCTGCGAGTGCACGCGCACGGCCCTGCTGCAGAAAAGTCCGGCATGAGCGAGCCCCGCTCCTGGCTGTTCGTCCCGGCCGACAGCGAGCGGAAGATCACGAAGGCGCTCGACAGCGAAGCGGATGCGCTGATCTTCGATCTCGAGGACAGTGTCGTGCCTGCGATGAAGCCGGCTGCGCGGGACATATTGAAGTCGCTGAGCAAGCGGTCGGACGGTCCCGAATGGTGGGTGCGCATAAACCCGATCGGGTCGGATTTCATCAAGGACGACCTTGCGCTAATCGGCGTTGCGAACATTCACGGGATCGTCCTCCCCAAGGCGGAGAGCGGCGCAGACGTCACCGAACTTGCCCATCGCACTGGCAATATCCCGATCCACGCGATCGTCACGGAGACAGCGGCCAGTCTCTTCGGCCTCTTGTCCTATCGGGATCCCAATTCACCGCTCGCCGCGATGAGCTGGGGTGCGGAGGATCTTTCAGCAGCGATCGGAGCATCGACGAAATATGACGGCAGTGGCGAACTCAGCTTCACGTACAAGCTCGCGCGATCGCTTTGCCTGGCCGGCGCCGTTGCGGCGGGCGTCCAGCCGGTCGACGGCATATTCGCGGACTTCAAGGATGAGGCCGGGCTGAAAGCAGAGGCGGAAGCCGCGCGTCGCGAAGGCTTCACCGGCAAGCTGGCGATCCACCCCGCTCAAGTCGCAACGATCAATGCGGCTTTCACACCCTCGGGTGACGACCTCGCCCACGCGGCGGAAATCGTCGCCGCGTTCGAGGCACATCCCGACGCGGGCGTCCTGTCCGTCGGAGGGAAAATGATCGACCGCCCGCATCTTGTGCAGGCCAGACGCGTACTGGAACGAGCACGATAAGGAGGTTCTGATGGCGACCACGGCTGATCCGCAACCGACGGCTTCGGAGAACAAGGGCAAGCCGACGCTCGCCAAAGGCTGGGGAACTGACGCCGCCGACCAGCCGCTCAGGCCGATGGAGTTCGAACGGCGGGCGCTGAGGCCCGACGACGTTTCGATCAGGATCACCTACGCGGGGATCTGCCACAGCGATCTTCATACCGCGCGAAACGACTGGGGCGGCACCCGCTACCCGGTGATCCCGGGCCACGAGATCGTCGGGATCGTGACGGAAATCGGCAATGCGGTCACTCGCCACCGGGTCGGCGACACGGTCGCCGTCGGTTGCATGGTGGACAGCTGCATGGAGTGCGACCAGTGCCTGGAGGGCTGGGAAGTCTTCTGCCGCAAGGGCTGCGTCCAGACCTACAACAGCGCCGACTATCATGACGGGACGATCAGCAAAGGCGGCTACACCGACCATGTCGTCGTCCGCGACCATTTCGTCTGCAAGGTTCCGGACGGCATGGACGAAAGCCGCGTGGCGCCATTGCTGTGCGCGGGAATCACTACTTACTCGCCGCTCCGCCAATATGGGGTCGGCCCCGGCACGAAGATGGCTGTCGTCGGCCTCGGCGGTCTCGGCCACATGGGCGTGAAGCTGGGCGCTGCGCTGGGTGCGCACGTCACCATGATCACGACAACGCCGGCCAAGGCCCAGGATGCGCGGGAACTGGGCGCGGACGACGTGATCATCTCCACTGATGCCAAGCATATGCAGGAAGCTGGGACCCGCTTCGACTTCATCCTCAACACGGTCCCGGTAAGCCACGAGATCGACGGCTATCTGCAGCTGCTCGGCCGATCGGGGCGGATGGTGATCGTGGGCGCACTGACGCCGATGCCGGGCTTCACTGGCTTCAACCTCATCTGGTGGAATCGCGCGGTCGGCGGCTCGGCGATCGGCGGCATCCCGGAGACCCAGGAGATGCTCGATTTCTGTGCCGCCAAGCAAATCTATCCAGACGTCGAGTTCATCCAGATGAGCCAGGTCAACGAAGCGTACGAGCGCCTGCTCAAGAACGACGTCCGCTACCGCTTCGTGATCGACATGAGCAAAGGTCTGTGAGCGAACCGATCCACCCAGTCCCTTCCGATTTCAACGCGCGGATCGGCCCGCGCGAGCTCGACGAGTTGAATGAGCGCGAGCGGGCCGATCCTGACACTTTCTGGCTGGAGCAGGCGAAGCGGCTGACTTGGAACAGGTTCCCGACCAAAGCCGGCAACTGGTCCTACGACGAAGACGATTTCCACATCGAATGGTTCGCCGACGGCGAGCTCAATCTCTCGGTCAATTGCCTCGACCGGCACCTTGCGGAACATGGCGACCGGACGGCGATCATCTTCGAGGCCGATGAGCCCGGCCAAGGTCACAGCCTTACCTATCGAGAGCTTTACGAAGAGACTTGCCGCTTTGCGAACCTGCTGAAGCAGCGCGGGATCAAGCGCGGCGATCGCGTGATGATCTACATGCCGATGATACCGGAGGCGGCGGCGGCGATGCTTGCCTGCGCGCGGATCGGAGCGGTCCATTCGGTCGTGTTCGGCGGTTTCTCGCCCGAGAGCCTGGCGGGCCGCATAGTCGACTGCGACGCTTCTGCCGTCATCACGGCAGACGAAGGCGTCCGCGGCGGCAAGCGCATTCCGCTCAAGGGCAATGTCGATACGGCTCTCGAGACTCGCGACGTGCCGACGGTCATCGTCGTCACGCGAACTGGAGCGAATGTCGTGATGAAGGAAGGCCGCGACGTCAGCTATTCCGCGGTCAGGGATGATCTTCCGACCGAATGCAAACCGGAGATCATGAAGGCGGAGGACCCGCTGTTCATTCTCTACACGTCCGGGTCGACGGGTAAGCCCAAAGGTGTGGTGCATACGACGGGTGGCTATGCCGTCTGGGCCGCAACCACGTTCGACTGGGTTTTCGACTATCGGGAGAGCGACATCTTCTGGTGCACGGCCGACATCGGCTGGATCACCGGTCACACTTATGTGGTGTACGGTCCGTTGGCGATGCGCGCGACGAGCGTGATGTTCGACGGTGTCCCGAACTACCCTGATTTCGGTCGCTTTTGGGAAACCGTAGACCGGCTTGGAGTGACGATTTTCTACACTGCCCCGACCGCAATCCGCGCATTGAGGCGCGAGGGCGATGGCCCGGTGAAGCGCTACTCCCGGAAGTCGATCCGGCTGATCGGCACCGTCGGCGAGCCGATCAATCCCGAAGCTTGGGAATGGTATTGGCGCGTCGTCGGAGACGGCCGTTGCCCCGTCGTCGACACTTGGTGGCAAACGGAGACCGGCGGAATCCTCATCTCGTCCTTGCCGGGCGCGGTGGACATGAAGCCCGGGTCGGCGACGAAGCCGCTTCCCGGCATCAAACCGTTTCTCGTCGACGCCGAACACAAGGTGCTCGAAGGTCCCGCCAGCGGAAACCTCTGCATCTCCACTTCGTGGCCGGGGCAGATGCGGACCGTCTGGGGCGACCACGGCCGCTTCTTCGAAACCTATTTCAAGGCCTATCCCGGCCTCTATTTCACCGGCGACGGCTGCCGCCGCGACGAGGACGGATATTATTGGATCACCGGTCGTGTCGATGACGTGATCAACGTCTCCGGCCATCGCATCGGCACCGCCGAGGTGGAAAGCTCCCTCGTCTCGCATCCAAAGGTCGCAGAGGCGGCGGTAGTCGCCTATCCGCATGAGATCAAAGGCCAGGCCATCTACGCTTTTGTGACGCTCAATGCTGGTGAGGAAGGTGGCGACGAGATCCGCAAGGAGCTGGTCCAGGAAGTGCGGCACGACATCGGTGCGCTCGCGGCACCGGAGAAAATCCACTTCACACCCGCGCTCCCCAAGACCCGATCGGGCAAGATCATGCGGCGCATCCTGCGCAAGATTGCGGAAGGCGCCGAGGATGGGTTCGGAGACACTTCGACCCTCGCCGACCCGACAATCGTGGATGCACTGGTGGCGGGGCGTCAGTGAAGTTCGCGCCGGTGCTGCCCGTGCTAGTCACGCTTTCGGCCCCTGCCGAAGCAGCATTCAACCCGGTGGAGTTCTTCAGCGGGCGGACGCACGGCGAAGGCATCCTGAAGATCGTCTTCCAGACGGCGAAGAAGATGTCCGTCGATAGCGTCGGTCGTGCCGAGAAGGACGGATCCTTGCTTCTGGAGCAAACCGTTCACGAGCCAGGCAAGCCTGCGCGTGTCCGCTACTGGCGGTTGCGTCAAACTGCCCCCGATCGGTTCGAAGGAACCCTCACCGATGCCGCCGGACCCGTGCGCGTGGACGTCACGTCTACCGGCGTGCGCATCCGATACAAGGCCAAGAACCACCTCGATTTCGACCAGATGCTGACGCCGGCCGGGCCGAAGCAGGTCAACAATCTGATGCGCGTGAAGCGGTTCGGCTTCCAGGTCGCCCGCTACGACGAGGTCATCCGCAAGCTGGACTGAAGCAACCGCGCTGCTATCCCTGCCCGCAAGGGGAGAAGAGATGGCAAGCGTGGCGGAGCAGCAGCAGCACAAGTCCTGGCCGATGGCGCGCGTGATCATCGCGTCGTCGGCCGGCACGGCTTTCGAATGGTATGACTTCTTCATCTTCGGAAGCCTCGCTCCCGTCATTTCAAAAGTCTTCTTCGCCGGCCTGGATTCGACCCAGGCCTTGATCGCGGCGCTTGCGCTGTTTGCCGCCGGCTTCGCCTTTCGGCCCCTTGGCGCGCTTATCTTCGGCGTGATCGGCGACAAGCTCGGCCGCAAGGGCGCCTTCCTCATCACGGTCAGCCTGATGGGTGCGTCGACCTTCCTGATCGGCCTTCTTCCTACATACGCGCAGGCCGGCTCCACCGCGGCGATCCTCCTGATCTTCCTTCGCATCCTCCAGGGGATTGCGCTGGGAGGCGAATATGGCGGCGCCGCGATCTACGTTGCCGAGCACGCCCCGAACAACAAACGCGGCAGCGCTACAGGCTGGATCCAGTCGTCCGCTTCCTTCGGTCTTCTCGCGGCGCTGCTGGTAATCGTCGCGACGCGCACCGCGGTCGGCGAGGATGCCTTCAGCGCATGGGCGTGGCGTATCCCATTCCTCGTTTCCGCCGTGCTGCTCGCAATCTCGGTCTGGATGCGCGCCAAGCTCGCGGAGAGCCCTGAGTTCCAGCGGCTCCGCGAGGAAAACGACGTCGCCAAGGCGCCGCTCCGCGAGGCGTTCGGAAATGCGAAGAACCTGAAGCGCGTGCTGACCGCCTTCTTCGGGATCATGTGCGCGCAGGGAGCCGTCTGGTACTTTACCTTCTTCTACATGCAGGTCTTCCTCGAGCGCTCACTCGGGCTCCCGGGCCAGACCAAGGACCTGCTGCTGATCGTCATGACCGTCGTCAGCGCCCCCCTGTACGTTTACTTCGGCTCGCTAAGCGACCGCATCGGCCGGAAGCCGGTGATGATCGGCGGCATGCTGCTCGCCCTCGTTATGTATTTCCCTGCCTCACACTGGATCGCCAACGCTGCCAATCCGCGGCTCGTCGAGGCCCAGCATTCGACCCCGATCTTCGTCGATACCAACCCCGCTACATGCTCCGTGCAGTTCGACCCGGTCGGCACCGCGAAGTTCGTCAGCGCCTGCGACATCGCGAAGAGCGCGCTCGTCACCAAGGGTATCAACTTCAAGACCCGGCAATCATCGGACGGCAACACCTATGTCGTCATCGGCACCGAGCGGGTTGCGGTTTCGAGCGGCGAAGGCCTGAACGGGGCCGATCTCAAAGCGCTGAAGACGAAGTCGGCCGATACCATCTCGGCCGAATTGCAGGCTGCGGGCTATCCGAAATCCGCCAATCCGGCTGAGGCCAACATGACCCTGCTCGTCATTATCCTGCTGCTGTTCGTGGTCGCCGCGACGGCGCTCTACGGACCCCAGGCCGCGGCGCTGGTGGAGATGTTTCCGACGCGTGTTCGCTACACGGCCATGTCATTCCCCTACCATGTCGGAACGGGGTGGGTCGGCGGCTTCCTGCCGGTTACCAGCTTCGCGCTCGTCGCGATCACCGGCAATATTTACGAAGGCCTGTGGTACTCGGTCGTCTTCACCGCCGTGTCCGTGGTTGTCTCCATTTTCTTCCTGAAGGAAACGGCGGGCCGCCGCCTCCAGGAAGTCTGATCAGGGGCACCAATGGATATCGATCGGCTGCTCGGCCTCTGCGAGCACTCGTCCGATCGGCAGCTTCGAGCTTTGGCCGTCGGCGATCGCCTGCTCTAGCAAGGCTCGTTTCTCGTCGCCCGTGATCGTGATGAGGACGGTACGGGCTGAAAGGATCGAAGCGCGCGTCAACGTCACGCGCGCGACGGGAGCTTCGGAAGGCAGCGGATCCGGCATCACGCCAACCGCACGACGAGTCTTGGGAGCATCGAGCGCGTCCTGAAGGTCCGGTCCCGCGAAGATCGAAGCCGTATGCCCATCCTTGCCCATGCCGAGCCAAACCAGGTCGGGCGGCCACGGCAAGTCCTGGAGGCGCGCATCGGCGGAGTTACCAGCAAGCTTGTGATCTGCGATCTCGGTGGCAATCGGAATGACCCGCGCGCCTGCGGGCAAGAAGGCCTTTGCGATGTCGCGCACATTGGCGAGCTCGTTCTCGACCGGGACGATCCGATCGTCCGTCGGGATGACCGTCACCTTTTTCCAGGGAAGCCTTTGCGAAGAAAGCTTGGAGAAGATCGCCGGCCCAGTGCTGCCCCCCGGCACTGCGATCAGGGACGCGCCGCGCGCGTCGATCGCGCTCTCGATGATGAACCCCACGTCGCCCGCCACGGCATCCGCCAGCTCGTCCAGGGAGTCATACTCCCACCATTCCGCTTCGATCATGCGAATCCCTTTTGATTATCGGGGCGCTGGTTGCGCGTATCCGAACCATCCTGCAACCGCTTGTCCGCTTCGGTTCAGCGCAGGCCGAAAGCGAAGCCGGTCGTGGGCGAGGTTGCAAAGGCTGTTATCGATTGCGGGAACGCCGGTACCGCGGTCGACTGTGCATTCGGCGACATAGCCGCGCTCGTCGACCCGCAGGCGCATGAAGACGGTCCCCTGACGCGGCCACTGGTCGAGCAAGTCGCGCGGGATCTCGCGGCCGGTCAGCACCGGAGTGACCAGGTGCGGCGGTTCCGCCACTCCACCACCCCCGCCGGCGCCCGGTCCAGTGCCGCCGCTGCCGCTGCCGGTCCCATTGCCGACCCCGCCTGCGCCAGTTCCGGGCCCACGAACGTCGGAGGCACCCTGCGTTGGAGTCGCTCCCTGTCGCGGCGTCTCGGCCGCCGCAATTTCCTGCACCGGCGGCGTCACGATGCGCGGCTTTGGCGCAACCACCGGCGTGGCCTCGCTCTTGATGTTCTTGGGCGCCGACCCTCCTTCTTTCTCCTTCGGCTTCGCCTGCTGCTGTTGCGGTGGAGGCGGAGCAGGCGGCGGGACGTTCGGCGTCAGATCGATGATGCTTAGCGCGCCCTGCGGGTCGCTGAGATCGATCCTGCCGGACAAATGAAGGAAGGCGAGGAGCAGCGCGGCGTGAATGGCAACGACCGCGACGATCGCGCCGCTGCGATCGCGATTGTCGATGTCGGTGCGATAGGCCACGGTTCATTCAACGTCGTTGCCGCTCGTGCGTTGCGCAAGCGGAACGTCTCAAATGAAAAGCGCCGGGTGCGCGAACATCGCCCGGCGCTTTCCACACGCACATGGAGACTGGTTTACCGGGCCGACGCAGCCTTGCGTCCGCCGCCGTGGCTCGCTTTTCCGCCCTTGCTGGCGATCTCACGCTGCTTTGCAGGGTCCATCGCCGCAAAACCCCGCTTCGAGCCGCCGCTCTTAGTCGCTGCCATTCGCTTTCTCCTTGTTGATGGACAGCCTTCGCAACGCGACCGTAGCGGCGCGGTTCACAATGCTGATCGAGATTAGGCAGCTGCCGTTAGCGTCCTGCGACGACGACATGATGTAGATCAGGATCCGCTGCGTACCTGCGAACGTCCGAACCGCCGTACTTTCATCAGTTTTATTCCCGGGTCGGGACAGGCGCGAGCGCGTGAAACCTAATCATGGTTAAATTTGTGTTGATGACACTTAGGTAAATTGCTCTAAATCCACTATTCTTCGAGCGCGACTCGATTTCTCCAACCGGGAAGGGGGCGACCCCGGTGAAGCGCGGACGTGGATCAATGTTGGCGTGTGGGGGCTCGGCGCGACGAGGTGCCGTGCACCTCGTAACCTGTTCCATTCTCGCGAGCCTTTCAACGAGCACCACTGCGCAAGTCGCTCGACCACTAGCGCCGCCTACCCGGGAACAGGTGACGCGCCCCGTCGCTCCGCCGACGGTTCCGACGAGCCGCCTGCAGATCGAAGGCGGGATCGAGCGAGCGCCCTGCGCACTCGACGGCCCGGAATTCAAATCGATTCATTTCGTGCTTCGAGGGGCGGAGTTTGAGGGCTTGCAGGGCCTGACGCGGGCGGATCTTGCCGAATCCTATGCGGGCCTGATCGGCAAGGACGTGCCGATCTCTACCGTGTGCGAAATACGGGATCGGGCCGCGACCGCATTACGCGACGCAGGCTATATCGCTGCGGTCCAGGTGCCGGAGCAGCGGATCACCGACGGCATCGTCCATTTCCAAGTACTGATGGCGCGGCTGACCCAGGTTCGAGTGCGCGGAGAGGCGACGGGCGCCGAGACCGTCCTAGCGGCCTATTTCAGTCAACTGACCAAGCGGCCGTTGTTCAACCGCTATGAAGCGGAACGGTACCTGCTCCTTGCAAGCGACCTTCCGGGCTACACGGTCCGGTTGACCTTGCGCCCGGCGGGAACGGCCCCGGGGGACGTCATAGGCGACGTCACCGTCCAGCGCCTGCCGGCCTATGCCGACTTCGTCGTCCAGAATGGCGGGTCGAAGGAACTTGGCCGCTGGGGCGGTCTGGTTCGCGGCCAGCTGTTCGGCCTCACCGGTCTCGGGGACCGCACCTCCCTGTCCCTCTACAGCACGTCCGACTTCGAAGAGCAGCAGACCGTTCAGCTATCGCATGACATGCGCCTGGGGCCGCAAGGCCTGAGCCTCTCCGGTTCCTTCACCTACGCCTGGGCACGGCCCTCGATCCCGGACGCTCACATTCTTGCGAAGACGCTCCTTGGCACGATCGAGATTGGCTATCCCTTCATCCGGCGCCAGGCCCAGACGGTTCGCGGGTCGATCGGCATGGACATCATCAACCAGGATGTCGACTTCGATCATAACGACTTGTCGCGCGATCAGCTGCGCGTCCTCTTCCTGCGCCTGGGCGCCGACATCCTGCCCAATGACATTGGACCGGGCTTCTCCACGGCGGAGCCGCCGTGGCACCTCACGGGGCTCGTCGAATTCAGGCAGGGACTGCACATTCTGGGCGCGACCCACGACTGCGGCACGCTTGCCGTCAATTGCCTTGGGCCGAATGACATTCCGCCGAGCCGCCTCGAGGGCCAGTCCGATGCGACAGTGCTACGGCTGACCGCCTACGGCGAGTTGAGGCCAATTCCCAAGCTGACCTTCGCTTTGGGACTGCGCGGTCAATATGCCTGGAAGCCTTTGCTCAGCTTCGAGCAATTTTCGGCCGGCAACTACACCGTCGGACGCGGCTACGATCCTGGCGCGCTTCTCGGCGACAAGGGCATCGGGTCGCAAATCGAGGTTCGCTATGGCAGCCGGATCCCGGTCAGCGGGAAGAGACCCGCCGTCGAAGGCTATGCCTTCTGGGACCATACCGAGGTCCGCAGTGAGGGCAGCGTCATCATTCCCGGAAGGGAACATCTGAATTCGATCGGCGCCGGCGCCCGAGTCAATTGGGATCGCTTCGTCCTCGATGCCGGTCTTGCAGTCCCGCTTACCCACTTGGGTCCGCTGAACAGGCGCCCGGACCCGCGGGTCCTCATCTCGCTCACGACGCGCTTGTGGCCCTGGAGATATTGATATGTCCCGCGCCTTGTATCCCGCGTATCGGTTGAACCGGCGAAAGCTTCTCATTTCATGCGCGACGCTCGCGATCGCGACCGCTGCGTTGAATCCGGAGGCGGCGTCCGCTCAAGCCTTTCAGGGCACTCCGACCACCGCGGCTGGAACCGTCACTTATTCGCGCTCGACGCCGGGCAGCGAGACGATCACCGTCGGCACTACAAGCGCGACGATCAATTGGGCGCCTAGCGATGTCCAGGGCGCCGGCAACATCAATCTCCTGCCGAGCGGCAATAGCGCGACCTACCAGGGGGCGGCGGGCCTCACCGGCTACACCGTCCTTAACCGCATCCTGCCGACCGACGTCACGCGTACGATCGAACTGAACGGCACCGTGCTCGGCAAGCTGTCCGACGGGACCACGGGAGGGAACATCTGGTTCTACAGCCCTGGCGGCGTCCTGATCGGGTCGAACGCCGTCGTCGACGTCGGCGGGCTACTGCTCAGCACTCTCGACCTACCTAACGGCTTCACTGCGACTGCGACCGGATTCAATGCCAATTTCTCGCAGACGGCGACATCCGCCGGCAAGGTTTCAATCCTTCCGGGGGCGCAGATCAACGCTCGCAACAGCTACGTCGGCCTTGTCGCTCCACGGATCGAGCAGGGCGGAAACATCCAGGTCAATGGCTCAGCCGGATACGCGGCTGCCAGCGAAGCCTTCGTCACCTTCAACCAGGGCATCTTCAACATCTCGGTGCCGCTCGGGAAGGGAACGTCGGACGCAAATGGTATCGTCCACACCGGGACAACCGGCGGGCCGGCGAATGCCACCGTCAACGACAATCACGAAATCTATATGGTGGCGGTACCGAAAAACCAGGCGCTTACCATGCTCCTCAGCGGATCGATCGGCT
>Ga0207683_10001929_pt1 | contig 18366 bp, 17 predicted proteins | sample KBSM73metaG_FD_184333 | JGI IMG/M metagenome (GOLD analysis project Ga0207683, IMG submission 184333) | Miscanthus rhizosphere microbial communities from Kellogg Biological Station, Michigan, USA - KBS M7-3 metaG (SPAdes) (version 2) | ecosystem: Host-associated > Plants > Roots > Rhizosphere >... | reverse complement strand
ACCCTCGACATGGCCGGCTCGCTGCACTTCGGCCCGCTGCGCGTCGGGCTCGCATTCTTGCCGCAGACGCTCACCGTCGCCGCGCTCTCCCTCGGCGGCAGCGCGTGGCTGGTCCAGCGCTTCGGCGCGGCGCGCGTGCTCGTCGCCGGACTCGCGATGGTCGCGATCGCGGTCGGCGGGATGGCAATGCTCGCCGTCGATGCGCCCTATTTCCCGCTGCGCGCCGGTGCCCACGTGCTGCTCGGCCTGGGCTTCGGGATGTCGTTCCTGCCGCTGCTGACGATCGCGATGGCCGACGTTCCGGCGGCCGATGCGGGCCTCGGCTCGGCGATCGTCAACCTGTCGCTCCAGCTTGCCGCCGCGGTCGACATTGCGGTGCTGGTCACCGCGGCGCAGTTTCGAACCCGCGTGCTCGTCGCCGCCGGCGAGCCGCTCGCCGATGCCACCGTGCACGGTTATCGCTTCGCATACATCGTCGCGCTCGTCGGGGTGATGATCAGCCTCACGATCGCCGCGACGCTCCTCACCACGCGCCCTCGAGCCGAGGTCGCAGAAAGGTCGATCGTATGAGCTTCTCGCTGCTGAACCTGCTGCTTCACGAGGAGGATCTCCCCACCAGCGCGCTCGACGCGCTCAGGAGGGCCACGTCTGCGCCGACGGCCGACCGGCCGCGCCATCTGCACGCCGCCGCGCAGGCCCTCTACGAAGATGCGCAGCTCGATTGCGATGACGCGCGCGAGCTCGTCGGTCTCTACGACACCTTGCCGGCGCGCTAGCACGCCGCTGGTACGCGCGATGCACCACCTCACGTCATGGGAATGCTGGTCATCCTTGGCGTGATCGTGTTCATCGCCCTCATCTGGGCGCTGTTCTTCCACGCCGTTCGAGCTCCCAGGGGCAGCCGCCACGGCTGGATCGTCGTCCTTCCGCTGGTCGTGGCGGCTGCCTGGCTGATCGAACAGTTGCTCGTCGCGCCGTGACTCAGCGCGGCGTGCCGGTCTGGCCGCCCCACGACTCGGGCGCGGTATCGGTGAGCGTCTGGGTCAGCGTCCACTGATGGCCGAACGGATCGGTCACGCACGCCTGGCGCTCGCCGTACTGCCAGTCGTGAACCGGATCATCGATCGTCGCCCCCAGCTCCTGCGCGCGCGCAACGACTGCGGCGACGTCCTCGACCTTCAGCATCACCTGATGCGAGCGGTCGCGCGTCGGCACGCGCCGGCCGGGCCGGACCTCGGCGACGATCAGCTCGGCGGCTGCACCGCCCGGCAACCCCAACTGCGCGCGATGCCCCTCGCCGATCCGCACGTGCTCGACAAAGCCCCACGCGCGGCCATACCAGTCGACGGCAGCGCGCACATCGGCAACGGTCAGGACGGGGACGACGCGCGCATGCGGTGCGGATCGGTTCAGCAGCACGTCACGAAGGTACACCCGAGGCGCGCAGCAGCGCTGCGACGATCCCGTCGGGAGCGGCCGCTTCGAAGTAGCCGACGTCGGCGACGATCACGAGCTTGCCGCGCGCTCGCGAGATGCTGACGTTCAACAAGTTCGGCGCGTCGGCGAGCAGCGCGCTCGGCCGCATCGGCGCCGCGTCGACGAGATCGATGAGCACGACGTCGCACTCGCGGCCCTGGAAGCGGTGGATCGTGCTGCACTCGACCGCGTCCGCGATGTGGCGCTGCGCGAGCAGCCGGCGGATCTCGGCGGCCTGCGCCGCATACGGGGTGATCACCGCGATCGACGTCGAGCCGCCGCGCACCGCCTCGAGCGCGAGGTCGGCGGTGATCGCCGCAGACGCCGCATTGACGCGCGAGCTGCCCTTCGCCGAGCGCTCGCAGGTCGACTTCGTGTCGACCACGACCACGGCCCTGCCTGGAAACGGCGCCCGCGCGGTGATCGCGTCGGTGCCGGTGGCGCCGTTCACGAGGCGGCCGCTGTAGAACAGGCGGCCGACGAGCGCGCCGATCTCCGGATGCATGCGGTACTGTACGTCGAGCATCGCGACCAGCTCGGAGCGTTCGGGATCGGGGACGGCAACCTCGAAGACGTTGCGCCCGATCGCACGGCGCACCAGCTCGTCGTCGGACTGGACGATCGGCGGCAGCTGGCGCGGATCGCCGACCATGATCGCGCGGCGCTCGCAGCGCGAGGCGGCGTAGAACAGCGACGGCAGCGTCGCCATGCCGGCCTCCTCGGCGATCAGCACGTCGAAGCGCTGGTGCGCGAGGAGCGGCGAGAGGTACGTGTTCGTCAGCGTGCACAGCACGACGCGCGCCTCGTCGATCACGCGGCCTTCGACATCGCGATCCTCGGCGGTGCGCGCCGCCACCCTCGCCTTCGCCAGCGCGCGCACGCGCTCGAGCCGGGCGATGCGCTCGTCGACGATCCGGCGCTGGTCGCGCGCCTCGAGCGCCGCGATCGCATCGGCCGCGGCAAACACGCGCAACAGCGCAGCCGCCCGGAGCCGCGGCGGCGCCGGTGCGAACAGCGACTGCTGCGACGACAGCGCCGGGACGAGCTCGGCCGCGAGCGCGCGCGCGAACCGGATCTGCTGCTCGACCTCGCCGATGCGCGTGCGCAGCCGTGCGAGCTCGTCGCGCCGCACGCCCTTGCGGCTGTCGACGATGTCAGCGAGCTCGGCGCCGAACGTGTCGGCATCGCTGCGCCCGAGCCGCACGAACGTGCCGGGTGCAAACCACGGCCGCGTCGCGAGCTTCGCGAGGATCTGATCGATCGCGGCGTTCGTCGTCGATGCGAGCAGGATCCGCTCGCCGCGTGCGAGCAGCTCGTCGATCACGTGGACCAGCGTCACGGTCTTGCCGGTGCCGGGCGGGCCCCACACGAATCCGATGCTGCTGTCGGCACACAGCTGCACCGCAGCGCGCTGGCTCGCGTTGAGCGCCGCGTGATCGCGAACGAGCGTGGCCGGCGTGCGCGCGGGCGGTTGCTTGCCGAACAGCGTCAGCGCGAGCGGAGCGGTCTCGATCTCGGCGAGTGCCCCCAGGAGGCGGTCGTAGAGGAACCACGGCGCGACCACGAGCGCGCAGTCCACCGAGGTATCGATCGGCTGCACGCCGACGAGCGTGATCCGCAGATCCTCGACACGCTCCACCGTGACCCGCTGATCGCCGCGCGGCGAGGACAGCGAGCACACCGTGCCCGGCACGAGGCGCTCCGGCGCGGCCAGCTCGAAGCTGTAGCGCAACGTCCCGAGATCTTCGCCGCGCGTCAGCGGGATCTCGAACGCCTTCGCCGAGGCGTGCATCGCCGCCAGCTCGCCTTCGATGCCGCGCCGGAACGCGGACACGAACCTCGCAAGCAGCTCGGCCATCGCCGGCGACGATATGGCACTCGGCCGCCACGGCGGTAGGCTTGGTGATGGGCAAGAAAGGCAAGCTCCGCAAGCAGATGCGCAAGCGAGATCTCCAAGGTGAGACCGCGCTCGTGATCTGCGTCGGCAAGCATTGCTGCGACCGCGCAGAATCGCGCGCCGTCGCCGAGGCGGCCTGCAAGTACGCGGAACAAACCCATGCCACGGCCAAGGTCGTGACGGTCGGCTGCCTCGACATCTGCAAGAAGGGACCGATCGCCGCCCGCTATCCTGCGATGAAGTTCAAGAAGCATGTGACCGCGGAGCGTGCGCGCAAGCTATTGGACAAGCTCGCGGGTCGTCGCTAGTCGGAACGGGAGCGGATGTCGGCGTGTATGCGCGTACGAAATTGTTGGTGACAGACGACACGCGCGTGCGTAACGTAAAAGTTGTCAGCGCGAGACCCTAGGCACTGCCGAAAGGAGGAGCGTGAAAAGAACGAGGGCAGGCCCTCACCCCTAACGTCGGGACGCACAGCGTCCGCCACCCTGCGGGAAAGCGCCCGCACCACGAAACGGCAACCGTCGCGCGAGCGACGGCTCGCAAAGCCACGGGACTCTTCGAGTCGGCTGGGCTACCGAAGGAGGCGCGAGTTGCACGCCAGAGACGATCCGTAGCAAGCGAATGATTCTTTCGCGAGCCGCCGCGCGATGCGCGGTGATGACCACGAGCGATGACCGCGTTTCCCACGCCCCGGCTCCGCCGGCCTAGCACGCTCTGGTCAGCCCGTACCGCGGCTCCTCGATGCAACGATCATCTTCAGCTGGATCCCCTGCCCGCCTTCGCGCGGTCCAGGGGGTCTGGTGTTTTCGGGATAGAGTGCGCTGAGCGCGATGGACGAGACGGTCGAGAGCAGCGAACGCGGACCGTCTCGCGCCGCGCCCGTACCTGGCGGTCGCATCGGCAAGTACGAGCTGCTGCGCCAGCTCGGCACCGGCGGCATGGGCGTGGTGTGGGCCGCGCGCGATCCCGATCTCGATCGCGAGGTCGCGATCAAGGTGCTGCGTGCCGCGGACGCGAGCGCCGAGCAGCGCACCCGGTTCTTGCGCGAGGCGCGCGCGATGGCGCGGCTCAAGCATCCCAATGTCCTGACCGTCTACGAGGTCGACAGCGACGGCGATCGCGACTTCATCGCGATGGAGCTCGTCGACGGTGCGAGCCTCGACGGCTGGTTGCGCGGGCGACCGCCGGCACGCGACGTGTGGGACGCGCTGTTCGCCGCCGGCCGCGGGCTCGCCGCGGCACACGAAGCCGGCCTCGTGCACCGCGACTTCAAGCCGCACAACGTGCTGCGCTCGCGCGACGGTCGCGTGCTCGTCACCGACTTCGGGCTCGCGCGCGGCCACAACGATGCCGATCCGCTGGCATCGACGCACAACGCCGATCCGCTCGCATCGACGCATCAGGCGTCCGAGCCGTCGGCCGGCGACTCGGTGCTCGACGTACGCCTCACGACGACCGGGCAGCTTCTAGGCACGCCCGCGTACATGGCGCCCGAGCAGTTCGTCGGCACCGCGCCCGACCCGCGCACCGATCAGTTCGCATTCTGCGTGACCGCGTGGGAAGCGCTGTCGGCCGAGCGGCCGTTTCGCGGCACGACGCTCGATGCGCTGCGCACCGAGACCGGGCGCGGTGTGGCGAATGCGGCACCGGGCGCAGCGAAGCTGAGCGGCGCGGTCCGCGGTGTACTCGTGCGCGGGATGGCGCCGGACCGTGCGCGTCGGTTCGCCGACATGGCGGCGCTGTTGCGCGCGCTCGCGCGGGCTCGTCGAGCACGCACGCGCCGGATGGCGATCGCCGCTCCGATCGCCGCGGCCGCAATCGCCGGGGTCGCGCTGTTCACGCACCACGGGCAAACCGCGCAGCCGGCAGCATGCGTGCCCGGCGAGCAAGTGATCGCGAGCGCGTGGTCGCCGGCCGTGCGCGCCGATCTGCTCGCAAAGCACCCCGACGCGACTGCTGCCGTGCAGGCGTTCGACGATCACGCGAAGCGCTGGCTCGCCGGTTACCAGCATGCGTGTACGCGGCCGGCCGCGCAGCGTTCGACCGTCCTCGAGTGCTACCTCGGCGCGCGCGACGAGCTCGCGGTGCAGTCCGAGATCGTCCACCGATTCGGTGCTGCGGCCCTGGCCCCGCTCGAGTCGTGGGGCGTGCTGGCCGGCCGCGACGTGTGTGCCGGCGACGCGCCGACCGCCTCGCTGCGACTCCCCGACGACGCTCGCCGCACACGCGCGATCGCGCTGCTCGCCAAGACATACGGCAACCTCGAGAGCGCACCGAGCAACGTCCTCGGCGAGCAAGCCGCGTTGCGCGACGAAGCCAAGCAGCTCGCCTGGCCGCTGCTCGCCGCCCGCATCGAGGAGGCAGTGGCGATCGACGCGATCAGGCTCGATCAGTACGACGTCGCGCACAAGAGTTACCGCTCCGCCGCGGACCTCGCGCGGTCGGCCGGCGATGGCCCCGAGGAGGCTCGTGCGCGCGTCGGCGTACTCGCGACCGGCCGTCTCGACATCGTCGACGAGATGCCGAAGAACGCGTACGAGGACGAGCTTCGCGATGCCGAGCTCGCGGTGAAGGCTGCGGGCGACGATCCGGCGATCCGCGCCGAACTGGACGGCAACCGCGCCGCGCACGCGGCCTTTGGCGAGTACGATCTGTCGCGCGCGATCGAGCTCGACGAGCATGCCTACAGCCAGCTGCGCGACCTGCACGACGTCCGCGGCAGCCTGCGCATCGCGCACGACCTCACGCAGTTCCTCGTGCTGCGCAGCGCCGCCGGCGACCTCGACCGCGCAGCCGCGATCGCAGCCGAGCTCACCGCCGCGGTCGAGCATGCGCCGTTTCAGGGCGTGCTCACCGACCTCCGCCTGCGCAACGTGCGGGCGTGGGTCGCCTGGTTCAAGGGCGATCTAGCCGCCGCGCACGCCGCGCTCGACGTCCCCGGGTACCCGGTCGTACCGGGCGGCAAGTCGCGCACCGGTCACGTCGTCGACGAGACCGGCCACCCCGTCGCCCGCGCGCTCGTCATCACGTGGAGCGGCGATCTGTTCGGCGACGCAACGCGGATCTACAGCGACGTGAGATCCATCGCGTTCGACACCGCGACCACGGACGAGCACGGCGCATTCACGATCCAGGCACATGACAGCGAGGCGATCATGGCCGAGCTCGGCGATCGCCGCTCGGTCCCCGTCGTCGTGCGCGACAACGCCGAGCTCGTACTCCGTGCGACGCATTCGATCGCCGGCACGGTCGACCTCGGTGGCGACGTTGCGACGGGCCTCGAGCCATATGCGCGCATCGACGTCACGCCGACGACTGCGTGGTTCGACTCGACCCCGCCCGCATCCGATGGCCACTTCACGATCCAGGGCATCCCGCCCGCACCGACCGTATCCCTCGGCGCCCAGGGCACGTCGTGGCCGCGAGAGCTCGGTCGCCGGATCGCTGCGGGCGCCGCCATCGATCACGCGGTCATCCACTGGCCCGTCGGCGCGTCGATCGACAACGTCGTGAAGGCGGCGAGCGGCATCGCGTGGGTGCTGCGCGGCAAGGTCGCCCCGAAGACGCGCGCGGAGCTCGAGCGCCTCGTGCGCGCGTCTCCCGACGCTGCCACCGTCTCGATCACTCCGATCGGCTGGGGCAACGCGACGTTCACGGGACTCCAGATCTACGGCGTGGGCGAGCATCACTTCGCAATCGGAGACAACGCGCCCGGCCCTGTCACAGTGTGCGTCGGCGCCGACAAGGACGCCGGCGTGCGCTGCCGACCCGACAACGTCGTCGAGGAGTCCGCGCCGCTGCGCCGCGACGGACGCCGCTGGTACGGCGGCGAAGGCGCCGACTTCGACACCGCGCGCTGATATCCTCGCTTCGTGAAGCGGTGGATCGGATGCCTCGCGCTGGCCGCTTGCGGCGGCGGTCATGCCGGCGGTCACGGCGGAGATGCGAGCAGCGATGGCGCTCCCGGCGATGCGCTGCCGCCGCCGGCCCCGACCTGCACCGCGCCGGTCATGCCGGTCGACACGTCGGCGCCCGATCACGTCGTCGGCGACGGCACGGCGGCGAGCTGCACCCAGCAGGCGCTCGCGACCGCAATCGCGGCGGGCGGCACGATCACGTTCTCGTGCGGCAGCGCACCGGCGACGATCCACGTCACGCAGACGCTGCAGGCGCGCACCGACGCGAACACCACGCTCGACGGCGGCGGCCTCGTCACGCTCGACGGTGGCGACGCGGTGGAGATCCTGTCGTTCTCGCACCCGAACTATCGCGTCAACGACACCACGCTGACGCTCCAGCACATCGCGTTCGCGCACGGCCACGCGCACGGCACGATGATGTACGACGCGAACGCGCCGGCGCCGTGCTCGCACGGCTACTACGACGGCTACGGCGGCGCGGTGTACGTGCGCGACGGCGTGCTCGTCGTGATCGACGCGCAGTTCGAAGGCAACGCGGCCGAGTCGCTCGGTCCCGACGTCGGCGGTGGCGCGATCGCGCTGATCGGCTCGAAGCGCGCGGTGATCGCCGGCAGCACGTTCCACGCGAACACCGGTGCGAACGGTGGTGCGATCGCGAGCCTCAACTCCGACTTCGACGTCTACAACTCGACGTTCGACAGCAACATCGCGCAAGGCAACGGCGCGAACGGCGACGATGCGTCGATGTGCTCGGTCGTCGCGACGAACGGCCAGCACCAGACCGGCTCGGGCGGCAACGGCGGCGCGGTCGTGATCGACGGCGGCAGCGACGGCACGCACACGTTCTGCGGCGCGGTGTTCACGAACAACACCGGCGGCATGGCCGCGCTCGGCGGGGCGCTGTTCCGCACGCCCGACATCGCGAAGCAGACGACGACGATCGATCGCTGCACGTTCGACGGCAACCACGGCGAGAGCGGCGGCGCGGCGTACTTCCACAACAGCACGCTCGCGATCCACGCCTCGACGTTCTCGAACAACACCGCGACGAAGGGCTCGGGCGCGCTGCAGGCCGACGGCACGACGTTCGATCTCCTCAACGTCACGTTCACCGGCAACTCCGCCCTCGCCGGCCTCGGCGGCGCGCTGTCGCTGTTCGGCGGCGGCGGCACGATCGCGTTCACGACGTTCTCGGCGAACCACGCCGACGGCGGCGACCCGTACTTCGGCGCTGCGATCGGCGGCAACCCGACGCTCACGCTCGTCAGCAACGTGTTCGCGAACAACACCGCGAAGAACACCGGCGCGCCGATGCAGTGCCACGTCACCGGCACCGGCGACGGCAACATCCAGTGGCCGCGCACGCATGTCATCGGCGGCGCGAACGACGCGCCCTGCACGCCGACCACGACGTTTGCCGATCCGCTGCTCGGTGCGCTCGGCGATCACGGTGGCCCGACGGCGACGATCGTCCCCGGCGACGGAAGTCCCGCACGCGCTGCAGGCGTGATGTGCCCGGCGACGGATCAGCGCGGCATGACGCGGCCGAGCACGGCCTGCACCTCGGGCAGCGTCGAGCCGTAGCGCTGCGCAGCGGTTGCGCGGGGACCGCGGGCATGTGCCTTGCTGCGCCGCCGATCACAAGGGAGCGCACATGACGTCGCAACCGCTCATGACACTGCAAGTCATCGTCGCACCGCTCGAGAAGATCGGATCCGTGCCGACCGGGACTCGCGCGATCGCACCGGTCAGCGGCGGCGTGTTCGAAGGTCGCCGGCTGCGCGGGCGTGTGCTCGGAGGCGCGGACTGGACGCTCCTGCGCAGCGATGGCGTGCTCGAGCTCGACCTGCGGCTCGCCCTGCAGACCGATGACGGCGCGCTGATCGCGATGACCTCGTTCGGCTATCGCCATGGCCCGCCCGGGGTGATCGCGGCGCTCGCGCGTGGCGAGACGGTCGATCCCGCGAGCTACTACTTCCGCACCACGCCGCGCTTCGAGACCGCGGCGCCGGCGTACTCGTTCCTCAACCGGATCCTGACGCTCGCATCAGGAGATCGGCGCCCGACCGGGCCGATCTACTCGATCGACGAGATCGTCTGACTACTCGCCGCCCTCGGTATCGAGGTACGGCCGCTCCTCGGTCTCGGTCTTCGACTGCTCCCGCAAGACCTCCTCGGCCGCCTGTTCCTGCTTCGGATCGACCTTCTTTTCGTCCTTGCCGGGTCGCTTCCTGGATGGGTCTTGCGGTGTGATCGGCATGGCAGGCACAGGCTGCAAATGTGGTGCCCTCGTGCGCCCGCGTCACGAATTGACTAGCGCGCCGGCTGGAGCACAGCGATCGACGCCTGTTGCGGATCGAGCCAGCACGCGAACCGCCCGACATTCGGAATATCGGTGGGCGGAACGGTGACTTTGGCGCCCAGTCGCGTGGCGCGTTCGCACAGCGCGTCGGCGTTGTCGACCTGGACATAGGCCAACCAGAACGAGTACGGCACGCCCGGCGGCGACTTCATCACGCCGCCGGCGGCGGCCTGGTCGCCCTTCGCATTCTTGACTCCCGGGCGATTGAGCAGCGTGTAGGTGCCACCGCCGCCCATGTCCATCGCCTGCGGCGACCAGTCGAACACCTTCGCGTAGAACGGCACGGCGGCGCCGGGATCGGTCGTGACGAGCTCGTCCCACGCGAACGTGAACATGCCCGGCGCGCCGGTGCGCTCGACGTCCTCGCCGGGGCGCGCGCTCTTCCACGGCGCGAAGGCCGCACCGGTCGGATCCGCGGTGACCGCGAACGTGCCGACGTTCTCCATCTGCGTGGTCGGCATGTAGATCTTGCCGCCCGCGCTCGTGATCTTTCCGACGGTCGCCGCGACGTCGTCGACCGCGATGTAGCCGAGCCAGCTCGTCGGCTGCTGCTCGCCGGGGCTCATCTGCCGGATGCCGCCGATCATCTCGGTGCCCGCGGTGATGTGGACGTACGGGCCGTTTTCGCTCGCCCCGAACTTCCAGTTGAAGATCTCGCCGTAGAAGCGCTGCGAGCCTGCGAGATCCTTGGTGTTGAGATCGTGCCAGACGAACCGGTGTTTGTTCATGCGCGCAGGCTACCCGGGAGTGATCGCGCGCAGGTCACAACAGTGCCGCGAGCACGTCGCGGCTGCGCAGATAGCCTGGATCTTCATCGATCGCGAGCGCGAGCTCGGAGCGGGCGGCGGCGGGATCCCGCGTGGCGATCAGCCACTCGGCGCGGCGCGTCCGCAGCCGGCCTCGACGGTGCGGCGGTGCCGCGAGGATCGCCTTCGCCATCTCGGCGAGCGCGTCGGCGCGGCGATCGTCGAGCCAGCTCCACTCGGCGAGCGTCGCCAGCGGGCCGTGCGGATAGAGCGCCTCGCGGGCGACCTGCTCGAGGCTGGCGCGGGCCTCGGCGGGGCGACCTGCCGCGCGCAGCGCCTGGGGCACCAGGTGGCGGGCCTGGAAGAACGGCCGCTCGACGGCGCACGCGGCCTCGAGATGACGAACCGCCGCGGCGGCATCGCCCATGGCGAGCAGGACCTTGCCGAGGAGCAGATCGGCGAGGCCATCGTCGAGGCGCGCGGCGTGCTCGGCGATCAGCGCGAGCGCCTCGGCGTGGGCTCGGTGCTTCACGAGCGCGGTGACGATCGGGACCAGCACGGCCGCGGCATCGCGGACCTGAGTCAGCGCCTCGCGCGCGGCAGCGACCGCGTCGAGTGCGCCAGGTCCCTCGCGCAGCGCCCGGTGAAACGCATCGACCGCGGCGCGCGGAAAGGCGGCGCGATCCGCCGGCGCCTTGGTGCCGACCAGCTGCTCGTACAGCGCCACCGCCTCGGCGAGACCTTGCACCTGGGGCGCAGCGCCGGCGTCGTGATGGACGAGCGCGTCCTCGTAGGCGGCGGCGAGCGCGGCCTCGTCGATCGGAGCGCCGAGCGGTGCACACGCCGCGAGCACGGCGGCGATCACGTCCTCGCGCGATTGATCGAAGTCGACGAGCGCCGTGCCGTGCTGCGCGCGATCGGCGGCGAGCGCTCGGTTGTGCGCGGTCCACAGCGCCACGCCCTCGGCGAGCGGCATGCCGCGCCAGCACTCGAGCGAACGCGCGACCGCGAGCGGATGCCGCACGATGCCGATCGCAGCAAACGCGACGCGCGACGCACGCCAGAACGGAAGCGCCAGCAACATCCGCGGATCCTTGAGCAGCGCCGGCCGGCCGCCGACCCGTGCCTGCAGCAGCTGATCGCGCGCGCGCGCGTGCGCCTCGGTCCAGCGCACCTCGGGCGGTGCCGACAGCCAGTGACCGCCGCTGTGGGCGAGCACCGCCTCGTCGAGGCGGACCACGTCGAGCATCTCGTGGTGCCCGCGCGCGTTGTCCCAGTTGCGGACCGCCTCACCCGCTGACGCGAGCGCTCCCGCCGCGAGCATCCCGGCGAGGCAGCTGGTGCCACTCCGGTGCATGCCGAGCACGACGATCGCGGACGCCATTGCCGGACGAGCCTAGCCTGTATAGTCCGCGCATGATCACGCTCTACCATCACCCGTTCTCGCGTGCGGCCGGCGTCCTGTGGAGTCTCGAGGAGGTCGGTGAACCGTACGAGCTGAAGTACGTCGACATCATGAAGGGCGAGCAGAAGCAGCCCGCGCTCCTCGCGCTCAACCCGATGGGCAAGATCCCCGTGCTCGTCGACGCCGATGTCGTCGTCACCGAGAGCGCCGCGATCGCGCTCTACCTCGCGGATCGCTACGCGGCCGGCCGGCTCGCGCCGACGCTCGACGATCCGCGGCGCGGCGCCTACCTGCGGTGGTCGCTGTTCCCGCCGTCGGTGATCGAGCCCGGTGCAATGGCGAAGATGGGCGGCTGGCAGTTCAAGCCGGGCCAGGCCGGCTGGGGCGACTTCGACGCGATGCTCAAGGCGATCGACAGCGCGCTCGGCCACGGCGATTACATCCTCGGCGACATGTTCTCGATCGCCGACGTGATCTTCGGCGGCAGCCTCCGCTACATGACGCGATTCAAGATGCTCGAGGCGAGCCCGGCGGTCGCCGCGTACGTCGATCGGATCTCGGCGCGGCCGGCCGCGCAGCGCGCCGATGCAAAGAATGCGGCGATCACGAAGGAGCGCGGTCTCGGCTGATCCCGTAGAGGTCCCAGGTCACCTGGGCCTCGCGCTCGTCGCGGTCGACCACGCGCTGCGAGACGAACGGAGTCGCGGACCGACGCTGGCGCCGCGAGACGACGAGCAGCACCACGCCCGTCGCGACGGCGAAGCCTCCCAGTGCTCGGAGCGGTGACATGACCTGTGTCATTGCATCCGGCCGGCCAGCCCGGCTGAGGGGGAATCCGCACTGACAGACCCGCTCGCTACAGTCGGGGCGTGCAGCTCGTGATCGCCGAGAAGCCGTCCGTCGCGCGGGACCTCGCGCGCGTGCTCGGCGTGCACGGAAAGGGCGAGCATGCGTTCGAGGGCGACCAGGTCGTCGTGACCTGGTGCATCGGCCACCTGGTCGAGCTCGACGAGCCCGCGTCGTACGATCCGGCGTGGAAGGCGTGGCGGCTCGACCGGCTGCCGTTGCTGCCCGAGGAGTTCCGGCTGCGCGCGTCGGCGCACGCGCGAGGCCAGCTGGCGGCGGTTGGCAAGCTGCTGCGCGACAAGCGATTCGCGGCGGTCATCAATGCCTGCGATGCCGGGCGCGAGGGCGAGCTGATCTTCCGCTACGTCTATCAGCACGCGCGGAGCCGGCTGCCGATCAAGCGGCTGTGGGTGTCGTCGCTGACCGACGACGCGATCCGCCGCGGCTTCGGCAAGCTCGGCCCGGGCAGCGCGTACGAGGCGCTCGCGGATGCCGCGCGCTCGCGATCGGAGGCGGACTGGCTCGTCGGCATGAACGCGACGCGCGCGCTGACCGCGCGGGGCCGCGAGGCCGGGCACGATGCGCTCTACTCGATCGGGCGCGTGCAGACGCCGACCCTGGCGATGCTCGTCGAGCGCGAGCGGGCGATCACGAGCTTTGTCCCGCGCGACTACTGGGAGGTCACGCTCGCCGCTGCCGGGTTCACCGCGCGCTGGCGGAGCGGGCCGGCGGAGCGACTGGCGAGCGCGGCGCTCGCGGATGCGGTGGTCGACCGCGATCGCACGGCCGAGGCGCCGGTGGTCGAGCGCGTCACGTCGAAGATCAGCCGCGAGCCGCCGCCGCAGCTGTTCGATCTGACGGCGCTGCAGCGCACCGCGAACCGGCGGTTCGGGTGGTCGGCACAGCGCACGCTCGAGATCGCGCAGGCGCTGTACGAGCGGCGCAAGGTGATCACGTATCCGCGCACCGATGCGCGTCATCTCTCGGGCGACGTCGCGGCCGAGCTCGCCGGTCCGCTCGCCGCGCTGGCGGCACTGCCCGAGTACGCCGCGTTCGCCGGCCCGCTCGTCGCGGCGCCCCCGCGGCTCGGCAAGCGGTTCGTCGACGACACCAAGGTCCGCGATCACCACGCGATCATCCCGACCGCGTCGACGGCGCGCGGCCTCGATCGCGACGAGGCGCGGCTCTACGATCTGATCGCGCGGCGGTTCCTCGGCGCGTTCTTCCCCGACGCCGAGATCGCGCTGACCGAGGCCTGGATCCGGGTCGGGCCGGCCGTGGGTGCGCCGCCGACCGGCGCCTCCGACAAGCAGCAGATCCTCGACGCGCTGCCGGCGATGCCGGATCGCTACGTCGCGCGCGGGCGCGTCCGGCTCGTCGCGGGCTGGCAGGAGGTCGCGGGTTTCGGCGACGAGGCCCGCCGCGACACCGCGGACGCAGCGCAGGATCGCGGTGGCGACGGCGATGGCGAGCGCGAGCCGATCGGCGCGCTGCCGCGACTCGAGGAGGGGCAGGTCGTCTCGGGCACGTTCGCGAGCGCGGCGAAGCAGACCACGCCACCGCCGCGCTACACCGAGGCGTCGCTGCTCGGCGCGATGGAGTCGGCCGGCAAGACGATCGATGACGAGGCGCTGCGCGCGGCGATGAAGGACACCGGGCTCGGCACACCGGCCACGCGAGCGTCGATCATCGAGACGCTGCTGCGCCGTAACTTCGTGGCGCGCGACCGGCGCTTCCTCGTGGCGACGGCCACGGGCATCGGGCTCATCGCGACGATCGAGCGGCTGTCGGTCGCGCCGCTCGCATCGGCGGAGCTGACCGGCTCGTGGGAGGCGCGGCTCGCGAAGATCGCGCGCCACGAGGATCAGCGCGCCGCGTTCATGGCGGACATCCGGCGCTACGTCACCGAGATCGTCGACGCGATCCGCGGCGCGGCGCCGCCGCCCCCGCCACCGCCGGGCACGACTCCGCCACAACGGTCTGGCACGGCGCAGCGCGGCTGGCACGGCAAGGACGCGCGGAAGGGCCGCGCCAACCCGCGTCGCGACGGCGCCACCGGCGCGAGTCGGCCCCGACCTCCGCGACCGCCTGCCGCAGATCCTGCACCGCGCGCGAGCGCGCCAGCCACTCCCCTCACCTGCCCTCGCTGCAGCAAGGGCACGCTGATCACCGGCTCGCGCGGCTGGGGCTGCTCGCGCTGGCGTGAAGGCTGCGGCTTCGTCGTCTGGTTCGTGACCGCCGGACGTACATTGACCTCCTCGCAGCTTCGCGACCTGGTCACCAAAGGTAAGACCCGCAAGGCGGAGTTCGACCGCGGCGACGGCCGGCTCGTCCTCGATCCCGGCGCACAGGGCGGCGCACGCTTCGAGCCGGGCTGATCCGCCTCACCGAGAGATTTCCCGAATCGGCGCGCGCGTGCGTACAATGAGGCGTGCGTTGGGCTGTATGGATCGTGCTCGGCGCCGGCTGCTCGTTCAGCGCGCACGGTGCCGGCGCGACCGCGGACGCGGCGACCGACACGCAGCAAGGCGGTGGCAGCGACGGCAGCGGCAGCGGTAGCGATGTCGTGCCGCCGCTGCACCTCGGCCCCGGCGACGGCGATGCCGGCAGCGCTCCGTGGACGTGGACCGGCACGGTCAACATCAACACCAGCACGCTGATGATCATCGGCGCCACGCTGCCGTCGGGCGACAGCTTCGACACGAGGCCGCAGCTCGGCGGCGGACCCGAGCTCGCGGTGCTCCATGTCGGCGGGCTGACGATCGCGCCCGGTGCGGTGGTCACGGTGACCGGCTCGCGGCCGTTCGTGATCGTCGCCTGCGACGACGTGACGATCGACGGAACCCTCGATGCCGGCGGTCATCGCGCGGTGGCGGGCCCCGGCGGCCAGGGGTCCGGTAGCACGGGCGCGGGCGTGATCGGCGGCGATGGCGAGAACGCGTCGAACTCGGGCGGCGGCGGCGGCGGTTACGGCGCGATGGGCGCGAGCGGCGGCGCGATCACCGGCTGTTCGGCCGCCCTGCCCGGCGGCGCGGGAGGCGGCATGTGGGGCGACGCGACGATCACCGAGCTGATCGGCGGCACGCCCGGCGGCACGAGCAGCGGTACGCAGTGCGCGCTCGATCCCGGCGGCGCCGCGGGCGGCGCGTTGCAGATCACGTCGGCGACCCGCATCACGATCGCGGGCCGTGTACTCGCCGGCGGCGGCGGTGGCACCGGCGGGAGCGACTGCGGGCAGAGCGATGTGAACTCCGGTCCTGGCGGCGGTTCGGGCGGCGCGATCGTGCTGCAGGCACCGACGATCACGAACACCGGCGTGATCGCCGCAAACGGCGGCGGCGGCGGCGGCAGCAGCTCGACGGGCAACGGCAATGCGATGCCCGGTCAGGACGGCCAACCGAGCGCGACTCAAGCGACCGGCGGCACGGGCCCGACGGCGACGGGCGGCAAGGGCGGCGCGGGCGGCACAGCACCGACGGCGGGCGGCAGCTCGGGTTGCGGCACCAACGGCGCGGGAGGCGGTGGCGGCGTCGGCCGCATCGCGGCGTCGGCCGGTTACACGGATACCGGGACGACCACCCCAACTCCGAACACGACGCTACCGCTCTGACGTTGTATCGTCGGGCCATGAAGTCCCTCGTCGAACGGCTCGCCTCGTACGCCGAATACCATCGCGACAAGCGCAACATCGCGACGCACTTCGTCGGCATCCCGATGATCCTCGTCGGCACGCAGGCGACGCTCGCGCGCATCGGCATCGGCCCGATCAACGCCGCGGTCGGCGCGACCGGCCTCGCGACGCGCTACTACCGCCAGCTCGATCCGTCGTACGGCGCGGCGATGGCCGCCGTGCTCGGCGCGACGTGCGCACTCGGCACCGCGATCGCCGCGCTACCGCTGCCCTTGTGGGCGGGCGCTGCCGGCGGCCTGTTCGTCGGCGGCTGGGCGCTCCAGTTCCTCGGGCACTACTTCGAGGGCAAGAAGCCGGCGTTCCTCGACGATCTGCGCGGCCTGCTCGACGGCCCGTTGTTCCTCGTCGCCGAGGTTGCATTCGCGCTCGGCCTGTCGCCGGAGCTGCGCGCCGAGGTCGAGGGCCGCGCCGGCAAGACCCGGTGGGGCAAGCTCGAAGCCGTCGCCGCCTAGCGTTTCCGACGCCAGCGGCTCCGCGTGCCGCCCATCACGAACTGCGCGTCGTCGCCGATCCACTCGAGCGTTCCGCGCGTGATCGCGCCCTTCTGCTTGCCGGCGAGGCCGAGGTACTCGACCGCGATCGGGGTCGTCGTCTCGTCGATGCGCACCTTCGCGTGCACCATCGTCTGGCCGCCGAACACGACCTTCACCTCGTTGCCGTTCATCGTGCGCGAGCCGAACGCGAGCCAGTCGGCGGGCATCGGCTTGCCATCGCGAACGAGCTCGACGGCGCTCCACTCGCCCTGGAGCCTCTGCATCAGTGGCGTCAGCGACGTCCGCGCGGCGTCAAACGCGGCCGGATCGCCGGTCTCGACGACGTCCGCCACGACCTCCACCGCCGGCGGCGTGCCGCCGTTGACGCCTGCGGGACGCGCCGCCGACGAGCGATGCAGATGCTCGAGTGCGTGCCCGCTGCCGGGCCGCGTCGCGAACTGCGCCGGGCGCGCCGAGCCGACGAGCCCGAGGCACAGCGTGAGCTCGTCGCCGTCGACGCGGTAGATACCGTGGCAGGTGTTACCGGCCTCGGGGCCGGAGACGAACTCGATGTCGATGTGCGGGGGCGAAGCCTCGGTGTCGATCGTGAAGATGCCCTCGTAGTCCGCCTCGGGCGACTCCGTACGAAACCGATCGCCGTCCATCAGGATGCGCGACGCTCCGAGCGTGCCGGCCGGGATGACGGCGCCGTCGATCTCGAGGCTCGTGAACTGCCAGGTGCCCTCGAGCGCGCGCAGCTGCTCGACATGACGTGCGAGCACCGGCCAGCTTTCGAATCCATTCTGACGGGCGACGACCGACTGCGCATCGGCGAGCCTGAGCTTCGCGGCTTGCAGCGCCTCGGGCTTCTTGCCTCGCGCGGCGGGCAGGTGATCGATGAACGCGCGCGCTGCGGCGGCGTTGCCATCGGCGAGCTGCGCGAGCAGCGTCTTCGCCTGACGGCGGAGATGATCGAGGTTCGGGCGAGCGGGAAGGTTCTTGTCCACGGGTCCTCCATGCATTCGCCTGGATCCGCAACAGGCTGCACGAAGGTCGTGCGACAGAACGTTGAAATGTAGCGAAGGTGAGCTGCGCTCTTCCCGCGGATCCGGAGGCTGCCTGACAGCCGCCGGCATTTGTAATCCGACGCCCTCGCCGCTGCAAGCACGATCGAAGGCCCGGGACTGGCGGACATTCCCGTCTCACCGTGCGCACTACGTGAACGCGCACGCGTGGGAGTGCACGCGTGAACGCACGCACACGACGGTGATCGCGCGCGTGAAGCAACGTCCACACGCGGTCGCACACGGTAGCGGCGCGGTGCGTCTGCGGTCGCACGCGCAGCGTGGAGGCGCGCATGTTGCACAGCGCTGGCGCTCTCGAACACTCACAAAGGGACAAGACGATGGGGATGGTCAACGCGAAGGACGGGACGGGGATTTTCTACAAGGACTGGGGCGAGGGGCGCCCGGTGGTGTTCAGCCACGGCTGGCCACTCAACGCCGATGCGTGGGACGAACAGCTGTTCTTCGTCGCGTCGAACGGCA
>Ga0207683_10001928_pt1 | contig 18367 bp, 13 predicted proteins | sample KBSM73metaG_FD_184333 | JGI IMG/M metagenome (GOLD analysis project Ga0207683, IMG submission 184333) | Miscanthus rhizosphere microbial communities from Kellogg Biological Station, Michigan, USA - KBS M7-3 metaG (SPAdes) (version 2) | ecosystem: Host-associated > Plants > Roots > Rhizosphere >... | reverse complement strand
GGGAGCGGTTCCCGGCCGAGTTCGGCACGCTGCAACGGCTCGGCGCTGAGAACCTCGACGCGATCGAGGCCGCGACCGGCCGGTACGGCATCGACTGCGACTTCGAGCGGGCCGGGTCGATCACCGTGGCCACCGAGGACTACCAGGTCGGCTGGCTGCGTGAGGCCGCCGCGGCCGACGGGTCGATGTTCCTGGACGCCGAGGCGGTGCGCGCCGAGGTGAACTCGCCCACCTACCTGGCCGGCCTGTGGGACAAGGAGGGCTCGGCCGGCGTTCAGCCGGCCAGGCTCGCCTGGGGCCTGGCCGATGCGTGCGAGCGGATCGGTGTCCGGATCGCGGAGCGGACCCCGGCCACCGGCCTGGCCAGCGACGAGGACGGCGTGACCGTGCGGACCCGCCACGGCGTGCTGCGGGCCAGACGGGTGGCGCTCGGCACCAACGCGTTTCCGCCGCTGGTCCGGCGGCTGCGCCCGTACATCGTGCCGGTCTACGACTACGTGCTGGTGACCGAGCCGCTCAGCCCGGCGCAGCTCGCCGCCGTCGGCTGGCAGAACCGGCAGGGCGTCGGCGACGCGGGCAACCAGTTCCACTACTACCGGCTGACGTCCGACAACCGGATCCTGTGGGGCGGCTACGACGCCATCTACCACTTCGGCGGCGAGGTCCGCCGGGCCTACGACCAGCGCCCGGCCACCTTCGCCAAGCTCGCCGGGCATTTCTTCACCACGTTCCCGCAGCTGGAGGGCATCGGGTTCAGCCATCGCTGGGGTGGCGCGATCGATACGTGCAGCCGGTTCTGCGCGTTCTTCGGCACCGCGCACCGCGGCCGGGTCGCCTACGCGCTCGGCTTCACCGGGCTGGGGGTGGCCGCGACGAGGTTCGGCGCCCGGGTGATGCTCGACCTGCTGAGCGGTCAGCCGACCGAGCTGACCCAGCTCGAGATGGTCCGGAGCAAGCCGGTCCCCTTCCCGCCCGAGCCGCTCGCCTACCTGGGCGTGCAGGCCACCCGCTGGTCGCTGGCCCAGGCGGACCGCCGGTCCGGCCGCAGGAACCTGTGGCTGCGGGCGCTGGACGCGGCGGGCATGGGCTACGACTCCTGAGGCGCGCCGCTAGGGCGAGGACTGCGGGCCGATCACCCCGAGTGGACTGGGCGCGGTGACCTCGACCCGGAGCACGTCCTGGCCGTCTGCCGGTACCACTGTCATGCGGGCCGGGCGGAAGCTGACGTCCACCGCACTCAGGTAGGCGCGGAGGGTCCTGACGTAGGCGGCAGATGAAAGATGACCCGCCCGGTCGTGCTCGGACAGGTCGACGAAGCGGAGCGGGACGTCGCCACTCGGGCCGGGACCGGGGTTCCCGAACTGCACGATGCTGATGGGCTGGTGCCCGGCCAGGGCGGCGAGCGCCAGCACCAGCCGCGAGTCGACCACACCCGTGGTGAGCTGGCCGCTGGCCAGCTGGGTCACCGAGATCTGCGCGTCGCCGAGCAGCGCGGCGCCGGCGGCCTTCCGGTCGGCCAGGTCGGCGTTGAGCTTCGTCCGGTACGCGGCGGACCCGTTACGGTCGATCACCCGGACGGTGACCAGATCCGGCCCGGAGCCGAAGGACGCGAGGACGGCCGGCGCCCACGCCGTGGCGAGGCTGCTGCCGAACAGGCTCAGGACGGCCGGCGTCTCGACCACCACGGCGGAGCTGACCGGGACCTCCGAGCCCGACCCGACCGCAAGCAGTTTTCCCGCGGGGAACCCGCGCGCCTTGAGGGCCGCGCACATCGCCGGGTCACAGGAGACCACGACGTCCCGGCTGACCTGCTGGGCTACCCAGGTGGCTGCGGCCACACGGGCGGCGGCGGCCTGGCGCGCGGCGGCAGGGCTAGTCGGGCTGGCCCCCGGTGAGCGGTCGGAGTACCTGATCGCCGCGGCCGCGAGCACCCCGGCGAACAGGACGACGACGACGAGCATGGCCGCCAGCCGGGCCCGGGACCAGCCCGCAGGCCGCGGGGAACCCGCCTGGGGCCGGCCGGCGGCGCCGGGCCTGACCGAGGACGGCGGTTGGGCGGTGGTCCCGAGCCACTGGGTAATCTCATCCTCGGCCATGGGCCCGGCGTTCGCGGCGCGCGCCGGGCTGGCGGGCGGCCCGGATACAGCCGGCGGCGGCTTGGATACGGCGGTGGTCTCGGACCTGGCCGTGATCTCGGGCCCGGCCGGCGGCACGGGCTCGGGGCCGGTCTCATCACCGCCCGGGGCTTCGTCCTGCTTGGTGGCCGCCCCGGAGCGCTCGGCGGTGACCGCTGCCCGCATGCGCTGCCGCAGATCCTCGGAAAGCACGGAGGAAGACGGCGCCCGTGCGGGCGGCGCGGACCGGGTCGCGCCCCGGACGCGCTGCGGCAGTTCCCTGCCGGGGTTCTCGTCTGCCATGCGGGTCATACCCCCTGCGCGGCACGTATATAAGGCGATACGACCGCACGGTATAGCGCAGCACAGGATGGGCGGCCATTCAAGCAGGACTATGAAATCTAATAGGAAATCTGCCTACTCTGTCGTACCACGACTCCTCCTGGGCCACGCCGCCGCGCGGCGGCAAAGTACTCTCTCCCGCCAAATTTGCGGAATACACCTCATCGCCGGGAATTGGAGGTTAACGTCTGGTTTGCGGTGTCCATATTCGTACAGAAGCGCTGCGTTGGGTGACACCTTCAGCACAGTTGGTCAGCTATCAGGGGGTGATTTCACGCACCCCTGTATGCCTTGATTTCAGGCAGGTGCCACCTAATGGATCTAGGCCCGGCGATCCAGCAGTCGGCGGGGCCGCCGGCCTCAGCCGCGCCGCCCGCCACGCAGGTGAATGCGGGCACGCACACCGCGTCCCGGACCCGGCGAACGTCCCGGCTGCGGAGGCCGGGGAACTGGCCGCTGCTCGTGGTGCTCGCCGTCCAGGCCGCCCTGTCGCTCCGCCTGGTCGGGGCGGATACGGCGTTCCAGGACGAGGCGCTCTACCTGTGGGCCGGCCATCTGGAATGGGCCCGGCTGCTGCATGGCACCCCGATACCGCCGTTTCCCTCGTATTTCTCCGGGGCTCCGGTCATCTACCCGCCGCTGGCCGCGCTGGCCGACAGTGCCGGAGGCCTGGCCGCGGCCCGGATCCTGTCCCTCGTCTTCATGCTCGGCGCCACCACGCTGCTGTGGGCCACCGCCCGCCTGCTGTGCGGCCGCCGGGCCGCGTTCTTCGCGGCGGCACTGTTCGCCGTGCTCGGGCCGACGCTGCACCTCGGCGCGTTCGCCACCTATGACGCCATGTCGCTGTTCCTGGTCGTGCTGGCTGCCTGGCTCGTGGTACGGGCCGGAGACCGGCCGGACGCGACCGGCTGGATGGTCGCAGCCGGGGCCGCGCTGGCGCTGGCCAACGCGACCTCCTACCCGTCGGCCCTGTTCGACCCCGTGGTGATCGTGCTCGCCCTCCTCACCGCATTGCCCAGGCCGGGCGGCAAGCTCGCCGCGGCGCGCGCACTGACGCTGCTGGCCGTCCTGGCCGTCCTGATCACGCCGGCGCTGCTGATCGGCGGGGGCCGCTACCTGCACGGAATCGACATCACCACGCTGGAACGGGCCCCGGGAACGGACGCCCCGGTAACCGTCCTCGTGCACTTCTGGTCGTGGACCGGCGTCATCGTGGTCGCCGCCGTAGCCGGTGCGATCATCGCCTGGGTCAGCCGCGCCGGGCGCGTGCAGGCGTGGCGGCTGACCCTGCTCGCCGCGGCGGCGCTGCTCGTGCCGGCCGAACAGGCCAGCCTGTACACCACCGCCTCGCTCAACAAGCACGGGGCCATGGGCGCCTGGTTCGCGGCCGTGGCCGCGGGTTACGCGGTGGACCGCCTCATCGCGGCCTCGCCCGAAGGGACCACGCGGACCGTCACCAGCGTCGCCTGCGTGGTGGCGCTCTGCTTCCCGGTCACCCTGGGTGCCGACCAGTCCTGGATGTTCGCCACCAGCTGGCCGTCGTCCTCCGCCTTCGTCGCGATCCTGCGCCCGCTGGCCGACGGCAGCAGCGGGCGGCTGCTGGTCGAGGACCCGTCGCTGGCCGAGTACTACTTGCCGTCCGGCAGCCAGTGGCAGCGCTGGTCGAGCACGCGGAACATCGTCCTGCCCTCCGGCGCCCCCACCGGCGGCCCGAGCGCCAAGGCCGGGGTCATCGGGGACGGCAACGCGGGCACCTACGCGATGTACATTGCCCAGGGCTACTTCTCCCTGGTCGCGCTCAACTTCGCCGACACGAAGCCACTCGACCAGAGCATCGCCGCAGACCTGCGGCGCAACCACCGGTACCACATCATCGACGTCGTCCCTTACGGCCCCGCCCCGGGTACCTACGTGATCTGGCGATACGAGCCGCCGTCGTGACTGCTCAGCGGGCCGCTGGCACCAGGACCATCGGCATCGGAAGCATGGCCAGGCCAGCCGTCGCCGACCGGGAAACCCAGTGGCCTGGCCTGGTGCCTCCCCGTCCGCCCGACGATGACGAAAAGTACCTCTACATCCAGCGGAATCTGCCCTACCTGACCACGGTGATCCTGATCGGCTCGGTCTGCCTCATCGTGAGCCAGCTCAGGCTGGAGACCGAGGACCTAGCGCTCTCGCCCATCCTGCTGTTCACCACGACCTTTGTGGTATATCAGGCCATCAGCCTGCCGGTGAACTTCGCTGGCGCCGGGTTCGACCTGGGCGCGCACCAGGCAAAAGTGGCGGCGTGGCACCCGTCCGCCTATCCCGACGTGGACATCTACCTGCCCATCTGCGGCGAGCCGATCGAGTTGCTGCGTAACACCTGGGCCGCGGTCTCCGCGCTCATCACGGCATACCAGGGCCGGGCGCGGGCCTACGTCCTCGACGACGGGCCCGATGAGCAGGCTCGCTCGATGGCCGGGTCGTTCGGCTACCGCTACAGCCACCGGCCCGACTGGCCGACCGGCAAGAAGGCCGGCAACCTGCGCCATGCCTTCGCGCAGACCTCGGCTGAGTACCTGGTCATCCTGGACGCGGACTTCGCGCCGCGGCCGGATTTCCTCGCTGAGACCCTCCCCTACCTGGACGATCCGGCGATCGCGATCGTACAGACGCCGCAGTATTTCCGGACCAGCCCGGGGCAGACCTGGATCGAGCGCGCGGCAGGCCCGATCCAGGAAGTGTTCTACCGGACCGTCCAGGTGGCCAGGCAACGGCTGGACGCGGCCGTGTGCTGCGGGACCTCGGCGGTGTACCGGCGGACCGCGCTCGAGCCGCAGGGCGGTCCGACCCTCATTCCGTACGCCGAGGACGTGCATACCGGGCTTGACGTGCGCCGGGCCGGCTGGTCCATGGTCTACCTGCCGGTCCTGCTGTCCACCGGGATCTGTCCCGACAACCTGGACGCGTTCGTCCGGCAGCAGTACCGGTGGTGCTCGGGGAACGTGGGCATCGTGTTCTCCCGCCGGCTGTGGTCCATACCGATGCGGCTCCCGGCCCGGCTGGCCTATGTTTCCGGATTCTTCTACTACGCCTATACCGCGATGATCACCTTCTTCGGGCCGCTCATCCCCGTCGTGATGCTGGCCTTCCTGCCCGCGCAGGTCCGGCTGAGGAACTTCGTCATCCTGCTCCCGGCCATGCTGACCGGGTTCGTGCTCTACCCGCTGTGGCACCGGTCCTCCTTCGGGCCGGGGATCTGGCCGCTCAGCATCGCCCGCGGCTGGGCGCACGTATTCGCCATCTGGGACGGCGCCCGGGGCCGGTCGATGAGCTGGCATCCGACCAGGACGCCGGGCGGTTCGCTGCGGCGGTTCCGGATCGGGATCAGGTGGTGGAGCGGCAGCGTGGCCCTGCTGTGGCTGGCGCTGGCCCTGTGGCGGACCGTGGCCCTCGGCTCACCGCAGTTCGCGGTCCTGTTGTTCTTCGGCCTGCTCAACCTGGCCATGGTGGCCCGGGTGATCTTCCCCGGAGGCCAGCTCGCATGAAATCCAGGCTGGTGATGTTCACGGCCATCTGCCTGGCCGCCGCGGCCCTCGGCGCAGCGGCCGGCCGCCTGATCGGGCTGGCGCCCGTCAGCCCGCCGGTGGTACACGCGACCCTGGCCCCGAACCTAGCCTCCTACCTGGGCACCTTCGAGCCGGGGGCGCCGCCTGACTACGCCCCGGTCGCGGGGTTCGCGAAGGTGGCGGGGCGGCAGCCGAACCTGGTTGGCTACTACAGCGGCTGGGCGCAGCCGTTCAACATGGCGTTCGCGCAGATGATCCGCAAGCACGGCGTCATCCCGTTCGTACAGATCGACCCGACCGACGCCTCGATCGCGGCCATCGCGGCCGGCACCTACGACGAGTACCTGCACACCTACGCCGACCGCGTCCGCGACTTCGGCCACGCCGTGGTCATCGGGTTCGGGCACGAGATGAACGCCCCGTGGTACTCCTGGGGTTACGGTCACACCCCGCCCGGCACCTTCGTGGCCGCGTGGCGGCACATCGTGACGCTCTTCCGCGACCAGGGCGCCCAGAACGTCACCTGGCTGTGGACGCTCCAGGCGGACGAGCCGGGCACCGGCCCTATCCAGGACTGGTGGCCAGGCGCCCGGTACGTCACGTGGGTCGGCATCGACGGCTACTACTACCGTCCCAGCGACAGGTTCGCCGCCGTCTTCGGCAGGACCATCGGCCAGGTCCGGACCTTCACCGGCAAGCCGGTGCTGCTGTCGGAGACCGCGGTGGGCCCGCAGGCAGGCCCGTTCGCCGAGATCCAGGACCTGTTCCACGGCATGGCCAAGTACAAGACGCTGGGCCTGGTCTGGTTCGACAAGGCCCAGCATGGCGGCGTCTACCACCAGGACTGGCGCCTCGAGGACAACGTGCAGGCCAAGATCTCCTTCCAGCTGGGCGTGCGCGACGAGCTCGCGCCCTACCGGCCCGGGCAGTTAGGCGCGGTATGACCAGGACGTATCTCTCCGCAGGCAGCGTCGCTGCCCGGGGACGCCCGCGGCCAGGGTCGCCGGCGCCGCCCGGACGGGGTGGCGGGCCGGCCCGGTGGGCTCTGCTCGTCGTGCTGGCCGTCCAGGCTGTGCTGTCCTTGCGGCTCGTCTGGTCCAGCACGGCGTTCCAGGACGAGGCCCTCTACCTGCGGGCCGGGCACCTGGAGTGGGCGCACTGGCTGCACCACATGCCGATCCCCAGGTTCCCGGCATACTTCTCCGGGGCGCCGGTCATCTATCCGCCGCTGGCCGCCGCGGCCGACAGCCTGGGCGGCCTGGCCGCCGCGCGCCTGCTCTCGCTGTGCTTCATGCTCGGCGTCACCGGGCTGCTCTGGGCCACCACGGCGCGGCTCTACGGGCGGCGGGCGGCCCTGCTGGCGTCGGGGCTCTTCGCCACCCTGGCCGGCACGCAGTTCCTCGGCGCGTTCGCCACCTTCGACGCCATGGCGTTGTTCCTGCTGGCGCTGGCGGCCTGGCTGGCGGTGCGGGCCGCTCTGCTGGCTCCTTCTCATCCGGGGGGACCCATCCCCCCGGACCCCCCTCGGGAAAAGACGACCCCCCCGAACCCCCCCGCGGCCCAGGCCACGGGCGGCTGGTCCCCGAGCCGGACGGCGCTGCTCGCCGCGGCGGGCCTCGCCCTAGCCGCGGCCAACGCCGTGACGTACCCGACCGTGCTGTTCACGCCGGTGGTGCTGGCCGTGGCCGCCCTGGCGGCGCGGCAGGAGCGGCCGGGCCGGGCGTGGCTGACCGCGCTCGTCACCGTCGGCGGCTCGTGGCTGGCACTGGCCGCGGCGGCCGTCGCGGTCGGCGGCCGCGCCTACTGGCAGGGCCTCACGGCCAGCACACTGGCGCGCCCGGGCGCCGACACGCCGGTGACGACCGTACTGCGCAGCGCGTACGTCTGGACCAGCCTGATCCTTATCCTGGCCGTGCTCGGCGCGACGATCGCCCTGGCCAGCCGGGAGGATTCCGGTGGCAAGCCGCTGCCTGCCGTGCTGGCCGCGGCCGCGCTGCTGGCCCCGGCCGGGCAGGCCGTGCTGCACACCACGGTGAGCCTGCACAAGCACGTGGTGCCTGGCGCCTGGTTCGCCGCGATCGCCGCGGGCTATGCGATGGCCAGGCTGAGCCGGATCGACCCCGGGCGTGGCTGGGCCGCCGTCATGGCGTTGCCCATCGCCGCGGCCACGCTGTTCGGCTCGCTGGGGCAGGCGGCCGCCCTGTTCCGGGTCTGGCCGGACTCGGCCGCGGCCGTCGCCATCCTGCGCTCGGCAGTCCACGCCCACCCCGGCCAGTACCTGGCCGAGGACTACGACGTCGAGGCCTACTACCTGAGGGACCGGGTGCCGTGGCCGCGCTGGTCGGGCACCTGGTTCTTCCGCTACCAGCAGGCCGCGCCGGGACCGCCGTCATACGCTGCCGCGATCAGCCGCCACTACTTCTCGCTGGTGATCCTGGACTTCGGTGACACCGCGGCCGCCGACGTGCTGATCACTGCGGACATGCGCCGCGCGGGTGGCTACTACGTGCTGGCCCGCGCCGGGCCGTTCACGATCTGGGCGTCACGGTCGCCGGCGACCGCCGGGGGTGACCGTGGCCGTCACTGAGCCCGCGCCCGCCTCCCCAGGCCTCACCCCTGCCGCGCCGCCGCCCCAGGTCTACCTGCCCAGGCCGCCGGACGACCGGGAGAAGTACAAGTACTTCGGCCCGCCGCGCCGCTGGGTCTTCTGCTGGCTGCTGGTGGCCTCGGCCGGCGTCCTTTACGGGTACATCAAGGTGGCCGAACGGGCCTGGCTCATCGCCCCGGTCATGTGGCTGCTGCTCATGGTCATGGTGCCGCCAGTCGTGGTCAATTTCTGGCTGCGCGCCGGGCGGCCCCGGCTGACCCTGGCCGAGCACCAGGCCATCGTGGCCTGCTACCGGGCCGAAGCCGCCCGCGAACCCGCAGGCGAAACGGTGGACGTGTTCCTGCCGAGCTGCGGCGAGCCGCTGGCCGTACTGGACAACACCTTCCGGCACGTGAGCGCGTTGACCTGGCACGGGACGATAACCGTGTACGCGCTCGACGACTCGGCCCGGGACGCTGTGCGCGATCTGGCGGACCGGTACGGGTTCCGGTACGTGGTGCGTCCCCGCCCGGGTGAGTTGAAGAAGGCGGGCAACCTCAGCCACGCCCTCGGCATCAGCACCGGCGATTTCATCGCCGTGATCGACGCTGACTTCGCGGTACGACCGGAGTTCCTCTACGAGACCATGCCTTACCTCGATGACCCCAGGGTCGGCATCGTCCAGACCGCCCAGTACTACGACGTGAGCGACCGGTCGTTCTCCTACATCCAGCGCTACGCCGGAACCCTGCAGGAGATCTTCTTCCGGTTCATCCAGCCGGCCAGGGACCGGCACAAGGCCGCCATCTGCGCGGGCACCAACCTGGTCTACCGGCGGACGGCCGTGCGGGCCGCGGGGGGCTTCGCGCAGGTGCCGATAGGCGAGGACGTCCACTCCGGGGTGAAGCTGTGGTGGGCCGGCTTCGAGACTAGGTATGTGCCGCTGTGCCTGGCCAAGGGCGTGGCGCCGACGGACTTCCCGTCGCTGGCGAACCAGCAGGTGCGCTGGTGCCGGTCCTCGATGATGCTGATGACGGAACGGCACTTCGTCCAGGCGCCGTTCACCTGGCGGCAGCGCACCGCATTCTGGGCCGCGTTCCTGTACTACATGTCGTCGGCGACACTCCTGCTCACCGGGCCGTTCCCGACGCTGACGATGATCTGGTGTTATCCCGGCCGCGTCTACCCGCACAACTACCTGCCGATCCTGCCCGCACTCGCGGCGAGCCTGTTCGCGTTCCCGGTGCTGAGCCGCGGCTGGCGGCCGACCATCTACCGGGTCTGCGTCATCAACTCGTGCTGCCACCTGTACTCGGTCTGGTACGCGATCCGGGGGCGGGTGGCCGAGTGGGTACCGACCGGCGCGTCGCCCGACCGGGGACAGGTACCCGTGGTGGTCAACCGGATCCTGTGCACCTGGATCGTCGCCGTGCAGGCGCTCCTCTGGTCGGGCCTGGCCCTGAGGGTGCACCAGTACGGCTGGCACCAGTACTGGGCCACGGAGATCCTGGGCGGCGTCCAGTTGTACATGGTGGCGCCGCTGATGACACCGGCCAAGGGCGCCTGGAAGCGGGCCCGGTCAAGGGAGGGAACGGCATGACGCAGAAGGGCAGAAGGCGGCAGGTGAGAGAAGGACGGGGCACCGGGACGCGCCGGTGGTGGATCAGAACCGGCGTGGCGGCGGTGGCGGCGGCAGCGATCGCCGCGGGCATCATCGTCTACAACCAGTCGTCCTCGGGCCCGACGGGGCCGCTGCCGGTCCATCTCCCTCCGGTATCCGGTTCCTACCTCGGCGTGTACACGCCGACCGCGCCGCGCACGTACGCCGGGGTGACGGCGTTCAGGAACTCCACGGGGACCCGGCCGGACGTGGTCATGTACTACAGCGGCTGGTACCAGTCGTTCCCGGCCGGTTTCGCCAGGACGGTGGCCAGCGAGGGCGCCGTGCCACTGGTTCAGATGGACCCGGAGAACATCAGCGTCGGGGCCATCGCGTCCGGGCACTACGACGGATACCTGACCTCGTACGCCGAGGCCGTGCGCCACTACCATCACCCGGTCATCGTGAGCTTCGGTCACGAGATGAACGGCGACTGGTATTCCTGGGGCTACAAGAGAACATCCCCGGCCACCTTCGTCGCGGCCTGGCGGCACATCGTCAGCCTGTTCCGCGCACTCGGGGCGCAGAACGTCACGTGGCTGTGGACCGTCAACGTGATGGACGACACCCGGCACGGCAAGATCCCGAGCCCGGCCCGGTGGTGGCCGGGCCGGCAGTACGTGACCTGGGTCGGCATCGACGGCTACTACCTCAAGCCGTCGTGGCAGTTCGCCCCGCTGTTCGGGCCGACCATCGGCACGGTGCGCAGGCTGACCGACGCCCCGATCCTGATCGGCGAGACCGGCGCGGTGCCCGCCGCGGGCCAGCCCGCGAAGATCAGCGACCTGTTCGCCGGCATCCGCTCCTACGGGCTGCTCGGGTTCGTGTGGTTCAACTCCACCAACAACGTCGGCCAGGCCTTCGGCCTCAACGGCCCGGCGTCGATCGCCGCGTTCCGCAAGGGCGCCAGCACGTACGGCAGGCCCGGCTCGTGACCGGTTTCCTCCGCCGTCGCGGCCGGAGGGGCCGGAGAGGTCGAGCGGGCCGAATGAGCCGAAGGGTCCGGATCTGGCTGGCGGCGGGCGCTGCCGCCGCGGCGGTCGCCGTCACGCTGGCCGTGGTACTGCCTGGCCCGGCTCGGCACGGGCCGCCCCGTCCGGCCCGCGGCCCTTTCGCCCTGCCGGCCACGCCAGCCTCCTACCTGGGCTGGTACCCGGCCGGGGTGCCGCGCTCCTACGCGGGGGTGTCCGCGGTCAGCGCCGCCACCGGCGTCAAGCCAGCCCTGGTGCCCTACTACAGCGGCTGGTTCGAGCCGTTCCAAGCATCCTTCGCCACGGCCGTGGCCCGCGACGGCGCGGTGCCTATTGTGCAGATGAACCCGGACGGCGTCCGTGTCGCCGCCATAGCGTCCGGGCGGTACGACGGCTACCTGCGCGGCTTCGCTAGGGCTGTCCGCGCCTACCACCGACCAGTCATCGTGAGCTTCGGTCACGAGATGAACGGCGACTGGTATTCCTGGGGCTACAAACGAACGTCCCCCGCCGCCTTCGTCGCGGCCTGGCGGCACATCGTCGGCCTGTTCCGCGCGGCCGGAGCACGGAACGTCACCTGGCTGTGGACGGTCAACATCATCGACGACCCGCACTACGGCAAGATCCCGAGCCCGGCCCGGTGGTGGCCGGGCCGGCAGTACGTGACCTGGATCGGCATCGACGGCTACTACTACCACCCGTCGACAGCGTTCAGTTCGCTGTTCGGGCCGACCATAGCGGCCGTACGCCAGATAACGGGTGCTCCCATCCTCATCGCGGAGACCGCTGCCGTACCCGCCGCGGGCCAGCCGGCGAAGATCGCCGACCTGTTCGCCGGAGTCCGCCTGTACGGGCTGCTCGGGTTCGTCTGGTTCGACGTCACTCACCCCGAGAACTGGCGGCTGAGCAGCCCGGAGGCGCTCGCGGCCTTCCGCAAAGGCGCCCGGAGCTACCGCAGGCCCGCCGCTGGCCTCTCTTAGGGTTGCCCGGGTCTTAGGGCGTCCGGATCTTAGGGGCGTCCGGCAGGCCGGCGGCTTCCATGCCGGCCGGCGCCGGGTCCTGGTAGGTCCGCAGCGCGCGGCGGAATGCGGCCAGCCCGGCCGGGTGGCCCTCGAGCCGCCAGTCCTGGTGGTAGAGGCCGTCGGCCTGTGCCCGGTCGAACCAGACGAAGCCGAGCAGGTGGTTGGCCCGCACCCCGGCGAACAGGTCGGGGATCTTCGTCGCCTGCCCGGCCACCTGCCCGACGCCGGTCTCGGACAGCAGGATCGGCCGCTTGGTGAAGATCCGCACCTCGGCGATGGTCGGCAGGAACGCGTTGTCGAAGGTGTAGTCGCGTTTGAAGTAGTATCCGTCGATGCCGACCCAGGTGACGTAGGCGTCCCCAGGCCACCAGTCCTGGACGGGGCCGGTACGCGAGTCGGTTATGTTGACGGTCCAGAGCCAGATCACGTTGCCCGCGCCCTGCTGGCGGAACACGGTGACCAGGTGCCGCCACGCGGCCACGAACGTCCTTGCCGGGGTGTGCCGGTAGCCCCAGGGATTCCAGTCGCCGTTCATCTCGGCCGCGAAGCCGATGATCACCGGATGCCCGAACGTCCTGACCTGGCGGGCGTAGGAGCGGACGAACGCGTCGTCGCGGCCCGAGGCGATCGTGGCCAAGCTGGTGTGGCCGGGGTCGATCTGCACGAACGGCATCGCGCCGTGCGCGCGCACCTGGCCGGCGAAGCGCGTGTTGAAGGCTTCTTTCCAGCTGCTGTAGTACAACACGATGTTCGGTTTGCGGCCGATCGCGGCCGCGAAGTCATTGACGGGCTGGTAGGAGGCGGTCTCGCCGGCCTCGGCCACCCCGAGATAGCCGCCGGCCGCGGGCTTGGCCGGCTTGGGGGCGTAAGCACCAAGGATCAGGCGGCCGGCCACGGCCATGACGATCAGTGCCACCCCGGCCGCGATGGTTATCCTGGCGATCCGCTTCACGCCGTCCCGGCCTTGACCTTGACCGTCCTCGTCTGCCATCGGTTGTCGTGCAGCCGGGCCAGCGCGTAGTACCGGGTCGGCATGAGCAGCAGCAGGTTGAGCAGGACCGCGGCCGGAGTGCCGACGAACACTGACAGCATCTTCTGCCGTCTGGACATCCGGGGGCGCCCGGCCAGGTAGAGCACTGACAGGGCGATCCTGATCACGGCGTAGGCGCCGACGAAGGCCAGCGCGGCCTCGGGATGGGTCAGCCGCAGCCGGAAGCCGATGACCCACGAGGTGACGGCCCAGATCATCACCAGCGGCGTAATGACCAGCTCGATCAGGCCCACCGTGGGCGAGGCGAGCTGCTTCAGGTTCAGCCGCGCGTAGGCGAACGGCAGCATCCACCACCAGGACCTGGCCCAGCGCAGGCGCTGCCGGAACGTCCCGCGCAGGGTGGCGGGCATGTCCGTTTCCACACCTGCCTCGTAAACCCCGACGACCTGGCCGCGCAGCAGCGCCCGCATGGCCAGCCACCGGTCGTCGCCGGTCCCGCACTCCACCGCGTACTCGTCCAAGTGGTCGTAGAGGATCTCCGACCGGTACAGGGCCAGCGCCCCGGAGGTGGTCTCCAGGGCGCCGAGCATGGACCGGGACGCGCGCATCATCACGCAGGAGCCACCGATATCGATGTCAGCCGCCCTGGCCACCAGGCTCTCGTGGTAGTTGCGGACATAGATCCACCCGGTGGCCGCCTGGACCTTCTTGTTGCTCATCGCCCGGAGCAGATGCTCAAGCGCGTCCGGATACGGCGTCGAGTCGCTGTCCACCGTCATCACGAACTGGAACTCGTCGCGGTGGAACCTCCGCAGCGCCGCGACCTGGGCGCCCCGCTTGCCCACGTTGGGCTGCCTGACCCACTCCACTCCGGGCGCGTCGAACGGCACGACCGGCTCGGCCGAGCCATCGTCCATGACGATGATCTTGTCCAGCTTCACGGTCTGCGCCAGCAGGCTCCGTACGCACGCGTGCAGCTTTTCCTGCGGTTCGTTATAAGCCGGGATAACCGCTATCGTGCGGCCGCGGGCGATCGGGAAATTGACGAACTTGCGGCCCCGCGCGAACGCGAGAAGGCAAATTGCGATAAGCGCGGCCCCGAAAATCCAGTAACTTATCAGGACGACACTCACGGCCATGCGCGCGACCATGTAGGCGGTCGCGCCAAGGATCGGCACGGCAATGGCAATGGCGCAGCGGTGGATTACCTCCGAGCCTTTATGGTTGCTAGCCGGTACAGCATGAGCCCCCCGAGGACGACGGCGAAGCCGGCCCCGATGACCCATGTCATCATGTGCATTCCCGCAGCCAGCAGGGCGCCCGTCGCGATCGTCCCCGACGCCACGCTCATCTTTCCGTACATAGAGATCTCCCATCTGGGTTGATGACGGACTGTCCGTTGCGGAAGCAGGGATGTCCAGGCCGAGCAGCACGGCCAGGCCGACGTCCTGGGACGAGGGCGGCGCCTCGATGAAGTCCGTCACAGGCGTTCACCCGCCGTGGTGACGCCGCGGGTGTCGAGCAGTAGCCTGGCGCGGCGGCTGATCTCGTCCGGGTCGTAGGCGCTGTGCGCCTGCAGCAGGATGACCAGGTCGGCCGCTGCCACCGCGTCGGCTAGACGGCCGCCGACCTCGACGCGCCGACCGTCGACGAACCACTCGGTCACGTGCGGGTCGCAGTACGACACCCGGGCGCCGGCCCGCCAGAGCTGGCGGGCCACCGACGTGGCCGGGGTCTCCCGCAGGTCGGCGCTGTCCTTCTTGTAGGTGACCCCGAGCAGCAGCACGCTCGAGCCGTTCACCGGCTTGTAGTTCCTGTTCAGCAGTTCGGTCGCGCGGGACACGACGTACCCGGGCATCCGGCCGTTGATCTCCTGGGCCAGCTCGACAAACCGGAACGGGTAACCGAGCCTGCGCACCTGGTAGGAGAGGTAGTTGGGGTCGATAGGGATGCAGTGACCGCCGACACCGGGACCGGGGAAGAAGGGCTGGAAGCCGAACGGCTTGGTGGCCGCGCACCTGATCGCGTCCCACAGGTCCACGCCGAGCTCATGGCAGAAGATCGCCATCTCGTTGACCAGGGCGATGTTCACGTGCCGGTAGGTGTTCTCCAGCAGCTTGGCCATCTCCGCCTCGCGTGCCGAGGCGGCCCGCACCACGTGATCGCAGATCGTGCCGTAGAAGGCCGCGGCGGCGTCGGTGCACGACGGCGTGACGCCGCCCACCACCTTCGGCGTGTTCCTGATGGCGAAGGCGGGGTTGCCCGGGTCGATCCGCTCCGGGGAGAAGGCCAGCGAGAAGTCCAGGCCCGCGGTCAGGCCCGATCCCTTCTCCAGCAGCGGGCGCACCACCTCCTCGGTAGTTCCCGGGTAGGTGGTCGATTCCAGCACGACCAGCGCGCCGGGGCGCAGCCGCCGGGCCGCCATCGCGGCCGCCGACCGGACCGAGCCCAGGTCGGGGCCGTTGTCTGCGGTGAGCGGGGTGGGCACGCAGATCACGATGACGGCGGGCCAGCCCACGGCGTCTTCGGTGTCCGTGGCCAGGAAGCCGCCCGCGAGCATGGCACGGACCTCGTCACCGGACACGTCCCCGACGTGTGACCGGCCGACGTTCAGGCCGCTGACCACGGCGTGGTCCGGGTCGTAGCCGACTACGGTCAGGCCGCACCTGGCCGCCTCGGCGGCCAGCGGGAGTCCGACGTAGCCGAGACCGACGACTAGGAGATCTGGATCGCAGAGCGATGATGAGCCCGGCGCGCGGGCAGGCTTGTCCAGACCGATCAAGGTCCCCCCCGGGATGCAGTAAACGTACGGGTACCGTGCGCCGACTGCCTGACGAGAGGCCACGCTATCGCACAAGAAGCTACATCCGCCTAAAAATCAGTAAATAAGAATGCCTCACGACGACGACGTAAGATTTCGGATGCCGTTTCGTGATGTAGGACGATTGCTCATCTGGGGCAGAGCAGCATGAGATCTCGCCTGGCACTGCTGGTGGCCGCCGCGATCGCCGTGGCGGGCGCGGTGTTCGCGGTCAGCCGCCTGGTCTCGCCGGCCGCGCCGGCCGATGCCGGGACTGCGGCACTCACCACGGCCCCAGCCTCCTACCTGGGGGTCTACGAGAAGGGACCGCCGGGCAGCTACCAGCCGGTCGCGGCGTTCACCCGGGCAGCGGGCCGGCAGCCGAACCTGGTCGGGTACTACGGCGGCTGGGGCGAGCCATTCGAGGTGTCGTTCGCGGCCACGGTGCGCCGGCACGGCGCGATCACACTGCTTCAGTGGGACCCCACCCTGGCCTCGGTCCCGCGGATCGCAGCCGGCGGCTACGACCGCTACCTGCGCTTGTTCGCGGACAGCGTGCGCGCGTTCGGCGGCCCAGTGGTTATCGGGTTCGGCCACGAGATGAACGCCGACTGGTACTCGTGGGGCTACCGGCACACCCCGGCTGCGACGTTCGTGGCCGCGTGGCGGCACATTGTGACGCTGTTCCGCGCCCGGGGCGCGGGCAACGTCACCTGGCTGTGGACCCTGCAGGCGGACGAACCCGGCACGGGCCCGGTCGCCGCCTGGTGGCCGGGCACCAGGTACGTCACGTGGGTCGGCATCGACGGCTACTACTACCGGCCGGGCGAGTCCTTCTCCAGTATCTTCGGGCCGACCATCGCTCAGGTCCGGATGTTTACCGGCCAGCCGGTGCTGCTGTCGGAGACCGCCGTAGGCCCGCAGGCCGGCCAGGCGGCCAAGATTCCCGGCTTGTTCGCCGGAATGCGCGAGTACGGCGCGCTCGGGCTCGTCTGGTTCGACATCGTCCAGCACGACGGGATTTACCACCAGGACTGGCACGTCGAGGACGACCCCGCCGCCGCGACGGCGTTCCGCCGCGCCGCCGCCGCGCTGACTCTAGCCCGTCCCTGACCGGACGGCGAAGATCCCGCGGGAACCGTTCTCCCTCACGGGGGACCTTGGCTACCGGGCACCTGGAGCGGGCTCGGCGCGGTGAATTCCACGCGCAGCACGGCCTGGCCGTCCGGCAGCACCACGGGCACCGTCCTGACCGGCCGGAAGCTGGTATCGAGCCCGCTCAGCGCCGAGCGTACCGATCGTGCGTACCCGGCCTGCGTCTGGCCGCCCGCCTGGCTTGTCGGGCTTAGATCGGCGTAGCGGAGCGGGACCCCTGCGCTCACGCCCGGGCCGACGTTGCCGAAACCTACGACGCTGACCGGCAGATGCCGGGACAGGGCGGTGAGGGCGGACATCAGGCGCAGGTCGACCAGGCCGCCGGTGAGCTGGGACCGGGCGGACGTCTGGACGGTGATCCGCCGGTCGGCCAGCAGCCTGGCGCCGGCCGCCTTGGCAGCGGCCATGTCACTGGCCTGCGCGGTCTGGTATGCGACGGCCCCATGCGAGGCAACGACCCGGACAGTGATGTCCGCGGACCCGGAGCCGAAAGACGCGAGGACGGCCGGCGCCCAGGCCCGGTCGAGGCTGGTACCGAACAGCGCCCGGACGGCGCCCGTCTCGACGACAACGGCAGAGCTGCGTGGATCGCGCGAAAGCGGCCCGAGCACGAGCAGGTCGCCTGACGGGAGCCCGCGCGCCTCGAGCGCCGCGCACATCACCTGATCGCAGGACACCGCCACGCCCGGGCTTACCTGCTGGGCGACCCAGGCGGCCGCCTGCCCGCGGACCGCCGCCTCGTGGCGGGTAGCCGCCTCCTGGCCGGCCGCGGCGGCGCTGGGCGGGCGGCCCGTTCCGGTGAAATGCCTGACCGCCACGACGGTCAGCGACCCGATGACCAGGGCAGGGATGACGATCAGGGCAGCCAGCCCAGCGCCCAGCCAGCTGGCAGATTCCGGCTCCGCATCCGGCGCGACGCAGGGCGCGACATCGGGCGCGGCTTCCGGGGACTTACCGGCGGTCCCGATCCACTCGGTGACCTCGTCCTCGGTGAGGGGCCCGGCGTTGGCGGCGCGGGCCGAGGGGGTGGTGACCTCCCCGCCGGCGGGCCTGTCCGGTTCCCGGCCCGCCTCCACCGAACGCTCCGCGATGACCGCCGCCTCCAGGCGCTCCCGTAGTTCAGCGGACAGCACCGGTGCGGCGGGCGAGCCGGACGGGGACGTCCCGGCCCGGG